>Ga0299906_10000299_pt1 | contig 48459 bp, 41 predicted proteins | sample RVTome_14_FD_200259 | JGI IMG/M metagenome (GOLD analysis project Ga0299906, IMG submission 200259) | Soil microbial communities from uranium-contaminated site in the Upper Colorado River Basin, Wyoming, United States - RVT145D125 (version 2) ... | reverse complement strand
CGCTCTCTCTGGCGCAGCTCGCGTGTGAGGCGATCGGCGCGGAGCGGATTCCGTTCCGGCGCGAGGCGAGCCTGGAGTCGGACACGGCGGCGCTGTGCAAGGCCGTCGAGGCCAATGCGATGCGGATACTGGGGGACCTGCCGTCGGCGTCGCACTTGTCGTTCGTGGCAGTGAGCTGGTTGCGTCGGGATAGCGACCGGTTCGTCGCCGGGCGGGTGTACTCCTTTAGGGGAAGTGTCCAACTCGATCTTGCGGATAACCAAGAAGCAGAAGACTGCCTTCACATGGCTCTCGCTTTCTACGGCGAAGACTTCCCGGAAGAACGTTACCGCGATCTGTTACAGCTCGGGATTTGTAAAGATCTTCGCAACGAAAGCGGTCGCAGCGAGTTTCACAATGTCTTCACAGACGTCTTCAACAACCCCGTGTTCGAGAGACCGCTTAGGGAACAAGCAGCGATCAATCTATCACTAACAGAGATCTTTCACCACGATGTGGTTAACGCAGAAAGTCGCTTGCGCCAACTACCAGAGCTCCTTCCCCAGAACGAATTCTGGAGGTCGTTCGCACAGGGCCTCATCGAAAGGAGTCGCGACAAACTCTTCTCAGCCGAATCACTCTTCCGGAAAGCTGCCGCCGGATTCTTAACGCGCGACCTCGCTATGTCATGGGCCTTCGTACTACTTCATGCCTGTCACGCTCGCTGTCAGCTTGGAGAGCTGCCCGTTTCGGACATCCAGGCAGTAGCCGATTTCTTGGCCACTTCGATGAGCATGAAAGGCGGATCGGCGCAGGCCGCCCAGCTCCGCACCGCCTGCGCCGATCGCCAGGCAGCCGCACAGACAATAGGCTCAGTACTTTTCTCTTTGCGGTGCCCGCATGCGACTAACCGTTAGGATTGGCATAGGGGCCGAAGCCCGACCTAACTAACGTTTTCACCTTCATGACTTGGCTCCGTGGTAGAGACACGAATCCCCTGGTCCGCCACGCGCGGGCCGTCGAGGGGTTTCGTCCACGATAGCCCGGCGGACGTCGGGCTATACAGCCGGTCGTCCGGGTAGTTGGTGAAATGGACAGACAAGACTGCAGAGGGGTGCCCGCTGCACACGCTATGGTGGAGCGTTCCCTCTGTCGCTTCCATCCCGGCCATGCGCCGCTATGCGGGGACGGTCAACGGCCCCGACCTACGGCGTTCAGAGAAAGCTCTGCAAGGAAAGAAAGCGCGGATGAATCCTACGGAGAAGCAGCAGGCTCGGCCGTCGTGCCGTGGCTCGCTGTTGAGACGCCGGCATACGGCTGTCGACCCTCGTCCAAGCAGAGGGTCGCACCCGCGGACGCTTCGCCGCCGCCAGTGCCGTGCGTTCAGAGCTCACGCGCCGGGAGATGGCCGCGGCGCACCGCAACGACCGCGACGACGGCGACTGCAAGTGCGAGGATCAACAGGCCCAACGAGGACAACGCCGGGATGTCGGCCGGGTCGCCGCCACCTCCACCGCCGCCGCGGCCCGTGAACATCGCGTTGGGCTCCGTGAAGGTTTGTTGATCTCATTGCGGGTCGCGCGTCAGCGTGACGGCATCGAAGTTGCACGTCATCAATTCACGGCCGCGCGAGTAACGGAACAGCGCAAGCGCCACTCGCGCCGTTCCACCAGCGGTTCCGCCGCCCATGCTGGCGGTCCTTCGTTCCCAGACTCCCGGACTGTTAGCAGGAATATTTCCAGAGAAGCTCCGGCTTCCGCTGCACTCTGAGCCTCTAAAAAGGACGATATCCACGAAGCAGACGCCTGCGCCTTCATTCGCGAGCACCATCGCTTCAGCCTGAATGATTTCACCGGCGGCGACGCGGAAGCACTCCTCGCTCATGGCTTCGAACAGTGGGTTGCGTCCAACGATGTCTTTCTTGGATGAAAGCTGAAGTGAGCCGGGGTTGGGCATCCCTCGGTCGCCATCCCATCTCAAGATGGCCTCAGGGCCACCGGAATAGAACCAGTCATCGACTTCTGAATCGAATTCCTCGTTAATGAGAGAGGTCTGCCCTTGAACGACCGGTACTGTCAGAAGACCGACAAGCAGGGGTATCGAGATCAAGAGATTCGCATTCCGGTGTGCTCTCATGTCGTGTTTTCCCCGGCCTCGATTGGCCACTTACGGTTCGGTTGAAGACCAATTCGAAGTACCACCACTCTCAAAGCCATCGATGAATATAGCTTCGATCGCGGAAACTTTGAGAGCAATGTGAGCATTTACGAGCCCTGATCCGAAGAAATCATCCTTACCGGGAGCGCCGAGATCAACGGCTGATATTTGGAGATAGCCTTCCAATGCGTCAACGGTGACACTCGGGAAGGCAGATAGAAGTAACGCAGCAGCGCCGGCGACCATTGGTGCAGCGAACGACGTCCCGGAGCCGATCGAGATGTCATCGCTGGAATCACCCTCTTGCCCTGTTCGGTCCGTTGTAAAGATTGCGTCGCCAGGTGCCGTGTACGCGATCTTGGATCCATAGCTACTAAAGGTCGCCAAGCTTCCGTCCCACGTAATTGCCGATACGGCATTCACGCCCGGCAAGGATGCGGGATACGTCACCGATCTATCGGGAACATCGGTGCCAGCACTGGCGAAGTGGATCATCCCGTCATCACGAGTCTCCTGATACCATTCTTCTATACAGGAAGACTCAAAATTGTACATATTGCTATTGATCGTCACTCTGGCGCCGATAGATTGTGCCCACTCAAGGGCAGCGATCGTCCATTCAGGCTCAGAGTCCCAAGTTCCGGGACAGATTCCATTAACAGGACTGTCACTCTTCATGACTCTCGCTGAGGCAATCCTGGCACCGGGCGCCGCCCCCACAGTGCCCCGCGAGTTGTTGATAATAGCAGTAGCAACTCCTGCAACCTCAGTCCCATGGTTGTCACACGCGTTGACCGGCCCGCCATCGCGGACGGCGCCGGGCTCATTGGTGAAGTCATTGCCAGGCGCCTGATTGATGTCAAGGTGTCCCTGGTCGACGCCCACGTCGATCACCACGATGATCACCGAGGAGTCCCCCGTCGTGAAGGTCCATGCTTCGGGAGCGTCGATATCGACGTCCTCGACACTGCCGGGGAACTGTCCGGTGTTGTGGAGGCCCCAGCAGTTGGGGAACTCCGGGTCGTTGGGTATCACGGGGAGCGGCTCGGGCTGGTACACGCTCGGTGGCACCGATCCCGACCGGCCGGTGAAGATCATGTTGGGCCTGGCCACGCGAACCTCGGGAAGCTGCGCCAGGCGATTGGCGAGGTCGAGGACGGCGATTCCAGACCGATAGCCCGTGGTGAGCCTGAAGGCGTTTGCCATGCCGCCGAACGGTTCTCGCTTGACTCCACCCGCCCCCGCCGACGCCAGGACCTGGCGAATCCCCGCCTCGGACACGCCGCTCTCGAAGCGGACCAGGACGGTCGGGGTGACGACGACGGGGCCGCCGTCGCTGCCGGCGAAGACGGGGGAGAAGAAGTAGCGACGCGGCCAGTCGAGATCGAGGAGCCGGGAGATGGCCGGCGCCACGCCGGAGACGCTGAGCGCGTCCGAGGCCGACCTTATGCGGGCGATCGACCATCCGCGGCCGTGGAAGCTGCGCAGGTCCGGGTCGCGGAAGCCGGCCCTGTCCAGCAGGTGGGCCAGGTCTTCCGGCGGGCCTTGAGCCTCGTCGAAGACCGCGACGCTCCCGGTCTCTTCGACCAGGGGCACCTTCTCCTTGTAGTAGTGGTAGTGGAAGCGCGACTCCGCGGCTGAGGCCGTCGCGAGGGCTGGGATCGTCAATGCCATGACGAGGCTGACTCCTGCGATCCCCTTCATTTCTCTCCTCCTTCTCTTCGGCTCAGCAGAGAGATGGTAGCAAGAGGGCCGGGCGTGGTCAAGGAAGCTGGTGCGGGCGGACCAGGCCGTCCACGTCGCTGCTGAAGACGACTCGCCTTGGCCCAAGGCGTCCGAGTCCGTCCTGGAGACGGTTTTCGGCCGTAAATCGTGTCCGGGATGCTCCTTCTCGCAATTTGCGCGCGAAAATCGCGTCAAGGAGCCTCCTTTGCGCGGTTTGCGCGCGAAAATTGCACCAAGGAGCCTCCATTGCGCGGTTTGCGCGCGAAAATCGCGTCAAGGAGCCTCCTTTGCGCGGTTTTCGCGCGAAAATTGCACCAAGGAGCCTCCTTTGCGCGATTTCCGCCCGCTAACTCCAGGTCCGCGCCCGGGTCCACGCGGCGACGGCGTCGGCGAGCTCGTCGAGCACCTCCTCGCCGTCGCGGCCCGAGCGCTTGAGCACCTTGAAGGAATGGTCGCCGCCGTCGACGACGTGGAGCGTCGCGCGCCCGCCGAGGCGCTCGCAGACGGGACGCAGCAGGTCGAGGTCGGCGAGGGCGTCGCGCGTGCCCTGGAGGAAGAGCATGGGCACGGCGACGGCGTCGAGGTGGTCGCCCCGGGCGCTGCCCGCTCGCCCGGCGGCGTGGAGGGGGAAGCCGAAGAAGACGAGACCGCGCACGTCCGCCAGCGGCTCGGCCGCGGCCGCCGTCGAGGTCATGCGGCCGCCCATCGACTTGCCGCCGGCGAAGAGCGGCAGGTCGGGCGCCTCGCGGCGCGCCGCGGCCACCGCCGAGCGCACGGTCTTGGCGAGGATCGGCGGCGGGTCGGGGCGGCGGCCGCCCCGCTCCATGTAGGGGAACTGGTAGCGCAGGGTGGCGACGCCGCGCCCCGCCAGCCGGCCGGCCATCCCTTCCATGAAGGCGTGGCGTATTCCGGCGCCGGCGCCGTGGGCGAAGACCAGGAGGCTGGCGGCGCCGGCGTCGCGGCGCAGCAGCGCCGACACCTCGCCGGCGCTGCGGGTGGCCTCGAAACGGAGCTCGCGTTGCACGGCTGATCGCTACCTCGCCACGACGATCGCTACCTCGGCAGTCCTCTGCTGCCGGCAACGTACTACCGCTTCGGTCCGGACGTCAACCACCGTCTTTTTCTCGCAGCGCCCGAGCGGTGGTAGACTGCCGGCGCCCCGCACGGCCCAGGGTCGTCGTATGTCCAGCTCATCGTCCGAGTCCGAGCCCCTGAGGGGCGAGGCCGCACGCTTTCGCGCCGCCTTCGTGAAGGCGCTGACCGGCATGGCCCTGGTAGGCCCCGACGGGGGTTTCCTGGAGGTCAATCCCGCCTTCTGCGAGATGCTCGGCTATTCGCGCGACGAGCTCCTGGGTCTGCGCTTCCACGACGTCACGCACGCCGACGACCGCGAGGTCAGCCGCCGGCGGTTCCGCGAGATGCTCGACGGCGAGCGCACCGACCTGCGGCTGGAGAAGCGCTACGTCCGTCCCGACGGACGCCACGTCTGGGCGCTCCTGAGCTCCCATCTCGAGCGCGACGATGACGGGCGGCCGAGCTACTTCGTCTCGCAGGTCGTGGACATCACGGAGCGCAAGGATGCGGAGGAGGCCAAGGCCCTCGCGGAGCAGTCGCGCAACGCCTTCCTGGCCACCATGAACCACGGCCTGCGCACGCCCTTGAACGGCATCCTCGGCATGTCGCGGCTGCTGCTGGAGGGCGGCCTGCCGGACGCCCAACGCCGCCAGGCGGAGATCATCCATTCGTCGGCCGAGAGCCTCCTGGCCCTCATCGACGAGCTGCTCGACCTGTCGAAGGTCGAGGCCGGTCAACTGCCGCTCGACGAGGAGGACTTCCGGCTGCGCGAGCTGGTGCGCGAGTGCATCGAGCTGCTGCGGCACCGGGCGCGGGCGAAGCGGATCGACCTGCGCTTCACGGTGAGCGACGAGACGCCGAACGCCCTGCGCGGGGATCCGCGGCGGCTGCGCCGGGTGCTCCTCAACCTGGTCGGCAACGCGGTCCAGCTCACTCGCCGCGGCTTCGTCCTGGTGAGCGTGGCGGCGGAGACGCCCAGGGACGATACGGCGGCGCAGACGCCCAGGGACGATACGGCGGCGCAGACGCCCAGGGACGATACGGCGGCGCAGACGCCCAGGGACGATACGGCCGCGGAGGCGTTCGCCCGGGTGCGCTTCTCGGTCCGCGACACCGGCACCGGCATCGCGCCGGAGCGCCTGCCACGGATCTTCGATCCGCTCACCCACCAAGAGGAGGGCCGGCCCCCCGGGGGAGGCAACGGCATCGGGTTGGCGACCTGCCAGCGCCTCGTCGGGCTGATGGGCGGCGAGATCGTCGTTGAATCGGAGCCCGGCCAGGGGTCGACCTTCTCCTTCGCGGTGCCGCTGGCGCTGGCGCGCGACCCGCAGGGCCTGCGGGCGCGGCCGGGCGCCGGCAAGGCGGAGGCGGCCGACCGGCGCCGCGGGAGCTTCCGCGTCCTGGTCGCCGAGGACGACGAGGCCAACCGGCTGCTGGCGCTGCAGGTGCTGGCCGACGCCGGCTACGAGGCCGATGCCGTGGACAACGGCATCGAGGCCCTCGAAGCCCTCGAACAGGCGAGCTACGACCTGATCCTGATGGACTGCCAGATGCCCGAGCTCGACGGCTACGAGGCGGCGCGGCTGATCCGCCAGCTCGAGAAGGGCCAAGGCGGCGCGCGCACCATACCGATCGTCGCCGTCACCGCGCGCACCCTCAAGGGCGACCGCGAAAAGTGCGCCGAGGCCGGCATGGACGATTTCGTGGCCAAGCCCTACCGGACCGCGGACTTGGTGCTCGCCGTCGACCGCAACCTCGGCCTGTCGAGGCCGGCCGCGGTCCGCGGGCCCGCCGCCGGCCGCGGGTCGTCCTCGGGCTCCGGAGCCGTGCTCGACGCCGACGTCTTCCGGCAGCTCCGCGAGCTCGCCCAGCCGACCCAGGAAGAGCTCCTCGCCAACCTCGTCGAGATGTTCGTGGGCGAGCGCTGGGAGCGCTTCGCGGCGTTGCGCCAGGCCCTGGAGGCGCGGCAGAGCCGCCAGCTTTCGGAGCTCGCGCACAAGCTCATCAGCGCCGCCGGCAGCGTCGGGGCCTACCGCCTGGCGAAGGTCGCCGGCGAGCTCGAGATCCGCGCCCGCGCCGACGACCTCGGGGCCTGCGAGGACCTGCTCGCGAAGCTCGCGGCGGAGTACGACAAGGCGGCAACCGCCCTGGGCGATCTCACGACGCCGGCGGGATGATCCGCTACCGCCCCTTGAGGTATTCCTCCTCGATGGCGGTGATCTTCCCGACCCGGCGCGCGTGGCGCTCGCCTCCCCAGGGCGTGGCGAGCCACGTCTCCACGATCCGCAGGGCGAGACCCTCGCCGACGAGGGCGGCGCCCAGCGTGAGCACGTTGGCGTGGTTGTGCTCGCGGGCGTTGACGGCCGAGGAGACGTCGTAGCACAGCGAGGCGCGGATTCCGGGGACCTTGTTGGCCGCCATGGCCGAGCCGATGCCGGCGCCGTCGACCACGATGCCCGCGCCGCACGCGCCGCTTGCCACCCGCCGGGCCACGGCGTGGGCGAAGTCGGGGTAGTCGACGGCCTCGGCGCTCCAGGTGCCGCAGTCCTCCACGCGATAGGCGCGCTCGCGCAGGAACGCCGCCAGCTTCTCCTTGAGCGCATAGCCGCCGTGGTCGGCGCCCACGGCCACCGCGCCGGGGCCGGCGCCCACCGCCGCGGCGCCGGGCGGCGCGGCGGCCGCGCCCGTGACCTCGTCGACCACGCGGCGCACCAGCTCTCGCACTTCGTCTTCTCTCGGCATCGGCGTCTCCTCCGGCCAGCGCCAGGATTGTAGCTCGCGCGGCGGCGGCGCCACCTGCGGCCGGTTTCGCCGATCCTACTCATCCCGACCCGGCGTGACCCCGAGCCGAAAGTCTTTTCGCGTTTAAAGGTGAAGACGACAGCGCGGGGGAGTTCGAAACTACCGCCGTCTCGGCGCGACCGGCAGCACCGGGCGAGTAAGGATTTCCCATTCTTTTTTTGATTCCCATGACCACTTCCATTGATGACGCCAAGAGCATTCAGGAAAATCAATCGATTTTCACTCCCGCGGTCCCGGACCGCGAACCCGTCAGCGGCTCGAGGGGAGCCTTCACCCGTTACCTGAGGGCGTTGGCACGCTCGCCCGAGGTGGGCGAGGAAGTTTTCGACGAAATGTGGCGTGCCCTGCGCTCGGCACTTGTCTACGAGCTGCGGCGCGGCGGCCTGTGGACGAGCTCGCCCAACTTCCTCGGCATCTACGGCTGGCCGAGCTGGCACCAGCGCGCCTCCGCCCCCGGCCGCACGGGGAGCGCGCTCGCCGAGCTCCTCGTCGATTGTTACAGCTCTATTTTCATCAAGCGGCTGCCACGGCTCAAAGCCCAGCTCGCGGTCAAGCCCACAATCGACGGCCTCGTCTTCCTCTTCTTGCGCAACTATATTCACGAGCGCCGGAAAGCCCACGACCCCCTGGGGTTCAAGGTCTACAAGACCCTCGCGGCGGCCGTGCGCGAGGCGATCGACGCCGGGGAGCTCACCTGCCTCGGCGGCGAGGGCAAGATCCGCAATCCTTCCCTCCTCGCCTTCCGCGCCGGCGAGGATCCGCGGCGGGCGGCCCGCACGGCGGCGATCGAGCCGATCGTCCGGCAATGGTGCGACGAGCTGCTCCCCGACCTCGTCACCGCGGTGGGCGCCCAGCGGCGCGCGCTGATCACCGAGCTGCGCCGCAAGCTGCCCGGCCTCGCGGCCGCAGGCGTCGCGGTGCTTCGGTTCAGGGACCTCGTCGATCCCCTCAAGCGAGGCGTCCGGGCGCGCTGGGCCGCGCTGCTCGAGCTCGCGGACGACGCCGCTTCCCAGCCGCCGGCCACGGACGACTTCGACCGGCTCACCAGGCGCGTCGCGGAGCGCCTCGAGCTCCTCGACGCGTCTCCCAGGACACGGCGCTACCTCGCCCGCCTGTGGGGCTTCCTGCGGCTCTACGCCGTCGATTCCCGCTGCGAGCAGCTTCCCTCGAACCGTCAGCTCGCCGCCCTGCTGCGCATCCCCCGCGAACGGTTCCCCGGGCTCTTCGCCACCCTGCGCCGGGTCGTCGGTCAGGACCAGGCGCCGGCGCCGACGCCGTCGACGCCGGCCCCCTGCGATCGGGCTCGCCGCGGCTGGCGGCGGCCGGCGAGCGCGTTCGGCGCCGTGGGCCTCGCCTCGCCGGTGTTTCCGCCGGCGGCGGCGCCGCCGCCGGCCGCCCTCGGCGCCTCGCCCTGAGCGCCACGGGCGCGGGAAGCCTCGCGGCGCCGGGAGGGCCGTGATATCGTCGCTCCGAATCCGCGAACCACTCATCAGGAGCGACCGCATGGCCGATACCGAAGCGCACAGCCCTCCCCTGAGAACGCCGCTCTACGACCGCCACCGCCGGGCCGGCGGCCGGATGGTGGAGTTCGCCGGTTGGGAGATGCCGGTGCGCTACCAGAGCGAGATCGCCGAGCACAAGGCGGTGCGGCAGGCCGCCGGCCTCTTCGACGTCTCGCACATGGGCGAGGTGCGCGTGCGCGGCGCCGGCGCCCTCGACCTGCTCCAACGCCTGACGCCCAACGACGTCGCCAAGCTGCAGCCCGGCCGCGCCCACTACAGCGGCCTGCTGACGGCGGAGGGCACCTACCTCGACGACCTGTTGATCTATCAGCTCGCCGACGCCGACTACCTGGTGGTGGTCAACGCCGCCAACGCCGCGGCCGACCTCGCCTGGATCCGGTCCCAGCCGCGCGCGGACTGCGAGGTGGCCGACGAGTCGGAGCGCTATGCCCTGCTGGCGCTGCAAGGGCCGCTGGCGGCCGAGATCCTGGCGCGCCACACCGCCGCCGACCTCGGCGCGATCCGCTACTACCGCTTCGCGGAAGGCGAGGTCGCCGGCGCGCGCTGTCTGATCTCGCGCACCGGCTACACCGGCGAGGACGGCTTCGAGCTCTACCTGCCGCCGGACGCCGCCCCGCGCGTCTGGGACGCGCTCTTGGGCTCCGGCGCCGGCGACGGACTCCTGCCCGCCGGGCTGTCGGCGCGCGACACCCTGCGCCTGGAGGCGGGCATGGCCCTCTACGGCCACGAGCTCGACCGCTCGACGACCCCGCTGGAGGCCGGCCTCGACTGGGTGGTCAAGCTCGACAAGGGGGACTTCGTGGGCCGCGAGGCCCTGCTGCGCCAGCGCGAGTCGGGAGTGGAACGGCGGCTGATCGGCTTCGAGGTGACGGACCGCGGCATCGCCCGCCAGGGCCACCTCGTGCACCATGGCGGCCGCCAGGTCGGCGAGGTGGCGAGCGGCACCTGGAGCCCGACCCTGGAAAAGGCCGTCGGCACCGCCTACGTGCCGGCGCAGCTCGCCGAGCCGGGCACCGGGCTCGAGATCGCGGTGCGCCAGCGGCGACTCGCGGCGCGGGTCGTGGAGCTGCCGTTCTATCGCCGCCGATGACTTCTCCTCGGCCGTGAAGAAAACCACCATCGTGAAAGGGAATTGAGCATGTATCCGAGCGATTACCTGTACAGCGAAGAGCACGAGTGGATCAAGGTCGACGGCGACGTCGCCGTGCTGGGGATCACCGACTTCGCCCAGAAGGAGCTGGGAGAGGTGGTCTACTTCGAGATGCCGGAGGTCGGCGAGAGCTTCGCGGCCGGCGACGAGGTGGGCTCCATCGAGTCGGTCAAGGCGGTCTCGCCGGTCTACACCCCGGTGGCCGGCGAGGTCGTCGAGGTCAACACGGCGATCGACGACTCGCCGGAGAAGGTCAACGACGACCCCCACGGCGCCGGCTGGCTGGTGAAGCTGCGGTTGTCCTCGAGCGAGGAGCTCGAGAAGCTGATGAGCGCCGAACAGTACGAGGCGTTCCTGAAGGAGGCGGAAGAAGGTTGAGGTTCGGCTGGCGGCTGGAGATCGCGCTGCTGGCCGCGTTCTCGGCGGTCTGGCTGCTGGCGGTGCTGGCGCTTTTCGGCATCCTGCCGCTGGCCGGCGTCTTCGACCTCGGCCTCTACCGCCTCTACAGCGTCGCCGCGGCGCTCGGTTGGCTTGCCGGCAACGTCTACCTGCTGCGCGGACGCGGTCTGCCCGCGGGTGGCCGCGGGCGCCGGCGTCTGCTGCTGGCCTACCTGCTGGGGCCGCCCGGCGTGCTCTACCTGCTGCGGTCCCTGGCGCCGCCGGCCGTGCAGGCGGGGGCGCCGCTGGTGCCGCTGCTCAGCTTCGCCGTCTACCTTCTCTTCTTCCTGGTGCCGGTCACGCTGCGCCCGCGCCCCTCCCGGCGCTGAGTCAGGTCCAGACCTCGGTGATCGCCGCCGCCACCTCGGCGCGGCGCCCCGGCTCGGCATAGACCCGGTAGCTGTTGATCATCGACATGTGGGCGATGAAGTCGCTGACCTCGGCCATCGGCGAGAGCTCGCCGCCGAAACGCTGCACCAGCACCCGGCTCTCGCCCATCCGGTGCGGGTTCTTGGCGGCGTGGTCCACCAGGATCGCCGATCCGAAGCGCTCGGCGAAACGCGGCAGCAGCGCCGCGAAGCGGCGCTGGCGCTCGCTCGTCAGGTGCTCCTCGGTCTCGAAGGCGAGGGCGTAGCGCTCGCGGTGGACGAGGGCGCGGGCGTGCGGATCGGCGGCATGGCGCATCGCGTGCAAGACCGTCACGTCGTCGTGCTCGAGGAAGGCGTCGGGGTCCACCGGCCAGCGGCGGCCGCTGCGGCGCAGCCATTCGCTGTAGTGCAGCTCCATGACCTTGCCGGTGACGTTGAAGTAGACCTGGGTGAACATGTAGTAGCGGGCCATCACCAGGGCCTCGAGGGCGTGGACGCCGCCGTGCTCCACGCCGATGCGCCACGCCCCGGCGTCCGGATCGCGCAGCGGCACCAGGGTGTCGAGCAGCCGCTCGAGGTCGAAGTTGCCGTAGCGCACGCCGCAGTAGAGGCTGTCGCGCAGCAGGTAGTCCATCTTGTCGACGTCGAGCTCGCTGGTGACGATCTCGGTCAGCAGCCGCTCGCTCTCCTCGCTGCTCTTGCCCAGTACCCGGATCACCGCTTCGGCGTCGAGGCCCTCGCCGTGCTCGGCGAAGATCTCCCGGACCTCGGGCGTGCGCAGCAGCCGGCAGGTCATCTCCTCGTGGTCGATGTCGTCCTCGAAGAGGTCCTCGGCGCTGTGGCTGAAGGGAGCGTGGCCGACGTCGTGGAGCAGCGCCGCCGCCCGCGCCAGCCGCCGCTCGCGGCAGCGCGGGTCGGCCGGCAGGCGCCCGCCGCTCTTGGCCGCCAGCGCGTCGTAGACGCGCCCCGCCAGGTGCAGGGTGCCGAGCACGTGGCTGAAGCGACTGTGCTCGGCGCCGGGAAAGACGAGGAAGGTCCAGCCGAGCTGGCGCACGAAGCGCAGGCGCTGCAGCGGACGGCTCCGGATCAGCGCCGACTCGAGCGCGTCGGCGCGGATGAAGCCGTGGATGGGGTCGCGGATCGAGAGCAAGGTGGCGTTCCGTCCGGTCAAGGGCTCCCATGGTATAACGCGGCATGCGCCGCCTGACCACTTTGGCGCTCCTCGCCCTCGCCGCCCGGCCGCTGCCCGCCCAGGACGCCCCCCTGGCCCGCGGCGACGCGGCCTGGGAGCGCCGCAACGAAGGCGCCGAGGGCCGCCGCGCCGCCGCGGGCCCGATCGGCGAGGCGGTGGCCGCCTACGTGGAGGCCCTGGACCGCGATCCCGCGAGCCTCGAGGCCCGCTGGAAGCTGCTGCGCGCCCTCTACTTCCAGGGCGACCACACGAGCGGCGACCGCGAGACCAGGAAGGGGATCTTCGGTCGCGGCCGCGAGGTCGCCGAGCAGACCCTCGACCTCCTCGCCGCGCGCGTGGGCGGACGCGACAAGCTCGACGCGATGGAGCCGGAGGCCTTCGCCGGCGCCTTCGCCGAGCCCGAGGCGGTGGCCCGGATCTATTTCTGGGCGGCGGCCAACTGGGGCCTGTGGGGCTCCACCTTCGGCAAGCTGGCGGCGGCGCGACAGGGCGTCGCCGGCCGAGTGCGCGACTACGCCCGCGTCGTCATCGCGCTCGATCCGTCCTACGAGGGCGGCGCCGGCCACCGCATGTACGGCCGCCTCCACACCGAGGCGCCCAAGATCCCCTTCGTGACCGGCTGGATCGACCGCGACTTTGCCCTCGAGCACACGCGCCGTGCCTACGAGATCGACCCCGACCACCCCGACAGCATGCTCTTCTACGCCGACGCGCTGTTGCGTTTCGACAAGACGCGCCGCGAGGAGGCCCTCGCCATCCTCGGCGAGCTGGCCGCCGGCTCGCCGCGTCCCAGCCACGCCGTGGAGGACGCCACCGCCATCGCCCAGGCCCGCGACGTGCTCGCGGAGCACGGAAATCCCCCCTGACCCGCGAGCGATTCCGCATCTTTGCCACATTCTCGCCACAATCGTCCCTTACCTTTCGGACCATGGAAAGGAGCCAGGAACCCATGGTGGTCCGTGTGAAGGAGACGAAGACCCGAACGGCCGCGCCATCGGCCGATGAGGTCCGCGACGACGGCGGGCAGCGCGGCTACGGCGACGGCGGCCCCGTGTTCATCCCCGCCCGCAAGCCCTCGCCGCTCGCCCGCACTTTGCTCGCCAGCGCCGGCGACGGCGCCCGCGTCACCGCCTACGACGAGATCTGGTACGCGGGACGTCCGAGCGCCTGAGAGGGCAGGAATTGTGGTGCAGGCGTCCCGCCTGCACCTGGAAACAGGCGGGACGCCTGCACCACAATTCAAGAGCTCGACGCCGCGGTCTGCGATATCCTGAGGCCAGGATGTCGACGTCATTGCCGCTGGTGCTGCTCGCCGGCCGCGACCGGAAGGGGGCGCCGCTGCCCGAGGCCGGGCGCGGCCAACACCCGCTGCACGGCTACAAGGCCGTGGAGCTCGAGATCGCCGGACGCCCGCTCATCGAGCGTCTGCTCGAGACGTTGCGTGACAGCGGCGCCTTCGGCCCGATCTTCGTGGCCGGCCCGGCCCGCGTCTACGCGGCCCTCAGGGGCGTCGAGCTGATCGACACCGACCGCGACTTCGGCGACAACATCCGCGCCGCCATCGAGGGGGTCCGCCGCCGCGGGCTGGTGGGCCAGGTGGCGTTCATGACCAGCGACGTGCTCCCCGATCCCGGCGAGCTGCGTGCCGCGCTCGACGACCTCGAGCGTCACCAGCCCTGCGACTTCTGGACCGTCGAGTGCCGGGTGCGCGACGCCGGCGCGCTCGGAGCCTCGGGCTGGAAGCCCAAGTACCTCATCCGTCCCGAGGGCGAGGCCGAGCCGGTGGCGACGCTGCCGGGACACCTGCTGGTGGCGGATCCCCGGATCGCTCGCCTCGACGTGCTCTACCGCGCGTTCGAGCTCGCCTACCGCACCCGCAACCGCCCGACCCGCTACCGCCGGAGGGTGGTCGTCAGCGGCCTCCTCGGGGCGCTCCTGGCCGCCGACTTGAAGCGCCTCGTCACTCTGCGGCGTCCCGGCGTCACCTTCGACATGTTGTGGAACGGCCTCGCGCTGGTCCGCAAGCTGGTGACCACCGGCTGCGGCCAGCGCGAGATGGAGGACCGGCTGCGGCGGATCTGGGTCCACGCGGACCATCGCCGCCGTCATCCCGAGCGCCGCGGCCGGGTCATGGTCCACGACGGCCTGACGCTGGGACGGGACGTCGACACCGAGGAGGAGGCGCGGGAGCTCTCCCGTCAGTTCGAGGAGTCTCGGGCCGCCTCGACGTAGGCTGAGGTGGGGTCGTTCTCGGGCGGCCCCGGACGGATCCGGCCTCAGAGCTCCGGCAGCTCGACCGCGGTGAAGACGGCGTCGGGGAGCTGGTCGAAGACCGCCAGCTCGCCGAGCTCGGTCTCGCGGCCGTCCTCCAGGTTCTTGCGCCGCGGCGCCAGCTTGACGCCGCCGTAGGTCTGCCAGCCCTGCCACAGCCAGGGCGTGGGCGCACGGTCGGCCTCCCAGCCCTCGAGGCGGTAGGCCCAGCGGTCCATCAGCCCGGTGCCGCGGTTGATCCAGGCCCAGTAGGTGTCGCCCGGCGTCAGCCCGACGCCGTCGAAGGTGAGCTTGAGCTTGTCGTAGGCGGTGCCCTCGATCTCCTCCTGGCCTTCGTAGGTGAGGTTCACCCCGGGATCGCGCAGCTTGTAGGGCATGAGCAGCCAGTAGGAGTCGTTGACCCAGGCGCCGTAGGCGCGCTCGAGCCACTCCTTCGCGGCGTCGCCTTGCTGGCGCTCGCCGTTGACCCAGGCCTCGCCCTCGCGGGTCCGGACGTTGTGGAGCACCAGGTAGGAATCGCCCTCCCGGTTCTTGCCCTCGAGCCGGTGACGGCCGGTGTAACGGTCCCAGTGGTGGAGGCGGAAGCCGAAGAAGTTGAAGCGGAGGAAGCGCGTGGCCTCCCAGGCCTCTTCCCCGCCCATGGCTTCGAGGGTGCGCTGGGCGGCGGCGGCCGCCTCGGGGTCCGGCTCGCCGGCGGCGGCCGGCGCCACCTCCGGGGGCACCACGGCGAGGGCCAGCACCAGGGTCAGCGGGAGGGCGAGCAGGGGGCCGGGGGCGAAACGGCGGTCATCGGCGTCGGGACGCATGGCGGTCTCCTTGCGGGTTCGCGTTCGGGTTTCGGTGTCGATGGATGATGATAGGGTATTCGGAGTCGCCCGAGGAGTTTTCGGTCCCTGGAAGAAGGTATGAGCCAAGACACGATCGACTACCATCAACTGATGCAGGGGGCGATGCGCGACGTGGTGCGCCGCGCCCTGGCCATCGTCGCCGAGAGCGGGCTGCCGTCCGGGCACTTCTTCTACGTCACCTTCGTCACCCAGGCGCCGGGCGTGGAGGTGGCGCCCGAGCTGGTGGCCCGCTATCCCGACGAGATGACGATCATCATCCAGCACCAGTTCTGGAACCTCGAGGTGGACGACGAGAAGTTCTCGGTGGCGCTGTCGTTCTCGTCGGTGCAGCAGACGCTGACGGTGCCGTTCTCGGCGGTGGTCTCCTTCGTCGACCCGCCGGCCGAGTTCGGCCTGCGCTTCGCCGCGCCGCCGGGATTCGAGGCCGAAGAGCCGCGGCGCGCCAAGGACGCCGCGGCCGAGCCGGACCTCGAGCCGGTGGCCGAGCCGGCCGGGGCCGCGCCCCGCCGGACCGGCGACAACGTGGTCTCGCTCGAGGACTTCCGCAAGAGATAGGGACGGCCGGCAGGCGCCGCGCCAGTCCCCGGCGCGCAGTCCGGGGCGGCCGGCCGGAGCAGAGGTACCGTGAGCGGGACGCTCGCCGAGATCGAAGGCAAGTACGAGATCCTGGAGAGGCTCCAGGTCGGCGGCATGGGCGCCATCTACAAGGTGCGCCACCGCCTGCTGGGCGACGAGCGCGTGGTCAAGGTCATGCGCCCCCAGCTCATGCACGACCCGGAGCTGCGGCAGCGCTTCCACCGCGAGGCGCGTGCCGCCACCCGGCTGATCCACCCCAACATCGCGCGGCTTTACGACTTCGCGGCCGACGACGTGGGCAACGCCTACATCGTGATGGAGTACATCCCCGGCTGGACCCTCGACGACCTGATCGCCCGCGGCGAGCTGCCGCCCCTCGGCCTGACCCTCGAGATCGCCGACCAGGGCCTGCGGGCGCTCGGCCACCTGCACGCCCAAGGGGTGATCCACCGCGACATCTCGCCCGACAACCTGATGCTGACCCGCGACGTCGACGGCCGGGCCGCGGTGAAGCTGATCGACCTCGGGTTGATCAAGTCGATCGCCACCTCGGGCAACCTGACCGCCGCCGGCGTCTTCGTGGGCAAGTTCCGTTACGCCTCGCCCGAGCAGTTCGGCCGCGGCGCCGCGCCGGGCCCGACGAGCGACCTTTACTCGTTCGGGCTGGTGCTCTACGAGCTGCTGACCGGGCGTTACCCGATCCTGGGCAAGTCGGCGTCGTCGCTGATCGCCGGCCACCTCTTCCGGGCGCCTCTCGATTTCGGCGCCACCGACCTCGCGGGCCGGGTGCCCGAGGACCTGCGCCGGGTCGTCATGCGCGCCCTGGCCAAGGAGCCGGCCGACCGCCACGCCTCGGCGGCGGCCTTCGCGGCGGCCCTGGCGCCCCTGCGCCGGCGCTTCGACCCCGACGACGACGCGGCCCGGCGCCTCCTCGAGCTCATCGGCGAGCCCTGCGGCCGGGTGCGGCGCATCGAGGCCCTGATCGCCGCCAACGATTTCGCGGCCGCCCGCGAGGAGCTGCGCCAGGCCGTGGCGGCCGAGGGCGAGACGCCGGAGCTCTGGGAGCTCGGCGAGCGCATCGCGGTGATCGAAGAGATCACGGCGCCGTCCACGCCGCCGGCTCGCCAGGTGGAAGCGGAGCTGGCGCAGGTCGAGGCCCTGCGGGCCGCCGGACGCCTCGAGGAGGCTCTCGACAAGGCGCGCGCCTTGCGCGAGCGGGCGCCGCGCCACAAGCTGATCAGACAGGTCGTCGTCGAGCTCGAGAAGTACGACGAGGCCGCCCGCGCCCCGACCACGCTGCTCGAGATCCCGGAGGACGACGTGGGACGCGCCCCGACCGAGCTCCTGCCGCAAGTCAGGAGGACGGCGGAGCCGCCGCCGGCGCTCGCCACACGGCCCCTGGCCACCGTCCCGCCCCCGCCGGCGCCTCCCGCGCACTCCGCGCCCACCGCCGTGCTCAGGCGCAGCGTCGACGAGATCTCGCTGCTGATCCCGCGGCAGCCCCGGACCTCGGCCGCGGCGGGCTTCGACGCCGGCGACCTGCCCCTGGGCCCGGCGGCGACCGCCGAGGACGCCGCCGTGCCGCCGCCCCGCCCACGATCGGGCCGTCGGGCCGTCGCGTCGGCGGCGCTGATCGTGGCGGCGTCGCTGGCGCTCGGGCTGGCCTTGTCCGGTGTGCTCTCCGGGCCCCGAACGGAAAGAGAGAGCGTCGGCGCGGACGCCGTCGAGCTGTCGGTGAGCGGGCTTCTACGCGGCCTCGACGCGGCGCCCTCGGAGCGGCTCCGCGCGGCCGCCGAGGCGTTTCTCGCCGGGGACTTCGACGCCGCGCTGGCCGCGACCGCCGCCGGCGGCATGTCGGGTCCCCACGAGGAGGCCTGGGCTCATCTGCTGCGGGCCGCGGCCTGCCACGCGCTCTACGTGCGTGGCGGCGAAGAGGATCCGGCGCTGCGCGAGCGCAGCCTCGAAGAGATCCGCGCCGGCCGCGCCGCCGACGACGCCGTCGTCCCCGGAGACGGCTTCTCGCCCAGCTTCGTCGACCTCGTCGCGTCGACGCGCTGACGATCCGAGCCGCGATATCATGTGCTTGCCCGCCATGCGACGATCCACGACCGCCCTCACCGCCCTGCTGCCGGCCTTCGCGGCCTGCGCCGCCCCGCCGGCCGACGAGCGCCCGCCCGGCGTCGTCTACCTCACCTTCGACGACGGCCCGATCGACGCCACCGCCGGGGTCCTCGACGTGCTCGCCCGCCAGGGCGTGAAGGCGACCTTCTTCGTCAACGGCATCCACCTGACCGGCGAAGGCGGCGAGAACGAGGGCCACGCCCTCGCCGCCCTCGAGCGCACGCTGGCGGAAGGGCACCTGGTGGGCAACCACAGTTGGGACCACATGCTCCACAACTGCTGCGACGGCGAGGAGTGCGGCGCCGTCGCCTGCAACCGCACCCGGGCCTGGAGCATCCGCTCGTACCGCGACCTCGCGGTCGACCTGGCGGCCTTCGTCCCCGGCAACGTGGACCCGGTGCGCGAGCTGCTCGCCCGCGAGTGGCCGAACGAGCGCCTCGACCGCCTCGCCCGGCTGCCCTACACCAACGCCTGGCGCGTTGCCGGACTCGACATCGACTGCCCGTGCTGCACCACTGACGACCTGCCGCCCTGGGACCCCGCCTCGACCTGCTCGGAGGAGAATCCGAGCCGGAGCGCGCTGCTCTCCGGCGAGGTGGCGCACGCGCTGGCGGCGGCCGGCTTCGAGGTCTTCGGCTGGGACCTCGAGTGGTCGCCCGAGAGCTGGGACGACCCCGAGTCGGTGCGCACCCTCACCGGCGCCGAGACGCTGGCGGCGGCCGTCGCCGAGGCGATGGCGGGCTGCCCGCCCGCCGCCGGCCAGCCCGCCCACTCGCGCGCCGCCGACTTCCCCTGCGAGGCGCCGGAGCGGGAAGGGAGGGTGGTGCTCCTCACCCACGACTTCCTCTTCGAGGACGGCCCGCGAGGCCCCGGCGCGACCCTCAACCTGCCGAAGCTGGAGCGGCTTGTCGAGCTGCTGCGCGGCCGCGGCTACGTCTTCGACACCCTCGACCACTACCACGGCTGAGCCGGTCGAGTCGCGACGAGCGCGGGCGAGCCAGCCAACCTTCCGTGCCCCTCGGCGTACTCACCAGGGTAACCCGAAGAGGAGCCCGACCATGACCGTCCCCGTGCGTCCCTCGATCCTCGCCGTCCTCGCCGCGGCCGTCCTCACGGCCTGCGCCTCGCCTCCCGACGACGCCCCGCTCGCCTTCGTCCACGTCAACGTCGTCCCCATGGACGCCGAGCGCGTGCTCGCCGACCACACCGTGATCGTCGACGGCGGGCTCATCGCCGCCCTCGGCCCGAGCGCCGAGCTGGCGCCGCCGCCCGGGGCCACGGTGATCGACGGCGGCGGGCGCTACCTGCTGCCGGGTCTCTTCGACACCCACGTCCACCTCAACGAGGAAGAGCGCGATGAGCACCTCGCGCTCTACCTGGCGAGCGGCGTGACCACCGTGCAGAGCATGCACGGCGGCCCCCACCAGCTCGAGCTGCGCCGCCGCGTCGCCGCCGGCGAGCTCTCCGGGCCGCGCATCCTGACCACCGGCCCCACCACCGCCAGCGAGCGCGTCGACTCCCCTGAGAAGGCGCAGCGCGTCGTCCGCGAGCAGCAGGCGGCGGGCTACGACGCGGTCAAGATGTACGGCGACGGCGCCGACTCGATGACCCGCGAGACCTACGCCCGGTTGATCACCGCGGCCCACGAGGCGGGGCTGCGGGTGGTCGGCCACGCGCCGCGCAACCATCCGTTCGCCGTTGTCCTCGAAGCGGGGCAGGACTCGATCGACCACATGGAGGAGATCGTCTACACCTACCAGCCGATCGTCGACGTCATCGGGCCGCTCCTCGACCTCCAGTTCGGCCGCGTCGAGCCCGACGAGGTCGGGGACGCGCTCGCCGCCCTGCCCGACCTGCGTCCCCTGATGGCGCCGGCGGTCGAGCGGCTGGCGGCCGAGGCCCTCGCCGCCGGGCTCGCCGTGACCCCGACGCTGGTCGCCTTCGAGACCATCTGGCGCCAGACCACGCAGCAATACGCGGAGCTGCTCGAGGCGCCCGAGACGCGCTACGTGAGCCCGCTCACCCGCGTCGACTGGGGCCCGGACTTCAACCGCTACCGCACGAGCTGGGCCGACCGCCTGGCGGCCGTCGAGCAGATCCTGCGCCGCAGCCTCGAGCTGCAGATGACGATCGTCCGCGGTTTCCAGGACGCCGGCGTGCCGATCATGGTCGGCACCGACGCGCCCCTGACCTTCGTCTATCCCGGCTTCGCCGTCCACCGCGAGCTGGCGCTGCTGGCGGCGAGCGGCTTGACGCCGTATGAGGCCCTGCGCGCCGCCACGGCGACGCCCGCCGCGGAGCTCGGGATCGCCGCCGACGCCGGCACCGTGGCCGTGGGCAAGCGGGCGGACCTGGTGCTGGTGGACGCCGACCCGCTGGCGGACGTGGCCAACGCCGCCCGCGTCGCCGGCGTGGCGGTGAACGGCCGCTGGCTGCCGCGTGGCGAGCTCGACCGTCGCCTCGCCGCCCTCGCGGACGCCTACGCGCCGGTGGCGGTCCAGGTCGAGCGGCTCTTGCCCCCCTACCGGGAACGCCGGGCCGACGAGGTCCTGCGTCTTTACCGCGAGACGTCGGACGCCGCCCCGGAGCTCGCGGCCCTCGCCGAGCGGCTGGTCAACGCCATCGGCTACGACCACCTGGGAAGCGACGACCCGGAGCGGGCCGTCGCGGTCTTCCGCGCCAACGCCGGCGCCTTCCCCGAGTCGGCCAACGTCTGGGACAGCCTCGGTGAGGCCCAGATGCACGCGGGCGACTGGGAAGGCGCGCTCGCGTCCTACCGGCGGGCGCTCGAGCTGGCGCCCGGCAGCGACGCCGCCGCGCGCGTGGCGTGGGTCGACGCCCGCGTCGCGGCCCTGGCGAGCCCGCCGGCGCCCTCCGCGGAGGAGCTCTTGCGGCTCGCGGGGGACTATGGCCAGCGTCACGTCGAGCTGCGCGACGGCGCGCTCTTCTACCACCGCGACGGCGGCCGCGAGTACCGTCTCGCGGCGCTGACGGCGGACACCTTCGCGCTCGAAGGCGAGCCCACGTTCCGCGTCCGTTTCGAGCCCGCCGGCGACGGGCGTCCGGAGCGGATCGTGGGGCTCTACAGCGACGGCCGTACCGACGAATCGCCGCGGGGCTAGGCAAGCGTCGGAACGACCGCTGCCTCAATGATTCGACGATCCTGAGTCAGGAGCGTCGCTCCCAGTATCCGGGCAGTCGCCACCAGGATCCTGTCCGCTGGTTCGCGATGAAACGTGTCGGGCAAGGCGGCGACCTCGGCGGCCACAGCCGGCGAGATTCCGAATCGGCGAACGAGCGGATGTGAGGTGGCCTTCTCGAGCCAGTCGCGTAGCCCAAGCCGCAGCTCGATGCGTCCCAGGCTGTGAAGGGTCGCGATCTCCCACAGGGTTATTTCCGAGACCCAGAGCGGTTCCTCGGGGCCTGCCTGCTCGATCACTTCCCACTGCGCACGGGATAAACGGGTAGCTGGTCCCAGCCACCAGAGGAGAATGTGGGTATCGAGCAGGGCCTTCACTCGTCCGCTTCGCCCAGAGCTTCCCAGGCCTCTTCCGGAAGCACCGGTCCTATGACGTCGCCTTTGATGATGACGCTGCCCCGAAGCTCATCCTGAGGGTATCGGGAGTCGAGTCGGACGGCGGCGGTGGCACAAGCTGCGCCACGGGCCGTCCCCGTTTGAGGATCATAACGGCCTCGCCGGTGTCGGCGACCTCGTCGAGGATAGCCAGGCACTTCGCCTTGAACTCCGAAGCGTTGATGGTCACCATGTGACCAGTCTAGCTAGGTGACCGGGCACCAGGAGTCAACGCTGTCTGCCGAAGGGCGGATCACGGGACGGCGCTCCCGGGATTACGGCCTGCGCCACGTCGAGTTGCGCGACGGCGTGCTCTTCTACCACCGCGACGGCGGACGCGAGTACCGGCTCGCGCCGATGACGGCGGACACCTTCATGCTCGGAGGGCTGCCGACGTTCCGCCTCCGCTTCGAGCCGCCGACAACGGCCGTCCGGAGCGGATCGTGGGGCTCTACAGCGACGGCCGTACCGACGAATCGCCGCGTGGCGCGGGCGGGCGGCTAGCCGCCTCCCCGCGCTTGAGACGCAGGGGGCCTTGGCTCTCCAGCGAGCTCGGGGCGTTGAGGTCATGGTGCTCAATCCCCGCATCGCTCGCCGCTTTGCCGAAGCCCTCGCGCAGCGGTCCAAGACCGATCCCGTCGATGCCCGAGCGCTGCGCGAGTATGCGCGGCGCATGGAGTTTGTCCCCTGGTCGCCGCCGGCCAGCGAGCGGCTTCGACTCCGAGCCTTGGCCCGGCGCATCGCAGCCTTGGTCGAGATGAGGACTCAGGAGAAGAACCGCCTTCACGCTGCTCAGAGCTCTGCTGAGATGAAGTGCATCACCCACGATATCGAGGTGAGCAACCGCCACTTCGACCGCCGGATCAAAGCCCTCGAAAAGCAAGCCAAGATCCTGATCGACCGGCATCCTCAGCTTCAGGCGCCTATCGCACGGATCATCTCCGTCAAAGGCATCGCCTTTCGCAGCGCCATCCAAGTCTACGGCGAGCTCTGTGTCTTGCCGAAGGACATGACAGCACGCCAGTGGGTCGCTCACGCCGGTCTGGATCCCCGCCACTTTGAATCTGGCGCTTTCCAGGGCAAGACCCGGATCTCCAAGGCCGGCAACAAGTACCTGCGGGCGGCCCTCTACATGCCCGCCTTCAACGCCATCCTTCACCAGGCCAACGTCAAGGCGTTCTACACCCGGCTGGTGGGGAAGGGCAAAAAGGAGATGCAGGCCACCGTCGCCGTGATGCGCAAGCTGCTCCATGCCATTCACGGCATGCTCAAGAGCGATACCGACTTCGAGGGTCGGAAGTTCTTCGCCCTGGAGGCTTGACTTGGAACAGAGTATCTTGCAGGTACGCCTCCCGCAGCGATTCCGGACGCGTGCGATCGGGCTCGGCCGTGTCAGGTTGCCGTGAAGGTCGCGGCCGATCGCGACGCCTCCGGCGCCGGCGGCGACGCCGCCGTCCTGCGCGATCGCGCAGGAGCCTGCGAGCCGGGCTACGGTCACGGTCCTCCTGTCCCGCAAGGCGGCGATCATCGTCTCGACCTGCTCCGCGGGGAGGACGCCGCGCAGGGCCTCCTGGGCGGCGAGCGCCGCCTCGATGCGTTCGAGCTCACCCGCGGGATCGGTCGCGTCGGCCATGGGTCGGTCCCTCCGTTCAAACGAGGTGGAGGATATCAGCAGCTTCCGGCGTCGTCCTCCTACGGGGACGTTTCTCGCATCCTGCACGTATTTGCGGGAAGGGGAGGTGCTGAGCGGCCTCGGCCCGGTCCAGATCACGCTCGTGCGCTGGGTCGAGGACGACCACCTCCAGCTCAGGGAGAAAGAGGAGGGCTACCGCGCCACCCAGCGGGAGCTCACCAAGCTGCGCAAGCAGCGCGACGGGGACGCCGAGGTCCTCTACAACACGATGCTGCGCATCCGCCAGACGTTCGACGACGCCTTCGGGGTCGGGACTGCGCCGACCTATCTGGGGCTCGATCCCGGGATGGCCCGGGTCGAGCCGCTGGTGCTGGAGCGTTACGCCGAGGGCTCGGTGAAGATCCTCGTGGCCCCCGGCTTCACCACGCCGCCGCCGCAGGTCGAAGGCCTGTGGCAAAGCCCGGCGCTCTACGCCCAGCAGATTCAGGCGGCGCTCACCACGCTGAGGATCACCCTCGCCGCGTACGGCAGTCAGAAGCGGGATGGCGACGTGGCCCTGATCGAGCGGGACACGCTGTACGAGGCGGTCAAGACGCGGCTCAAGTGGTCGGTCCGCCTGCTGGAGGCGGTCTACCACCTGGCGGGTCTCGGCGCCCACGCCGAGCGCCTGCGCACCACGTTCGCTTCCCGTCCGTCCGACTCCGAGGAGGAGCCGGTAGGCGAGGAGAACGGCGAGCCGCCGCCGGTCGTCACCGAGCCCGCCCCTTCCGAGCCCTCCGTCTGAGGCTCGAGCTTCCCTTGTCCTGAGGTTGGCCGGCGTTCGCGCCGGCCTTTTTGTTTCCGGGATGACGCTCGGGTTCGTCACCGCGGAAGGGCTTCCCGGCGTTCGATCCGGAAGGCGAAGAGGGCCGGCGCGGGTGTGGAAGTCTCCGAGACGGCCTCGGCCCGCAGGCGGTACTCCCCCGGCGCCACGAAGGTGGCCGGGAGAGCCACCAAGATCTGGCCGTCGCCGCTCGGGACCAGGTCGGGACTGCGCCAGAGCACGGTTTCTTCCGTGGCGCGCGACAGGGAGAGGCGGTAGCTGCCTTCGGCGTCGGGGCCAAGGTCGAGGGCCAGGACCACTTGGGACAGGTCGGTGGACAGGTGGATCCGGGGAGCGGAATCGCCGGGAGACGCCGCCGAGCGCAGGGGGCTGAGGAAGGCCAACGCGAGGCCGGTCTGGGGGCCGCGAGCCCGCTCGCCCGAGGCCTGCCGGGCTCGCCGCAGCTCCTGGCGCGTCTCCTCGAGCCGTTGCCAGAGCCAGAAGCTCGGCACGGAGGCCAGGACCAGCGCCGCCGCCAGAGTCGCGGCCCAGGCGGGGAGCCGGGTCCGTCGTCGAACCGAGGCCGGTCGGGGGCGCGAGAAGGGGAGCGGGGACTGCGCCGCCTCCCGGGGGTCGCTTGCCGCGACGGCCCCGGGGAAGAGCTCGGGGGCCGCACGGGCGAGGCCGGAGAGGCCGCGGCGCAGGCTTTCGGCCTCCCGGAGTCGTTCGACGCACGCCGGGCAGCCGAGGTAATGCTCTTCGAAGCGAGCGGTCTCTTCGGCCGTGAGCTTGCCCTGGAGGTAGAGGTGGGCGACGTGGCGTTGCTCGATCTCGTCGTGATCCATGGCTCTCCTGGGGAGTACCGGCGGCTAGGCCGCGCGCCGGGATGGTCTCCCTATTCCACTCAGTGTGGCGCCGAGGCTCTTCATTTCGCCGGCTCCGGCTCCCGGGCGCCGCCCGCCGGAAGCCGTCCCGTCGCGGTGGCCTCCTGGTAGAGTTGGTGGAAGCGCTGGCGAGCGCGGAAGAGAACCAGGTTGAATTGCTGCGGGGTCAGCCCCATTTGGGCGCGGATGGCCTCGCGGTCTTCCTGGGCGACGCAAAAACGGTACAGGATCTCGCGGTCGCGGGCCAGGGGCAGGCTTGCCAGCAGGCGGCGTGCGAGCTGGGTCTCCTCCTCCTCGATCAGGCCGCTGAGCGGGTCGGGCGAGGGGTCCGCCGGTTCCGGCACCGCGTCGTCGCCAAGGGCCGCCGGGGGACGGTACCCGCGTTTTCGCCGAGCTGCCAGGAGCAGATTGCGGGCCGTGCCGCGCAAGAAAGCGGCCAGCTTGTCCGGTTCCCGGAGCTCGCCGCGGCGCAGGCGCTGGAGGGCGACGGCGAAGGTTTCCTGGTGGATGTCCTCGGCGAGGGCCGCATCGCCCGTGTAGTGGCGCAGCATGTAGGTCAGACCGGTGCTGAAGCGCTCCACGAGCTCGCTCTCCGCGCGGGAATCCCCGGCGGCGAGACGCCGGACGAGGTCCACGGTGTCGGCGGCGGCTCGCTCGGCTTCCGGGATCACGGCTCCTCCTCCCAGTCGCCGATGAGGACGAATCCGGCCCAGTGATTGGGGTGGCGCCAGCGCTGGCCGCGGCGCAGCTCGAGCTGCGCCCGGCGCAGGGCCTCGGCCGCCGGCCGCCGGTGCTCGAGCAGCTCGCGGTAGAAATGCTCCATCAGCTCGGCGGTGGCCCGGTCCTGGACCGGCCAGAGGCTGGCCACGACGCGCCGGGAGCCGGCGGCCAGGAACGCGCGGGCGAGCCCCATGAGGCCCTCGCCGCGAATCTCTCGGCCAAGGGCCGTGCGGCAGGCCGAGAGCACGACCAGGTCGGCGTTGAGCTCCAGCTCGTAGAGGGCCTGGAGGGAAAGGAAGCCGTCCTCGGGGCGCCCTTGACGGTCCACCATCGAGAGGGCGAGGCCGGAAAGGCGGGGATGGAGGTCGTCGGCGAGGGCGTGGGTGGCGAAGTGGAGGCGGCGGTAGCCGGCGAGCCGGCCGCTGACGGCGAGCTCGCGGCTGGCGTCGAAGCCGGTGGCCAGGAGCCTGGCGTGGGCCGGCAGACCGGCGGCGGCCGCCTGCGCCTCCTGTCGGCTCCAGGGGAGGCGAGGCCAGAGCGCCTCGCCGGCGCCGGCGGCGCCCTCGCCCGCCGGTCCGGCGGCGGGGCCGAGGCGGGGGTCGGCGGGGTCGAAGACGGGATCGGCCAGGACCGCGAGCTGGCCCTCCGGAAGGAGGCGGACGGGGGCTCGCCGCCGAGCCAGCAGAGCCGAGACCGAGGGCAGCACCACGACCTCGTGGCTGAGCAGCAGCGGCTCGGCAGCGCCGTCGGGGTCGGCCGCCTGCGGGAGCGACAGGGCCGCGAGCGGGAGGTAGTGCAGGGCGCCGTCGGGGACGACGGCCAGCCGGCGGCCGTCGAGCCGGCGTGCCACCGGCCCCAGCAGCAGCTCGGAAACCTCTCGGGCGAGCGCCCGCTCGCTCGCCGGGAGCTGCCCGGCGGCGGGGCGGCTCCAGGCCAGGTGGAGACGTTTCACGGCGGCTTCGATCGTGCCCCGGCGAGGCAGCTCGTGAGCGGTGATCTCACCGTCGGCCACGGCCCAGAGGTAGCTCGCCTCGCGGCCCAGGAAGTACTCCAGGAGCACGGTGTCGCCGCCGACGAGGTCGAGGATGTCGCCGCGGGTCGAGGGGTCGGGGACGCGGAGCAGGGCCGGATCAGGGTGGCGGATGCGGATCCGGGTCTCCACCGCGTCGAGCTCGGCCAGGAGGCCGCTGATCTCGTCGTCGATCGCGGCTCGTTCCTCCGGGGAGCGGCCGCGGTCGAGGGCGTCGCGTCGCGCCGCCGCCCGGTCGGCGAGGCGGGCGAGCACCTGTTGCCGGCGGTCGGCGAGATCCGGTTCGAGGCCGCGGTAGACGTCCACCCGGGCCTCGGCGAGAAGGGCGCGCAGCCCGCGAGCTCGCACCCGTTCGCTCAGCTCCAGGGCGTGGGCGCCATGGCCGCCCTCGCCGTCACGCCGGTGGCGGTCCATGGCGACGTCGACGGCCAGCTCGTAGACGGGCCGATGGAGGGCGAAGAAGGAGGATGCCAGGTCGGGCTCGGGAAGCAAGGCGCCGTTGGATTCGAGGAGCGCCAGGGCTTGCTGCGCCGAGGCGCCGGCGGCGGCGAGGTCGCCGGCTCGCCGTCGGTGGGCGGCAAGGGCCCGCAGGGCCTCCACCTCTTGCAGGGGCTCGCCCTGGCGCCGGTGGAGGTCGAGAGCTTCCCGCAGACGCTCTTCCGCTTTCTCGTCCAGCCCCTGGGCCGAGGCCACCTCGCCGAGGTGGCGAAGGAGACGGGCGGTGAGCCGCGGGTCGCCGACCCGGCGGGAGAGCTCGAGGGCGGCGCCCAAGGTCCGCGCGGCCTGCGGGAAGCGGCCTTCCTCGAAGTCCAGGGCACCCAGAAAGGCCAGGGTGGTCGCTTCCCCGCGGCGATCGGAAAGCTCCCTGCGCAGCGCCAGGGCCTGGCGCAAGAGCGCCTCCGCCTCGGCCGGCTGCCCGAGCGCCTGATGGACGCGGCCGAGGTTGTGCAGGCTGGCGGCCTCGCCGCGCCGGTCTGCGGCGCTTCGCCGCAGGGGCAGGGAGACCGCGAGGTGCTCGCCGGCCCGCTCGGGCTCGCCGAGGGAGAGATAGATCGCGCCCAGGTTGTTGCGCGCGGTCGCCTCCCCGGAGGCGTTGCCGGCGAGGCGGAAGACGCTCAAGGCGGCGAGGAAGGCCTCCAGGGCCCGCGGGTGGTCGCCCAGGGCGCGGTGCAGGGAGCCGATGTTGACCAGCGCCCGCCCCTCCGGCACCGGCTGGCCGGCCGCCCGGTGCAGGTCGCGCGCCTCGGCGAGTCGCGGCAAGGCCACCGCGGGCCGGCCGAGCACCTGGAGAGCCCCGGCGAGGTTCTGGAGGGCGGCCGCCCGCAGGGCGGGCGCGTCCGCCTCGCGGGCGGCTTCGATGGCCGCTTGCAGAGGTTCGAGGGCGTCTCTCGGCGCGCCCCGGGAGAGCTGGGCGTGGCCCTGGTTGTTGAGCACCTGCGCCTCGCCATGCCGATCCCCGAGGCGGCGGTGGAGATCGAGCGCGAGAGCGTAGAGCTCAAGAGCGGCCTGGCTCTCCCCGCGGGCCAGGGCGAGGTGGCCGAGAGAGCCGAGACAGCGGGCTTCGCCGTGGGAGTCGCCGGACCGGCGCCATAGGGGCAACGCCTCTTCCAGCCGCTGCCGCGCGGTCTCGGGCTCACCTTGCTCCCGGAGCAGCTCCGCCAAGAGGGCGAGGGCCTCGGCCGCGCCGCGAGGCTGTGCCGCGGCCCGCCATGCGCCCAGCGCCGCCGACAGGCGCGTGATCGCCGCCGCCCGGGCCGTGGAGGCGCCTTGGTAATAGGAAGCCGCGGCGGCGGCCGTCGCTTCCAGCGCGTCACGGCCCGGTCCGCTCCGATCCGCCTCGGCGAAAGCTCTCTCGGACAAAGCGCTGGCCGTGAGCCGGTAGCGGCCGCGTCCTCCGCCGGCCGCGCCGCGCACGGTCAGGCGCCGATCTCCGGGCAAAGACGCCGGCGCCAACAGCGATTCACGTCCGAAGCGGCCGCTGGGCGTGTCCACCGCGGTCACGGTCTCGCCGCCGGGAGCGCCGAGCTCGAGGACGGCGTCCACACCCTTCTGCTCGAGCTCCGCGCGCAACAGGCAGCCGCCGCAGACACGGAGCAGGAAGTCGTGCGTCTCGCCGGCCGCCAGGGGTCTCTCCACGCCCTTGTCCGGGTGCAGGCGCTCGGCCGAGCTCCGCGCTTGCGGCGCGCCCACCGCCGAACCCGCCAGGACCGTGGCGGCGAGGCTGCCGGCGACCCGGGCGCGAATCAGTCGCACCCGGACCCGTTCCACCCTGGCCCTTCCTTCGGCGGGTCCTCGTCGGTATCCTCCTCGGCCGTCCAGACGCCCACCGCGGTGTCGCCGCGGTCCTCCCGGACCAGGTAAACCCCGCACAGGATCCGCGCCGCCGAGTCCAAGGGGAGGAGCACGTAGGTGTCGTCGCCGTCTCGCCACCTGCCTTGGCCGCCGTCGGCCTCTCCTCCGGGGAACACCCGCGCCGGGGTCTCGAGCCGGAACCGCTGTGGACCCTCGAGCGCGATGGTGAGGGATTCACCCTCCTTGAAGGGCGCCCTCTCGGAAGCGAGGAATCGGGACGCCTTGACCGTCCAACGGCTGGGTCGGGGGAAGCTGACCTCGTTCATAGGAGACCTCCTGGCTGCGCCGCTCAGCCGAGCGGCGATGCAACCGATCGAAGTTTGGCGCCGGCAACTCTAGCGCAACCGGGCGCCTGGAAGCCCGCGGCGCGAAGCCGGAACGAAAAAAGTCCGGCCGACGTGAAATATACGCCGTCCGGCGCGCACTCTTTGTCGAACCCGGTGGATCGGACGTTCCGGTCCGCCGCGGCTCGACCGGCAACTAGCTGAAAGGAGATCAGTGATGACGCAAACCGCTACGGCCGACGTGGGCCGGCTCGAGGAGGTCGGTGACCGGACAAGCCTGTTCAAGAGGGACGGCTGGTTCAAGCTCTACAAGGGAACGGAACCGAAGACCAAGACCGTGAAGTGTACCGGCGGCGTCCAGGGGGAGGGCGAGCGCATCGGCATCGAAGTGGAGGTCGACGGCAATCTCGAGGAGACCTTGCGGAAGGGCGAGGAACAGAGCTTCAGGGGCAAGCACATCCGGCTTCAGGCGACCAGCTTCAGCGCCTCCTACACGGCGACCGACGGTTAGCCTCCCACGGCCGTGCGCGGCTCCGGGATCCGTCCGGGCCGCGCGCGGCCTCCGATGCGGAATCGACCGGCGTGAAAATTCCCGCCGCCTTCAAGCACTACTTACTCGTCGAACACGACTTTTTCGAAAGGAGGCTGACCATGCACCGCCAAAGAAACGTGTACGCCGCCGTCCTCATATTCGTCCTGAGCGCCCTGCCGGGCGCCTCGCAGAGCCCACCCGCCAGCTCGTCTTCGGTCCTCGAGCAGGCCGCGGAGCTCGGCCTCGAAGCGCCGGCCGGCGCTTCCGGACAGCTCGCTCCCGGGCTCGCCGAAGGCATGATCGGTCCGAGCCGGTCGCGAAGCTGTAAGCAAACCTGTTTCACCCACTCCTGCTCGATCGAGTGCCCCAGCGGCATGGAGGCCGATTGTGACTGCTCACAGGTCAATCTGCCCAACGGCTTCAAGCAATGGATGGTGAGCTGCAGGTGCAAGAGAGCGACCGCGGCGAGCCTTTCGACCGAAGTCCTGGAAGGAGAGCAGGGGATGACGTCGACCGACGACGTCGAGTGGCCCGACGGGACCGGTGAGCGGGCCGTCCTTCTCAAACGCAACGGCTGGTTCGAGCTCTACAAAGAATCCACGCCGAGGGCGCACAAGGTCAAGTGCGTCGGCGGCTCCGCGGGCGCGGGCGAGCGCGTCGGCATCGAGGTGGAAGTCGACGGCGAGCTGAAGTACACCCTGCTGAAGGGCGAGGAGAAGAGCTTTTCGGGCAAGCTCATCCGCCTGCGGGCGACCAGTCTCACCGCCCGGTATACGGCGAGCGACAGGTCACAGGCCGAGGCCGAGCCAGGAGCTGAATCCCCCGCGGCCGAGACGCCGGCGCCCGTCGTCTCCAGCGACGAGGTCGAGGATCTAAAGGAGGGCGAGGCCCTCGACCTTCCGCTGCTCGAGGAGGGCGCCGGCGGCGTCTGCGAGATGAATTGTTTCAAGCATTCCTGCGAGAAGCCGTGCGATCAGGGCAAGTATCCATCTTGCAGGTGCGAGCCCCGCCGCCTGCCCGACGGCCGCATTCAATGGCTTCCCCGGTGTGACTGCCGCAAACGCTAGCAAAGCCGCGCACGGAGGGCGGCGATCACACCCAGCCGCACTCGACGTAGGACCATCCGCGCTCGCACAGGGCCAGAGCGGCGATCGAGCCGGCGGTGGGGCGGAGGTGGTAGAGGGACCAGAGGTCGACCTCGTGGGGCACCTTGTCGAAGTGGAGGAAGCGCGGCGGCTCGCCGGGCAGCAGGGTGACGACGAAGGAGTCGAGGGGCTCGGCGAGGCCCTCGCCGATGGCCTTCAAGTAGGCCTCCTTGCGCGTCCAGCAGTTGAAGAAGGCCTCCGGCACGCGCTCCGGCTCCACGGTGCGCAGGGCTTCGCGCTCGCGCGCCGAGAAGAAGCTCTCGGAGATGCTGAGGGCGTCGGGCATGGGCCGCAGCACCTCGACGTCGACGCCGATCTCGAGGCCGCGGGCGAAGGCGTACACGGCGAGGTCCTCGGAATCGGAGAGGTTGAGCTCGAGGCGTCCGGCCGCGTGGGCGGGCTGCACGGCCACGGTGGGCTTGCCGCGGCCGCCGTAGCCGAAGGCGACGGCGGCCGGCGGACGGCCGAGGTAGGCGCCGGCGAGGCGGCGGAGCTGGCCGCGGCGGACGATGAAGCGGCGGCGGTGCTTGTCGAAGCGGAAGCGCGCGGCGCGCTCGCGCTCGTCGGCGTGGAGCAGGGGCTCGAGCGCGGCGACGACCTCCGCCGGCGGATCGAGGTCGGCGTACCAGAGGTGGACGGTGCGCGGCGGCAGCTCGGGCACGGCGGGGGGCGGGGCGGAGGGCGTCACGGCGGGCGGCATCACGGCGGGCGGCATCTCAGGCGTCGAGCTCTCAAGCGTCCAGCATCGTGCGCACGCGGCGGATGAGCGCCTCGGACGTGTAGGGCTTCTGCAGGAACTCGATGCCTTCCTCGAGCTCGCCCTGGTCGGCGATGACCTCGGCGTAGCCCGAGACGTAGAGCACCCTGAGCTGCGGCCGCAGGGCGAGTAGGCGCTGGGCGACGTCCTTGCCGTTCATCTGCGGCATCATGACGTCGGTGACCAGGACGTCGATCTCTCCCTCGTGCTGTTCGACGAGGCGGAGGGCGTCGGGGCCGCCGGCGGCCTCGAGCACGTCGTAGCCCTGGGCGCGCAGCAGGGTGACGGCGGTCTGGCGCACGAGGGCGTTGTCCTCGACCACGAGCACCGTCTCGTCGCCGGTGGGCAGGTTCATGCGCGAGCCCACGGCGGCGCGGTCGACGGCGCCCTCGCGGCTGCGCTCGAAGAAGATGCGGAAGGTGGTGCCGCGGCCCGGCGCGCTGTCGACCAGGATGTGGCCGCCGCTCTGCTTGACGATGCCGTAGCAGGTGGCCAGGCCCAGGCCGGTGCCCTTGCCCAGCTCCTTGGTGGTGAAGAAGGGCTCGAAGAGGTGCTGCAGGGCCGCTGCGGTCATGCCGGCGCCGGTGTCGGTGACCTTGATGAGCACGTATTCGCCGCCGGCGATCTCGGGGGTCTCGTCGGCGTCGTCGACCGCGACGTTGCGGGTCTCGATGGTGAGCTTGCCGCCTTCCGGCATGGCGTCGCGGGCGTTGACGGCGAGGTTCATGAGCACGTGGCTCATCTGGTTGGGGTCGGCGCGGATGGGCCACACGTCGGCGAGGGGGATGACGGCCAGCTCGACGGGCTCGCCGACCAGGCTGCGCAGCATCTTTTCCATGTCGACCAGGAGGCGGTTGGGGTCGATCACCCGCGGCGCGATGATCTGTTGGCGGGCGAAGGCGAGGAGCTGCCGGGTGAGGTTGGAGGCCTGGGTGGTGGCTTTGCGGACGTTCTCGAGCAGGCGCTGCAAGGGGCTTTCGGGCGAGAGCTGGCTCATGGCCAGCTCGGCGGAGCCGACGATCACGGTGAGGTAGTTGTTGAAGTCGTGGGCCACGCCGCCGGCGAGGCGGCCGATCGACTCCATCTTCTGGGCCAGGAGGAGCTGGTCCTGGAGCCGTTTCTGCTCGTGGTAGGCGGCCCGCAGGGCGGCGCTGTTGTGCTCGATGGTGGCGAGCATCTGGTTGAAGGCCTCGGTGAGATAGCCGACCTCGTCGTCGCCGGACTTCTTCACCCGCACGCTGTAGTCCTCGTGGTCGCGGACCTGGTGGGCGGCCCGGGCGAGGCGCAGGATCGGTCCGGAGATGAGGCGCTTGAGGGCCGCGGTCATGATCGCGGAGACGGCGAGGAGGGCGAAGACCACGGCGGCGAGCATGAGGGCGTACTGCGGCAGCCGGGCGAGCAGCGGCGGCAGCGGCCGCAGCACGAAGAGGTGCCCCACGACCCCGTCGGTCGTCGCCAGCGGCTTCGAGAGGCGCAGCGCGCCTTTCTGGAAGGCGTGGCCGGCGGGCTCCGGCGCCTCGGGGCAGGAGAAGTCGCCGTTCTCCACGAAGTCGGCGAAGAGGTTGCCGTTGCGGTCGTAGACGCAGGCGGCGGCGATCGGGGAGCGGGCGCTCAGGTTCCCGAGGTCTTCGGCGGCGTTCTCGGCGTTGAAGAAGTCGATGGCGGCGATCAGCGTCGGCCGGAGGATGTCGACCTGGGCCTCGAGCTCGGCCAGGGCGTTGGGCTGGAAGAAGGTGAGCTCGTAGGTGAGGACGGCGACGCCGGTGATCAGCAGCGTGGCCCCGCTCGCCGCCAGGATGATGGCGAACATCTTCTGGGTCAGCGGCAGGTCCCGGAAGGTCCGCACCCTCATCGTCCGTGCCTCTCCATGGTCCACGCTCTATTGTCCGCGTTTCTCATCGTCCGGCCGCAGCACGCGTTCGGCGAGGTTGAGCATACGCGAGCTGAGCTTGAGCCCGGCCCGGTCGGTGACCACCAGGTTGACCTCGAATCTTACGCGGTTGTCGTGGCCGATGAGCAGGTTGATGCCGCCGCCGTCGCGCAGGAACCGCTCGCTCTCGCCCACGGTGAGCACGGCCCGGCCGTCGAGCGAGGACAGGAGCGTGCCCTGGCGGCGCCGTTCGGCGCGGCTGATGAAGAGGACGTGGCAGGCCGCTTCCTCTTTCGGGTCGAGGCGGCGGACGTCGATCGGGCGGTCGCCGAGGCGGCCGGCCACCGTCTCGTCGAGGAACTCGCCGAAGGGGTCGGCGCCGGCGATGCAGATCAGGAGCGGCTGGCCGGCGTCGGCGAACGCCGATTCGGGCCATGCCACGTACTTGGTGAAGTTGACCAGGAGAGCCGCCTTGACCTGGTATTCGGGAAAGACCTTGGGCTCCGCGGCGCCGATGGGGCCGGCGAGGCCGCCCCAGGCGGCGAGCAGGAGGGCGCAGCCTGCCGAGGTCGGACGTCGTCGCCCTCTCCCGGCCTTCGCGCGGCGTGGTGTCCACGGGCCTCGCATGGCGCTCACGGGACGTGGAAGCGGATCTCGGCGAACAGGGCGCGGCCCGCCAGGGGGAAGTCGTTGGGGATGCCGGGGTCGCTGGGCTCGCGGCCGATCTCGCCCGTGAGGTTGCGCGCGGTCACGGCGAGGTCCCAGCGTCGCTGCCGGAAGAGGTGCCGGCGGCGCAGCACCAGGTCGACGCGGGCGTAGTCGTCGAGCCGCGGGCGGGGGTCGTCGAGGGCGCGGCGGCGGTCGGCGATCCAGTGCAGCTTTCCGTAGAGGGACCAGCCGGGGCGGGGATCCCAGACCGCGCCGAGATAGAGCTGGCGTCCCGGCGCTTCGGCGACGCGGGCGCCGGTGCCCTCGTCCTCGGAGCGCTGCCAGGCGTAGTTGGACTCCAGCCGCAGGGCGCCCGTGACCTCCCATTCGAGCTCGACCTCGAGGCCGTAGCCGTCCTGGTTGCCGACGTTCTGGGCCGTCTGGGAGGTGGCGCCGGGATCGGGCACGAGGTCGATCAGGCCGTCGATCTCGTAGTGGAAGAGGTTGGCGGCGGCGCGCAGCCGGGACAGCGGCCGGTAGACGAAGGCGAGCTCGATGGTGTCGACCTCTTCCGGGTCGAGGTCGGGATTGCCGAGGCCGGCCGGGTTGTTGATCACGAAGAGCTGGCCGAAGGAGGGCGCCCGGAAGGCGCTGCCGTAGAGCAGCTTGGCGGTGAGCTCGCGGCCGCTCCACACCAGGGCGAGGCGCGGGTTGACGGTGCCGCCGACGTCGGAGTAATGGTCGTAGCGCACGCCGGCGGTCAGTTGCCAGTCCGCGGCGATCGACCACTCGTCCTGCAGCGACACGTACCAGTGGTCGCGCTCGCTGTCGCGCAGGTACACGAAGGGCGTGTCGGTGACGTCGGTCAAGGTGCCGTCGACCACGAGCCGGGTGCCGTCGATCACGCCGGGGCCGAAGTTCTTCTTCTCGTGGCTGTCGAGCTGCTGGAAGACGAGCCCGGCATTGAGGCGCCAGCGGTGGCGCTCGAAGCCGTGGTGAACGGCGACCGAGTCGAGCGAGGCGTGGCTCTCCTGGTCGCCGGGCTGGCCGATGACGCCGTCGGGGAAGCGCACCAGGTTGACGATCTCGGCGGGATTGAAGGTCACGTTGCCGTCGGCGGCGACGGGCACCACGGCGCCGGGAGGGAAGATGTGGAAGGACTGGTCCTGGTCGATGAAGAGGTAGCTCAGGCGCTGGGTGAAGTCCCAGCCGGGGGCGATCTCGTCGCGGCTGTAGACCACGTCGGCGAGCCATTGCGAGGAGTGCTGGGAGCCCTCCGGATCGAGGATCGGGGCGACGCCGAAGCCGAGGCCGCGTTCCTTGTCCCAGCCCCACAGCCGTGCCGTCCACGGACCGCGGGCGGCCTCCAGGTGGACGTCGACGATCTCGTGCGCGGTGTCGAGGGGACCGGGCGCCAGCGAGGCCTCGGTGCCGAAGGCCCTGTCGAGCTGGGTCTGCTGGTCCTCCTCGACGACGCGGCCGTCGTCGCCGTCGGTCTCGCTCCAATCGACGGTGAGGGCCACGTCCCAGCCGCCGTAGGTGGCGCCGTGGGCGAGCCAGAGCTCGCGCGAGCCGAAGGAGCCGGCGCGCAGCCCCGCCTCGGTGCCGCGGACGTCGGCGGCGGTCTTGGTGATGACGTTGACCACGCCGGCGAAGGCGTCGGCGCCGTTGACCGCGGAGCCCGGGCCGCGGATCACCTCGACGCGGGCGATCGCGGTGACCGGGAGCTGGAAGCCGAGCAGCGGCCCGCCGTTCAGGAGCTGGGTGACGGGCACGCCGTTGACCAGGATGAGCACCTGGCTGCTGGTCGAGGACTGGATGCCGCGGATGCCGTAGACGGGGTCGAGGCCGCGGCCCTGGGACAGGCCCACGTGGAGCCCCGGCACGGTCTCGAGCACCTCGTCGAGATCGGTGGCGCCCATCTCCGCGATCTCCTCGGCGGTGATCACGCTGGCCACTGCCGGAGCCTGCGAGAGGGGCTGCGCGAACCCGGTCGCGACCTCGACCTGGACCTCCAGGAGCTGCTCGAGGTCCATGTCGGCGGGCGCCACCTCCTGTTGGGCTCGCCCGGTCGCGGCGAGCACGCAGCCGGCGATCAGGATCCGGAGCCTGAGTCGGCAGTTCCGAGACATAGAGCTTCCCTGAGAGTCTCCCCGGTGCCTCCCGGCAGCGTGGGACGACGAGAATGGCGGGGCTGGTGGATACGGGGAAGCGGTCGCCCCCCCGCGCGCAGTCGGGCGCGAGTATACCTCATCCTGTGGCGATCTGCCTTACAATGGTCCGATGACGCACGATCCATCCGAGGAAAGCGGGCCGCGGCGCGGTCCCGCCCTGAGGTTGAGCGAGCGCCAGCAGACCACGGTGGCGGCGGCGGTCACGGTGCTGGCGACGGTCGTCATCTTCTGCGCCCTGGGGGCGCTGCTGTGGCTGCTCTCGCTCTTCCTGCGCGCCTTCTCGAACGTCTTCCTGCCGCTGGCGGTGGCGGCGGTGGTCTCCCTGGTGCTCGAGCCCTACTACAAGTGGTGGAGCCGGCGGCTGGACGGCGGCCGGCTCGAGCGCTGGCGTCTCTCCAAGGTCCTGGCGCTCGTCCTGGTCTTCCTGTCGATCCTGGTGCCGGTGGTCGGGGTCGGTACGGTCTTCGGCGGCCTGCTCGCGGGGCAGATCGGGGACCTGGTGGACCAGGCGCCGACGTGGTGGGAGAACGCCCGGCAGTGGTTCGAGGAGCGCCTGCCGCGGATGGTCGAGCTCTGGGAGCGTTACGGCCTCCAGGAGCGGATGGAGTCGGCGTTGTCGGGCCAGGAGGGGAGCCTGCTCTCGGCGCTGCGCGCCCTGGGGCTCAAAGGGCTGGCGGCCGGCGCCGATTTCTTCGGCGTGCTCGTCGGCCTGCTCAACTGGTTCCTGGTGCCGATCTACGTGGCCTTCATCCTGTTCGGCGACCTCGGATCCAGGCGTCATGCGTGGTGGCGCGCGGCGTTGCCGTTCCTCAAGGAGTCGACGCGCGGGGACATCGCCTACCTGGTGAGCGAGTTCGTCGCGATCGTGGTCGCGTTCTTCCGCGGCCAGCTCCTGATCGCCTTCCTGCAGGGCGTGCTCTTCGCCGTCGGCTTCACGATCGTGGGCCTCAGCTACGGCTGGCTCCTGGGGCTCACGCTCGGCTTCCTCAACGTCATCCCCTACCTCGGCAGCATCGTCGGCCTCGGCGTGGCGATCCCCATCGCCCTGTTCCAGGAGGACGGCGGCTGGTTGAAGGTGGCGGCCGTCCTGATCGTCTTCACGGTGGTGCAGATGATCGAGGGCTACGTGCTGACGCCGAAGATCATGGGCGACCAGACGGGGCTCCACCCGATGGCGATCATGGTCGCCATCTTCTTCTGGGGCACGGCCCTGAACGGCATCATGGGCATGCTGCTCGCGATCCCGCTGACCGCGTTCTTCGTGGTCTTCTGGCGCCTGGTGCGCGAGAAGTACATCAAGGAGCTGGTGTAGGGGCGCACGGCGTGCGCCCGCAACTCACGGTTTCTTCGACGCCACCATCCGGATCTCCACCAGGGCGTCGGGCGACATGAGCGGCGTGCCCACGGTGGCCCTCGCCGGCTTCGGATCCGGCAGCGCCGCGGCGTAGACCGCGTTCATCGCCTGGTAGTGGCGCACGTCCGCCAGGTAGACGGTGGCCGACTCGACGTCGCCCCAATCGAGGCCGGCGGCCGCCAGGGTGGCGGCGAGACGGTCGAGGGCGACGCGGGTCTGGGCCTCGACGCCGTGAGGATAGGTGCCGTCGGCCTGGCGTCCGACCATGCCGGAGAGGTAGAGACGTCCGCCGGCCAGCACTCCGGCCGATAGCGGACGCGGGCTGGGCGACTCGCCCGCCGGCGTGACCACCTTGCGCTCGCCGCGCACCGCCACGCAGGTTACCTCGATGGCGAGCGCCGGGTTGGCCAGCCGCGCCCGCACCGTGGCCCGGGCCGGCGGCGCCTCGGGGAAGAAGGCGCCGTAGACCTCGTTCATCGCCGCGTAGTCGCGAGCGTCGGCGAGGTAGACGCCGCAGGTCGCCACGTCCCGCGGCTGCATTCCGGCGGCGGCGAGCACCCCGGCGACGTTGTCGAGCACCTGCCGGGCCTGGCGCCGGACGTCGCCGGTCACCAGCTCGCCGCTCTTGGGGTCGACGCTCACCATGCCGGAGAGGAAGAGCGTGTCGCCCGCCCGTACGCCCCAGGCGTAAAGGGGCGAGGGCCGCCAGCCCGCGGGGACGATCCACTCGAGCTCGACCTCCGCCCGCGCCGCGATCATGCCGATCTCGGTGGCGGCGCCGGGGATGGCGACGTCGGCCTCGATGGTGGTGCGGGCCGGCGGCCGGTCGTCGGCGAAGGCGGCGCCGTAGACCTCGTTCACGGTCTGGAAATGGCGGACGTCGGCGAGGTAGACGTGCGCGCAGACCACCCGCGAGAAATCGAGGCCGGCGCCCTCCAGCACCTTGCCGAGGTTGTCGAGGGTCTGGCGCACCTGTGCCGCCACGTCGCCCTCGACCGTGGTGGTGCCGGGCCGGTTGCCGATGGCGCCGGCGAGGAAGAGGAAGTCCTGCGACAGGATCCCGGCGCTGAACGGCAGGCCGAGGTCGGTGCCCGGCGGCGCGATCACCCGGCGCTCGCCGGGGGCGGCGGCGGCGAAGCAGAGAAGGAGCAGGACGATGATCGGGGCGAGTCGGCGCATGAGGTCCTCCGTCGTCGATGGGGTGGTCAGGTCGGCTGGCGACGCCGGCGGCGCCGCTGGCTGCCGAAGAGGACCTCCTCGCGACTCTGCTCCAGCTTGAACTGCAGGAGGTTGCGCGCGGCGGCGCGGTCCTCCTCGTCGAGCTCGTAGTACTGCTCGAGCATGCGGATCGTGCCGGGGGAGAAGTCCTCCTCGCGCGGCAGCTCGAAGAACTCGGCGAGCGACACGTCGAGCTGCGCCAGGATGGTCCACAGCGTGTCGATGTGGACGCGGTACTCGCCGGTCTCGAGGCGCGAGATGTTGCTCTGCTCGTAGCCGGCGACGGCGGCGAGGTCGGCCTGGGTCAGGCCCCAGGTCTCGCGCAGGTGCCGGATCCTGGCGCCGACCTCGCCGCTGGTCAGGGCCTTGAGGCCGCCGCCCGGCTTCTCGGCCCAGGGCCAGCGACCGGGCCCGGCGCCGGCGGCAGGGCGCGGGCGCGCCGCCAGCACGTCCTCCGCGAGCTCCTTGCGGGCCTCGGCGCGCCGCGCTTGGCTCTCCTGGGCGCGCCGCAGCGCCCACAGGGTGGCCAGGCCGGCGCCCTTGCCGTGGCCGGTGGCGACGATCGGGAGGCTGCCGCAAACCTTGGCGCCCTCCCTTTCGATCGGCCGTTCGAGCCGCTTCACCTCGCGCAGCCAGCGGCCGTGGGTCCGCCCCGGGGTGCCGGGATGCCACGCTTCGAGGTCGACCTCGAGGCCCGTCATCCAGTCGCAGAGAGTGCGCTGCCAGTCCTGGCCTTCGGGAAGGCTGGTCAGGTCGTCGCCGCGGAAGGCGACGACCGCGAAGGCCCGCTCCGGCGCCGTGACGGGGACGGCGGCCAGGGCCTGGACGGTGCCGCGGACCTCCACGACGCGCGCCCGCTGGAAGCCGAGCATGGCGAACATCGCCTCCTCGGCGCCCTCGTAGAGGATGCGCACGGCGCGCGCGCAGGCGAGCGCCACCGCCGGGCTCCAGCCGCCGGGACGCGGCTCGGGGTCGCGATAGAACTGCTCGTAGGCCGCGGTCTGGTAAGGCGCCAGGCGGTGCCGCTCGATGGCCGCGGCCAGGTCCGGGTCCTTGCCGAGCCCGTCGCGGATCCGGTCGAGGCCGGGCCGGGCGCTCTCCCAGGCCGCGCGCCCGAAGCGCACCTCGCCGGCCTCGTCGATCCAGACCACCTCGCCCACGTGGGCGTAGATCTCGCGCTCGCCGCCGCCGGGCAGCGGCAGGAGGCGGCGCGGCACGGCGGCGACCACGTCGCCGCTGCGGGCGTGGCGGAAGATCCGGCCGTCCAGCAGCCGGCCCTGGGCGTACGCCGCGGCTTCGGGGCTGAGCACGCGCGGCGAGCCGAAGGTGTAGAGAGCCGCTATCTCGAGCGTGGAGAAGCTCATGGCGATTCGTCGGCTGGCCGTCCCGGTCCGGTATCGGTGCGGGTAGCATGTCACAGATGCCGCAAGAGGGGTACCGCGGCAGGGTACGCGGTGCGCACCCTGCTAGCTAGATCGCGAAGCGGTCGAGCTCGCGCTCGAGCGCCGCGAGCTTGTCGGCGTTGGCGGTGCCGAGCCCCTGGCGGGTGAAGGCGTCGTAGAGCGGCGCCTGGGGATTGCGGTAGAAGAGTCCGATGGGCACCCGCTCGTCGGGATCGGCGAGGCGCCGCGCGGCGACCAGGTCGGCGGGATCGTGCTCGCGCTGGTTGCGGTAGAGCTTGGCGAGGGCGGCGTCGGCCGGCACGCCGTCCGCGTGGGTCAGGAGCAGGATGCGGTCGGGATCGCGCTGCAGCTCCTCGAAGACCTCCGCCGTATAGGTCGGGCAGCGCTGCAGGATGTGGACGAAGCCGAGGCCGCGGTGGGCGTGGGCGAGCTTCAGGGTCTGGTGGAGGTGGAGCGGGTTCCAGTCCACGGTGCGCGCCACGAACGAGACGTTGGTGAAGCCGAGCATGTTGGCGATCACGTTCAAGGGCGGCAGCCAGGCTCCCTGCGGGTGGGTGTTGGTCACCAGGCCCAGGGGGCTGGTGGGGGAGGTCTGCTTCTTCGTCAGGCCGTAGATGGCGTTGTCGAAGAGCATCACCACCATGTCCATGTTGTAGCGCACCGCGTGCAGCCAGTGGCCGGCGCCGATCGAGCAGCAGTCGCCGTCGCCGGTGGCCACCCACACGTCGAGGTCGGGGCGCCGCGCCTTGATCCCCTGGGCGACCGGCAGCGCCCGTCCGTGCAGGCTGTGGAAGCCGTAGGCGTGCATGTAGTGGGGGAAGCGGCTCGAGCAGCCGATGCCCGAGACCGCCACCACCCGCTCGGTCGGAATCTGCTCGTCGCGGCAGATGCGCTGCACTGCCGCGAGCACCGCGTGGTCGCCGCAGCCGGGGCACCAGCGGGCGACGCCGCCTTCGTAGGACTCGAGGCTGAAGTAACGCTCGGGAACGTCGAAGAGCTCGGATTTCAAGCCGTACATGGCGTCCTCAGGAGGCCTCGCGGCCGTTGACGAGCTCGAGCCGCCGGCGCAGCTCGTGCTCGATCTTGCCCGGCGGCAGGGGCTGGCCCGGCACTTCCGACCAGCCGCCGACGTCGAGCCGGGTCTCGTGCTCGATCCGCGTGTCGCCGACGTCGACCAGGGTGCGCTCGCGCAGGATCCGCGCGAGCTGCGGCCGCCGCCGGTTGCGCGGCGTGATGAGGGGCGCGTCGGGCGGGTCGCTGTAGTTGACCTCCACGGTCATCACCTGCTTGAAGCGCGAGAAGATCCGGCGCAGCCCGGGCTCGAGCGGCGAGAGGAAACGCAGGTGGAGCGAGGAGACGCGGCGGCCTTCGTCGCGCAGCCGGTCGACGGCTTCCTCGATGGCGCCGAGCGTCGAGCCCCAGCCGACGACCAGGAGGTCGCCCTCCGGATCGCCGTGGACCGTGGGCGGGCGCAGCGTGTTGCCGAGGGCCGCCAGCTTGCGGCTGCGCATCTCGGCGCCCTTCTGGTTCGACTCCGGGTCGTAGGCCACCTTGCTCCAGCGGGTGTGGGCGAGGCCGGTAAGCACGTACTCGCCGCCACGTTGGCCGGGGATCGGCCGCGGCGACAGCCCGGTCGTCTCGTCCCAATCGTAGGGGGCCACGCCGGCGGGCCACGGCGCCGCCGGGATCGGCGGCGAGAGCCACTCCTCGCGCAGGCGCGGCCGCGGGAAGGGCTGCACGCCGGTGGCCAGGTTGGCGTCGGAGAGGACGATCACCAGGGTGCGCAGGTCCTCGGCGATCTTGCGCGCCAGGATCATGAAGTGGAAGCACTCCTCGATCGTCGCCGGCGCCAGGATCACCTTGGGGGCGTCGCCGGGCGAGGCGTGGAGGGCGGCGAGCAGGTCGCCCTGCTCGATCTTGGTGGGCAGGCCGGTGGAGGGCCCGCCGCGCTGGACCACGAGCACCACCAGCGGCACCTCCGCCATCACCGCCAGGCCGAGCAGCTCGGTCTTCAGCGCCAGCCCGGGGCCCGAGGTGATGGTGCAGGCGGTCTTGCCGGCGTAGGAGGCGCCGATCGCGAAGCCGGCGGCGGCGATCTCGTCCTCGGCCTGGTGGACCACGCCGCCGACCTTGGAGAAGGCCGCCGAGAGGTAGTGCGACACCGAGGTGGCGGGGGTGATCGGGTACATCGCCACCACCTCCATGCCGGCGGCCATGATGCCGAGGCCCGAGGCCTGGTTGCCGTTCATCACCACCATCGGCCCGGCGAGCTCGATGGGCGGCACCTCGAAGGCGAGGTCGAGGTGCGCTCGGGCGTATTCGACGCCCGCCCGCACCAGCTTCTGGTTGACCTCCACCAGCTCCTCGCCCTTGCGGCGGAAGAGGAAGCGCACCTCGTCGAGGGCCTTGTCGAGGTCGCGGCCGTAGACCTCGCAGAGCAGGCCGAGCACGAACATGTTCTTGCCCAGGCGGGTGCCGGGCAGGACTTCCTGGCAGGCCTTCTCCAGCGGCAGCTCGATCACCCGCAGGCCGTGGGCGTCGAGCTCTTCGCGGGCCGCCGCGTACTGGGCGCGGATCTCGTCCTGCGGGTCCTCGGCCCACTTGCTCTCGAGCAGCACTAAGGTGCCGCTTCTGTAGGCGTGCTGGGCGATGCGCCCGTAGAGCACCTGCTCGTTGAACGCCACCACCAGGTCGGCCTCGTCGCCGCCGTTGGTCATCGCCCGCGCGCCGAAGCGGATGCGGATGCCGCTGGCGCCGGCCGCGGAGCGCGCCGGGGGCTTGATCTCGGCGGGGATGATCTCCACCGTCCACACGCCGTTGCCCATCTTGGCGCAGACGGTGCCGAAGCTCTGGCCGGCCTTCTGGGCTCCCTCGCCCGAGTCGCTCACGATCTCGACGATGTGTTGCTCCACCCGCCGGCGCCCGGCGGGAGCGGCCGCCGGGGCGGGCGCGGTCACGACGCTGGTTTGGCTCATCTCGTGGGTCTCAGTCGGCGCCTTCGCCGTAGTCGGTGTAGTAGACGTCGGAGAGCAGCTCGGCCTCGCGCACCTCGTGGTCGCGCAGCAGGCGGGTCAGGGCGGAGATCGAGGTCAGGATCTCGGCCACCGGACCCGCGAGGCAGGCGCGGGTCTTCTCGGTGAGCTCGTCGAGGTCGCCGAGGAAGCGGCGGTGCTCCTCGAAGATGCGGTCGAGTGCGGCGAGCAGGAAGGGCGTCTTCGCCCGCACGGTCTCGCGCAGGCCGCCGCTCGCCTCTTCGCCGGCGAAGTGGTGCTCGAGCTGGCTGCGCAGCTTCTCGAGGCGCGGCATCAGCAGGTGCAGGTCGGTGGTCTTCTCGAGGCGCGCCAGCGACTCGCCGAGGGCGCGGTGCTCGTCGGCGATCTGCTCGATCGACGCGGCGTCGCGCTCGGTGCGGTGCGGCTCGATCGTGGTGGTCATCGTCTGCCTCCTCTCCTTCGAGTCCAATCCGACGCTACGCGCAGGTGACGCCCGCGGCGACACCCGATAGGGTAGGCGGGCGCGTCTGAACGGGTGGGAGCGCACGGGAGAAAGCGATGTGGAAGAGCGCAGCCGTCCTGTTGAGCGCCGGCTTGGTGGCTTGCGGCGCCCCGATCCCGGTCGAGGCGCCGCGCGCCACCCGCGGCTACGTGCTGATCTCCCTCGACACGCTGCGCGCCGACCACCTGGGTTGCTACGGCTACGCGCGGCCGACCAGCCCGTTCCTCGACCGGCTCGCCGAGCGCGCGGTGCTCTTCGAGAACGCCATCGTCCAGTACCCCTCGACCCTGACGTCGCACATGTCGATCTTCACCGGCCTCTATCCGGCCGAGCACGGCGTCTACCCGCCCGACTCCGTGCTGGCGCCCGCGATCGAGACCCTGCCCGAGGCCTTCCGGCGTGCCGGCTACCGCACCGCGGGCTTCACCGAGGGCGGCTTCGTCCACGGCCGCTTCGGCTTCCGCCGCGGCTTCGACGTCTTCGCGGCCCGCGACCGCCGCGATTCCGACGAGGTCGAGCGGACCTTCGCGCGCGGCCGGCGGTTCCTGCGCGGCCTCGAAGGCGGCGAGCGCTTCTTCCTGTTCATCCACACCTACGCCGTCCACGCGCCGTACGATCCGCCCGAGGAGTACCGGAGGCTCTTCTGGCCGGGCGAGCCGCCGCCCGGCGCCTTTCCCCCCACCGGCCCCGAGCTGAGCCGGGTCAACGCCCTCGGCGAGACCCTGCCCGACGCCGTCCGCGACTACTTCAAGGCCCTCTACGACGCGGAGATCCGCCGCCTCGACGACGTGCTGCGGCGCTTCTTCGCGGAGCTCGACGAGCTCGGCCTCGCCGGCGACACGACGGTGGTGGTGACCTCCGACCACGGCGAGGAGTTCGGCGAGCACGGCAAGCTCAACCACACCCAGCTCTACCGCGAGGTGCTGCGCGCGCCGCTGCTGATCGTCCACCCCGACCTGGCGGCGGGCCGCCGCCACGCGCCGCCGGTGGAGAGCGTCGACCTGGCGCCGACGCTCTACGAGCTGGCGCGGGTGAAGCCGCGGGGCGCGCCGTCGGGCGCCAGCCTGGCGCCACTGCTGGCCGGGCCATCGTTGGCCGCGGCCGCGCCGGCGGCGGGCGACGCTTACGCCGAGGTCGCCGGCGGCTCGCGCTCGCTCTTCTCCTTCGCCGACGGCGCCCTGTCCCACCTCCTCGTCATCGAGCCGCCGCCGCGCCAGTGGGCGACGCGGCGCCTGCGCCTCGCCGCCGACGGCGGGCGCCTCGCCTTCGAGGTGCGCAGCTTCGCCGAGGAGCGGGCCCTCGAGGTCTGGGACGACGGCGTCCTCGTGACCGCCGCCGCGATCGGACCCCGCTGGTCGCGTCTGACGCTCGAGCTGCCGCCCGGCCGGCGGACGCTGGAGCTCACGTCCCCCGACTGCACGCTGAGCGACGCCGCGCCGGCCGTCGTCTGCCTGAGCTTCCAGGTCCGCGGCGTGCCGCTCGCCCGCGCCGAGCTCTACGACGTGGGAGCCGATCCCGCGGAGCGCCACGACGTCGTGGGCGAACGGCCGGAGCTGGCACGTTCGCTCTACGCCAGGCTGACGGGCTACGCGTCGCGGCCGGCGGCGCAGCGGAGGGTCGAGGAGCTGGACGAGAAGCTGCGCTCGGAGCTCGAAGCACTGGGGTACCTGCAGTAGCCGCCCGTCATTCCTTGGCCAGGCCGACTACTCCGGCCAAAGCTCCGATGCCGTGCCGACCGTGAGCGCTCGCCGGGTCCAGCGCTCCAAGAGTCTCGGATCCCGGCAGTCGAGGATTCGGCTGCGCTCGTCCGGGGACAAGGCGAGCCCTCGCGCCTCGATGACCGAGACAAGGGCTTCGGCGTGTCCCTGAGCTTTGCCTTCGGCGTGTCCTTGAGCCTTGCCTTCGGCAAAGCCCGCAGCGCGTTCCTCCGCGAAGATCCGATGGTCCCGCGCACGAAGAGCTCGCACCACCGCATCGTCGCTCGCCGTGGCGTCGATCAGCGCCGAGACCGGCAGCGGCGGACTCAGGCAGCGATCCTCGATTCGAGACTCCTTCGCGATCGGCGACCACGTCCCCGTCGCTTGAGACCACTCGAGTACATAGCTCTCCTCGAGGGTCTTGCGCCGCTTCTGACCGAGGCCGCCCACCACGATGCAGAAGACCCGGCGTACACCGCGGCCGACCAGCTCGCGCGCCTTGACCTTGGGCATTTCGAGACTCTGCTCGCTGCAGACCTCGAAGGCGAGCTCTTCGAGCCGGCGCTCCCCCGTCTGAGGATCCGGCGCCGCCGGATAGACGCTGGCGTCGGGCGCGAAATCAGTGTCGCGGCTGGTCCTGGTGAGCATCTCCACCGCCGCCAGATAGCCCTCCGCCACGTGCGCCTTGAGCACGTAGGCGAGCTGCAGGTGCTGGCGGGCGTGCGGTGGGCTGGCGGGCACTTTGAGCCTCAACTCCCCGAAAAAGTACTCCTCCCGGGTCTCGGGCCGCGCCAGGCGCTCATGGACGCCGGGCAAGCTGTCGACCGACGCGGCTCTTGACCGAGAGCTACTCGACGCAGCAGAGGCGGGCGCTGAAAGGCGAGGTGGTTCCATCAGGCTCACGCTACCACGGCCTCACCGCCGCCTCAAGCTCGGTCGGCCCAAGGGATCCCTACGACGGTGACGCCGGTCGTCCGGTCAAATTGCGGGGTGCGGACCCTCGTGGCCGAGCTGTCCGAATTGTGAGCAAGTGGCAGTCCTTCGTCAAGTCCGCGGAGGCGCGAGCGATGGGGCTTTCATTCCCTCGCCTCCGGCGCGCTCGGCTTCCAGGCCTGGCGGCCGAGGAGCGCCACCGTCATCACCAGCCCGGCGAGAACGCCGACGGTCGTAGAGAAGGCCATGATCGCCATACCGATGACCACGGCGACGCCCCGCTCGACCCGGTCGTGGAGCATCGAGAGCGCCACGTAGGCGCAAGCGAAGCCGGTGAGGATCAGGGTGAGCGAAAAGGCCACCGGCAGCACCGGCCGCAGCAGCTCGAGCACCGGCCGGCAGAAGAAGAGCACCGGGATGCCGAAGACGTAGTAGCTGAAGATGCCGCCGAAGAGCGTGTCCATGTGCCGGCGGCCGCGGGACCAGCGCTCCGCCACCACCACCATCACCCCGGTCCACAGCGGGCCCTGGAGCGGGAAGAAGGGCCCGGCCGTCAGCGCCTGGGCGGCGTTGCGGATGCCCAGGGTGAAGTGGGTGCGGCGCTCGTCGAAGGGGATCGTCTCGTCGGGCCGCGCCGCCGCCGCGTGGCGCAGGATCGCGGTGCCGGTGATCAGGTCGCCCATCGCGATCACGTAGGCGGCGAGCGCCAGGGGCAGCGCCGCCAGGAAGAGCTCGAGGCCGGGCAGGCCGCGGGCGAGGGGGCTGTAGCCGGCGTACAGCCCCGCGAAGTCGGGCCACAAGAAGACGTCGCCGAGCCCGAAGACCCAGTCGCCGGTCGCCGGGTCGAAGAAGAGGTCCCGCAGGCCCTGGTAGCTGATCTCCCCCACCCAGGGACCGATCACCATCGCCAGGAAGAAGCCCGGCGCGATGCCCAGCGCCGCCAGGCTGGCGAGCCAGCTCCAGTGCGCCTTCAGCCGCTCCACCGGCAGGGAGAAGAGCAGAAGCAGGGAGACCCCCACCGCCAGCAAGATGGAGATCGGGTACTGATCGAGACGCGACGCCTCGCCGGCGCGGGGCACGAGCTCGCCGTAGAGCGCGCTCATGCCGGCGCCGAGGATGATCCCGGCCTGCACCACCCGCGGCACCAGGCGCAGGAAGAGCGGTCCCAGCCCGCTGGCGCCGAAGAAGACGAAGACGGCCGCCACCAGCAGCACCACCGCGTTGACGAAGTCGACGCGCGCGCCGATCTCCGAGCGCAGCAGGGCCTCGCGCAGCACCAGCGGCAGCGCCGGGGTGAGCCATCCCGGGCAGAAGGGGTCGCCGAAGACGATGGGCGCGGCGCTGATCAGCATCCCTTGGAGGATGGTGAGCGCCACCGCCATCTCCCAGGTCATGCCGAAGGAGTGGATGTAGAGCGGCACGACGGCGAGACCGGTGGCGCCCGCCACCACCAGCCCCTGCACCAGCTCCGGCCATTCCACGCCCACGTGGACGAAGGGGACGCGGAGGGTGAACGGCCCCCACGCGATCCCGGGGTGGACGTCGCCGTCGCGGCGATGTTTCACGCGGACCTCGGCATGCGGCCGTCATTCTTGCACGGGCGGCAGCGCGATGGTCTGCCAGTCGCCGGCGGCCAGCTCGCGGACGGCGAATTCCCACACCACGAGCCGCTTGCCCCTCAGGCGCTCACGCCCGGCCGCCAGCTCCTGGGCGAGCCGCCTGCGGCTCGC
>Ga0299906_10000298_pt1 | contig 48469 bp, 33 predicted proteins | sample RVTome_14_FD_200259 | JGI IMG/M metagenome (GOLD analysis project Ga0299906, IMG submission 200259) | Soil microbial communities from uranium-contaminated site in the Upper Colorado River Basin, Wyoming, United States - RVT145D125 (version 2) ... | reverse complement strand
GGCCGCATGCGCCGTGGAAGAAGATGCCGCCGATCCGGACGTCGACGGTGGTGCCGCGCTGTCCGCCGGCGGGGAAGATGTAGGCGGCGATCGGCGGTTCGGCGCGCACGGTGTCGGCGCACAGGCACAACCACATGCCGACCGACAGCACGGCGCGTTCGAATGCCCGCGCTCCCCATCGGGTCGCCGCTGAACCTGCTCGGATTGACGTCGTAACCATGCGTACCTTGCGGGGAATCAAAGCATTTTTTGGACGACCTGTCCGTCGTTGACGATCTTGAAGGGTCGGCCTTCGGCGGAGTGGAACTCTTCGTCGGGATCGATGCCGAACAGGTGATAGAGGGTCGCGGCCAGATCCTCGGGGCTGTAGGCGTCGCTCGCGGGTTTTTCCGCCCGGTCGTCGGAGGCGCCGATCACGCGTCCGCCCTGCACGCCGCCGCCGCCCATGGCCACGGTGAAGACCGACGACCAATGATCGCGACCGGCCGCGGCGTTGATGCGCGGCGTCCGACCGAATTCGCCGGTGACGATCACGAGCGTGGAATCGAGCATGCCGCGATCGGCCAGGTCTCGGAACAGGGTACCCATCGCGGTATCGAGCTGCGGCAGCAGATCGTTTTCGAGCATGTTGAAATTGTCGCCATGGGTGTCCCAGTCCGAATGCGAGACGGTCACGCAGCGCACGCCCGCCTCGACGAGTCGCCGCGCCATCAGGCAGGACTGCCCGAGGGTATGCCGGCCGTATTCGTCTCGGAGCGTGTCCGGCTCGTCCTCGATGGCGAAGGCGCGTTTCGCCTCGGGCGAGGTCATCAGGTCGAAGGCCTTTTGCCGGAAGACGCTCATCGTGCGCGCGCGCTTGTTGGCCTGGGCCTCGGCGGCGCGCTGGAACCGGTCGACCTGTCCCAGCAGGGCCTGGCGGGACGATAGCCGGGTCGCGTCGAGGTCGAGCGGGGGTACGAGATCGGGGACGGCGAAGTCGGGCGCGTTGGGGTCGGCGGCGATGACGAACGGCGAGACGCCCGCCCCCAGATACGCCGGCCCGGCACTGGCATGCATGCGGGGCAAACAGACATAGGGCGGCACGGGCCCTCGCGCTCCCAGCTTGCGGGCAATGATCGAGCCGTGGGCCGGCCGTTCGTTGTTGGGAACCAGCGCTTTCTTGAACGCCGGCGACGGGTTGTATCCGGTCAGCATGTAGTGGTCGGCGAGCCCGTGGTTCGAGTTGGTGTGTGTGAACGAGCGAATCAGCGATACCTTGTCCATCTGCCCGGCGACGTGGGGGAGATGTTCGCACACGCGCAGCCCCGGAACCTTCGTGGGGATCGAACCGAATGGCCCCCGGATTTCGGCGGGGGCGTCGGGTTTCATGTCGAACGTGTCGATGGTGCTCAGCCCGCCCTTGAGAAAGACGTAGATCAGTGACGTGCCCTTGACCGCCTTCTCGTCCGCGTCGGCGTTTGCCTCGGTCGTCGCCGCGCGGGCGTGCCGGGCCAACAGGTCCGACATCGCGAAGCTCGTGCCGAACACGCTCGCGCCGCCCACGCGCAGAAAGTCTCGTCGCCCCCAACCGTCGTAGTGCGATTGTCGTTTGCGCATCCGTCGCCGTCCTTCAGTGGTTGAAGGTGAATTCCAACGTATTGATCAGGCTCCAGGTCAGGTCCGCCACGGCCTCGCGTCGTCCGCCGGCGGCTCCGTCCAGAAACGCCGTTGCCGCCGCACGCTCCGCATCGGTCGGAAAGCGGGCAAACGCGGTGAGATACAGGGTTTCAATGAGCCGATCGTCATCAGGCATCTCGCGCGTGAGACGGGCTACGGTGCCCGACTCGTGGGCGAGCTTGGCGTTGACGCGCGGCGAGTTCATCAAATGCAGCACCTGACCGACACTCGGTTCAGAGATGCGCTCGCACGAACAGGGACTCTGCCGCATGGGCCGCCCGAACAACCGCAGGAAGTCGTGGCCGACCTGGTTGTCCCACAGTTCAATCGCCCGATACCCCGCCGGGACGCCGGTGAATTTTTCGTCGACGCCGGTGACCCGACACACCGCGTCCAGCAACACCTCGGCATCCATCGGCCGGAACAGGGCTCGCGAATAATTCTGCTCGTCGCGCCGGTTGGTTGCGTTCGGTCGCGAAGACAGTTGGTAAATGTGTGATCCGCAGATGACGCGGATCATGGCCTGTGCGTCGAACTTGCTGTCGATCAGATGATCGGTCAAGGCATCGAGCAGGGCCGGGTTGGTGGGCGGATTCGTCGCCCGCATGTCGTCGATAGGCTCGACGAGCCCTCGACCGGTGAAATGGGCCCACATGCGGTTGGCGAGGTTGCGCGCGAACCAGGGATTGTCCGGCGCGGTCATCCAATCGGCGAGCGCGCGACGACGATCTCCCTGGGGTGAACGATCCGGCATGTCGGCGCCCAGGACGTGGGCGTGAACCACGTCGCCGCTGCGCGGATGCTTGGTTTCGGGATCTCCCACCGTGGTCAAGACTTCACCCCTCGGCGACGACTTGGCGGCCACCTGCGTGAAGAACGCCTGCATGCCGTAATAGTCGGTCTGGCTCCACCGATCGAAGGGATGGTGATGACACTCGGCGCAGTCGATGCGCACGCCGAGAAACACCTGGCTGGTGGCGGCGGCCAATTCGCCCGGCTTCTTGATGACCTTGAACAAGGCGCCCTGCGGAGCATCGACCAGGGGACCCTCCGCCGAGATGATGTCATGCACGAACCGATCCAGCGGCTTGTTTTCGGCCAGGCTCTCGCGAATCCAACGGTAGTAGGCGTAGGCGGCCTTGTGCTCGAGGGCGCTGCGATCCACCCGCAACAAGTCGGCCCACTTGAGGGCCCAGTAGGTCGCGTATTCCGGTCGGTCGAGCAGTCCATTCACGAGGCGAGTACGACGATCCGGTCGCGCGTCGTCGAGGAAGCGGCGGGCTTCGTCGGCCGTGGGCAAGGTCCCGATCACGTCGATATACACCCGGCGAAGAAACGCCGCGTCGTCGGCCGGGCCGGATGGTGTGATATTCAACTTGCCGAGATGGTCGTACACCAACCGGTCGATGAAGTTGTTCTCCACCCGTTCGGTGGTCTGTTCGAGCGGCTCGTTGCGGGGCACCAGGACACGGAACACGTCGACCGCGCCCATGTAATTGGCCATGACCGCCGCCTGCCCGGGAATCTCGGCGACGGAAACCAGACCGTTCTCGTCGACCGCGGCGACACCCTCGTTGTTCGATTGAAACTTCGCCAGCGCGGTCACGTCCGCCCGGCGACCGTCACTGTAGCGGGCGACGACCCTGAGCTGCTGCCGACTCGACGTGGCCAACGTGCGTTCGCGCGGCGCCAGCTCGATGCCGACCACCGTCGGCGCGTCGGGTGCACCTTGCGGCAGTCCCGAGGCAATCCATCCGCGGAGCGTTTCGTAGGCCCTCGATCCCGGCTCAATGCGCCGTCCGCCTCCGTGAGGCACGTCTCCGGTCGCCTTGATGAGCACCAGGCTGTGATCGGGCGCGGCGGGAAACACGCGCCGTCCCCGCGACTCGGTGGTCAGGGCGTCGAAGTCGGCCGCGGTATCGTAGCCGAAGACCGAAAGCTTGAACCCGTTCTGACCCTCCGCCTTGCCGTGGCAGGCCGACGTGTTGCAGCCGAACCGACCGAGCAGCGGCGCGACGTCATTGGCGAAGTGATAGGCGCGCGGCCGGTCCGTGCCGGTCACGGTCACGTCGACGGCGACCGTCTTGCTCGCGGCGGTGACTTCGATGCGGCCGGTGCCGTCGCCGACACCCGTCACGACGCCGCGGGGCGACACCGCCACCGTCTCGGGGGTGACCGATCGGTACACCGCTTCATGGGTGAGATCAATCGTTCGTCCGGCGTGGGTGTGACCGTCGACCAGGATGGAGTAGGAAGCTGACGGTCGGTCCAGTTGCATGCGTGGCGGATCGACTGAGATCGCGTCGATCGCCGCAGTGGCGATCGCGGGGCCGGCCGGTGCGACGATACAGAACACCAAGGGCAAGAGGCATTGCACCATCATTAATCCGTGTGAAACGTTCGGCCGCGCGGGTCGGGTCATGGTCACGATCATGATAACCCCGTCATGGTAGCTGATGGCCCGGACGCACTCAAGACCGCCCGGAACGCACCCGAACCACGGTCATTCGGTAGGGTCCGCGCCACAATTCCGACAATCGTTGTCTTCGCTGCGAATGGGGCGCAGGATCATGGTGCACACCCCTTCGGCTACAGGGTCCGTGACAGTTTGGGCGGGGCTGGGTGTGCCACTGCTGTGTCAGCAGTGCTCCTACCAAGCGTCATTGCCCTGTTATCCACTGCTGACACAGCAGTGGCACACGGAACCTTCGGTTTTTCCGGGCCGCCAAATGTGTCACGCACCCTCGGCTACAGGACCACGATTTCGGACTTGACTTTGTGCCGTATCGGCTACATCATTGAAAGAGCCCGGCGCAGCGGTGTGCGCGGGGGCGCTGGTTTCATGCCTGCAGAACAATGGGGCCTTCCGCGGTAGAATCATCCCTATGTGGGCTGTTTGCGATCCTTTGGCCGGCCCGCATGGTTTGCCCGGAGCCCGCATGGCCTGCCTGAGATGCGAATAGACCGACGTAGCGATGCTTGCAGGTCGGACCTGCCGGTCCGACGCCTTCCCGAAATCATGCGGTTTTCAGGACGCACCCGGCGGCGAACGGGCCCGAGGGGGCCAGGGGTTCAACAAGCGTTTCAAGCCCATAGTGACGAATACCCGACGGGTTGGAGGTTTCCATGGCCACAGCGACGACGGTTTGGGGCATTGACATTGGACAGTGTGGGCTGAAGGCGCTCAAACTTCAGCGATCCGGCGACGGGGTCGAGGTGGTCGCATTCGACTATATCGAGCACGCCAAGATTCTCTCTCAACCGGATGCGGATCGGGCCGCCCTGACCCACGACGCCCTCGAGCAGTTCCTCTCGCGCAACCCGATCCACGGCGAGGCGGTCTATGTCTCGGTACCGGGTCAGCAGACGTTTTCGCGTTTCACCAAGCTGCCGCCGGTCGAGACCAAGCGAATCCCCGAGATCGTCCAGTTCGAGGCCTCCCAGCAGATTCCCTTCGACATGGACGCGGTGGTGTGGGACTACCAGACGTTCACCAGTGAAGGCTCGCCCGACGTCGAAGTGGGTATTTTCGCGATCAAGCGAGACCTGATCAGCAATGCCCTGACACCGTTTCGCGAGCTGCACATCGAGCCGATCGGGGTGCAGGCCGGGCCGCTGGCGCTCTACAACGCCATGCGATTCGACGGGCACATGGCCGGTGAAGGGGCGACGATCTTGCTCGACGTGGGGGCCGAGAACAGCGAACTCGTCATCAGCGAGGGCGAATCGATCTGGTCGCGGAACATCCCCCTGGGCGGCAACCACTTTACCGAAGCGTTGGTCAAGGCGTTCAAGCTCTCCTTCTCCAAAGCGGAAAACCTCAAACGGACCGCGGCCGCGAGCAAGTACGCCCGTCAGATTTTCCAGGCGATGCGGCCGATCTTCGCCGACCTGGTGGCCGAGATTCAACGCTCGATCGGGTTTTATACATCGACGCACCGCAACGCCAAACTCGAACGCGTCGTCGCCATGGGCAACGCCTTCAAGCTGCCCGGCCTGCAGAAATTCCTCCAGCAAAATCTCGGCATGACCGTCGAGCGTCCCGGCGCGTTCAACAACCTGGGCACCACCCAGGCGAGCGGCGCCCCGCAGTTCATGGAGCACTTACTCAGCTTCGGCACCGCGTACGGCCTGGCGGTTCAGGGCTTGGGGCTGGCGACGGTCAACAGCAACCTGCTCCCACCGGAGATCACCAAGCAGGCGCTCTGGCGCAAGAAGCAGGCTTGGTTCGCCGCCGCCGCGGCGTGCCTGATGCTGGCGCCTGGTGCGATTGTGCTCCGGTATACGTTGGATAAAAGCGCGTTGGCGGCCACGGCCGGACCAGGCCGCACCGTTCGCCTCAACGCGGAGCAGGCGCAGCAGATTCTCGTCACGCCCGGCGGCTTGCGCGGCAAGGCCCCGCGGGAGATCGCCGAAACCGCCAAAGCGGCGGCCCAGGCGTTGTCCAGCGAGTTCAACAGCAAGAACCAGGGCTGGACCGCGGAACAGGAAAAGGTGCAGGGCATCATCGATCTGCAGACCACCAAAGGGGTATGGCTGCAGATCCTCGATACCATCCACCGCGCCCTGCCGAAGCGTCCGCCCGCACTGCTCTCGTCCGACGAGTCGGTCGACGCGCTCAAGGCCGCCTACACGACCATGCCGCGCCAGCAGAGGCCTGAGGTTTACATTGACTCGATCATATCCAAGTATAGTGACGACGTGTTCACGGCCGTCATCGACCCCGCCGCCGGTGCCGGCGGTATCAGTGGGCCGGGAGGGCCGGACGACTTCGCCGACAACATCCCGCTGGGAGATCCGGCTCCGGGCTTCGTGATCCAGATGTTCGGCTGGACCCCCAACAGTGGGGGCAGTTTGTTCCTCACTCGCAATCTGGTAACGCCGCTCAACGAAATCACGAAGCGCGAGAAGAAAAAATTCTACTGCGACCGGGTCAAGCTCGTCAGGGCGGATCAGCGCGGCAAGGTCGCGCCGACGCCCGCCGGAGCGGGTGGCGCCCGTCGGGGCGGACTCGAGGGACTATCAGGTGGTGGCGGGGCGGGCAACCCCGTCCAAGTCAGTGGTGATCCGATCACCGGCGAATCGACGGAACAGGACTATATGTTCGAGTTGACGCTCTTGGTCATACTGGGTGACCGGCCCGAGGATAACGCGGAGGGTGCTTCGGGCGCAGGTGCCAGATGAGAACCGGAGCGTCATGCGTTTGGATGTCGCACGGGGTCTCGACGAATTGAGGATTGTGTCCGTACGCCGGCTGTCTGCGTAAGGAGTCATGCATATGGGTTTTCTGAATCGCAACTGGTTCATGCTGCTCTGCGGTGTATTGGGCGTTGCCGGCGTGGTCCTGATGGTGGTGGTGTCCGGTAAGATGTCCGTGATCCAGGACGAAATGAGTAAGTCGGCGTCGTTGTACAACGATCTGGGCCGGGCTCCGCTCGCCAACGCGTCCACCATCGCGGCAGTGGCGCGTACGACGGAGACGGCACGGGAGCGCTATGAAACCGTGATCAAGCTCGCCATCGAAACCAACCGTCGTGAGCCGTTGCGCTCGGACGTGTTTCCTCGTATTGCTCAGCCCGGAGCGCAGTTCAGTTTTCAGAAGGATTACCAAAACGTATTCGACAAGCTCGCGCGGCAGCTCAATCCGAAGGCGGATCAGAGCAAGTTCACCCAATTCGACCTGCCGGACGACAAAGAGATCGCTCAATGGGCGGCGGAACTCCAGCGTCGTGCCGAGGAGGAGAATCTACAAGCGGGTGCGCCGGGCACGCCGGGGAATCGGCCGGCGGGCGGAGCGGCACCTCGCCCCGGCGATCTTAGGCGATCGGGGGGGTTCAGAGGGAGGCCGGGCGCGCAGGCGGGCGGAGCGGGCGGACAAGCCCTCACCCCGGAAGAAGCGGCCGCCAACAACCCGGCCACGTTGGCCTCGATCGCCAAAGCTCGTGGGATCTATTGTTATGTCGGCGTCGACTCGTTTCAGCGGCATGACATTTTCTTCGCCAGCGGTTCGATCGACGAGGCGGCCATGTGGGCGGCGCAGGTGGCACTATGGGTGCAGCAGGATGTGGTCACCGCCCTGGCCGCGGTCAACAGCCAAGCCGCCGCGTTGATCGAGGCCCGCAATCAAGTTGCCGGCAACGGCGGGTCCCAGCCGCAACGCATCGACGTGAGCACGATGCCCGTCAAGCACCTGCAATCCATCGCCCTGACCGCCAAGGGGGACGTCTACCTGTCACTGGGTGGTGCGCCCGGTGCCGGAGGTCCGGGGGGCGGCCCCGGTGGCCCGGTGGGTGGGATCCCGGCGCCACAGGTCGCGGCGGGGCCGGGACCGGGTCTGTCCTTCACCGAGCGGCAGGGCAACGAATTGTTCGACGTTGTCCCGTTCCAGGTCAAGTTGATCTGTGATCAGCGCGACTTGCCGCAGATCATCGACGAGGTCGCCAAGGTGAACTTTTATACCCTGGTCAACGTGAGCTATGACCGGGCCGCGATGGGTGGCGGAACCCGTGCGGCGGCCTCGATGCGCGGTGCGGCGGAGTACCTGTACGGGCACGAGCCGGTTGTCCTGGCGGTGCTGGACTTCGAGGGTTATTTCTTCCGCGAAGCCTACCACTATCGTCGACCGGATCAACCCGCAACGCAACCCAAGCCCGATGACGCGGACAGCCCGATGACGGACGAAGACAGCCTCGACAAATATCCATTCATGCCGGAAAACGTGCGCACGCTGGTGGCCAATGGCATGGGTATGATGTCGCTTCATAAAGGATTTCCCTCCGCCAGGGATCAGGGGGGGGGGCGGGGCCCGGCGCCGCGCAGGCCGCAAACGCCGCTTGGGAATTGACCGGCACGCGGATGATCGTCGACGGCACGGGAGCGGTAGCGCGCCCGTGGGGTCGATGCGACGGATTCAGGAGAATCGAAAATGGCGAAAAAGAGCATCAACATCGTTGAGCGGCATGTCGAAAAAGGCGTCCTTGCGCTGGCGGTCGCCGTGATCGGCTGGGCGGTGGTCTGGTACCTGCTCAGTTCGCCGAACACGATGACCGTCGGCAACACCCAGGTCGGCCCCGGCACGATCGATGAGGTCGTCCAAAAAAAGGGTGAAGAGCTTCTCCAGCGCTTGCGGACCCATACCGTTGAACCACCCCAAGTGCCGGAATGGATCCAGGAATGGAAAAAGTACGAAGACGGGCCGATTAAGATGGCCAATCTATCCAACACACTCGATCAGGGGCCGTATTGGCATGACCCGATTCTGCAAGTCAAAGGACTCGAGAACGGCATCCGTCAGCAGGCGATCACGCTGGCCGAGGTGATTGCGCCGGACAAGCCGATCATCCTGACCGGCCGGAACCTGGTCACCGAGATTCCGGAGGCCGAGCGTGTCCTGGCCGGCAATATGCCGGCGATGCTCTCGGTCGCCGGCCCCGGCGCGGCGGGCGACAACGCCGTGAGCAAGGATCTCAACTGGGCGACGGTCTTCATCCCGTTCGACCGGGCGGCTCAGATCAAGCAGTTTGAAGCTGCCGGCTATCCGGCCCGGAGACGGGCGGTCTTGTTCCTCTGGCCCGAACTCCAGCGCCGCAGCCGGCGCGACGGCAATTGGTCGGACTGGGAGTCGGTCGTTGCATCTCTGCCGTATGATCGCCCTGCGAACCCCGAGGTTACGAATGATCCGGGACTGAACCCGGGCCCCAACGACGCCGTCTCGATTCAGGGGTTCAGCCAGCTTGTTCTCGAAGCGCAACTGCGGATCATGCGGCCGGAGTTCCCGCCCGTGATCAGCGGGAAGCCGTGGAGCATACCCGTGCTTCCCGGCATCAAGCCCGACGATTTTACGGCCGAAGGCGACTCGCGATGGAACGAGCTGCTGCTTCAGTGGGATCCGAATTATGTGCCGCCGGAAACGAACGCCGCAGGACGCGGCGGACCGGGACAAATCAACAATTTGGTCACCGAAGGCATGTCGATCGGCCGGCAGGTGAACATTGTCATGGACGAAGCCCAGAAACTGATGCATCGGGATCCGGTCGCAGCCCAGACGCTGCTCGACGATTTGCTCCAGAAAGGCAACTTGACCATTGCCTTGCAAGGCAAAATCTTCGAGCTGAAGAAAAAAATCCAGGAAAAAATAGATGCACAGCAAACCGCGGCGGATCGGCGTCAAGCCTTTCAGCAACGCCCGGGCATGCGCGCGGGGTCGGCAGGGATTGATGCCGCGTCCCTGGACACCCTTCCCGCCCGGACGACGCTGTGGGCCCACGATACCGGGCCGGTCCCCGGTGCGATCTACCAGTACCGGGCCCGCGTGGTCCTGTACAACGTCTACGCCGGCCTGCCCGACTCGCTCGCCGACGCCGCCGACGCGAACATCGTGGAAATCGCGGGGGCCTGGTCCGAACCCGCCGATCCGGTCGAGATCCAACCGGACGTGCACTTCTTCGTGCGGAAGTCGGGCCGTGACGCGCGCGTGGCCATGTACAAATGGTACAAAGGGCAGTGGGTCAAAGACGAGTTTACGGTGACCATCGGGAGCAAGATCGGCGGCCCGGGCCGCGCGGATGTCAAGCTCGCCGACGATTTGGTCCTACCGGAAGACATTGATTTCACCAGTGATTACACGGTGGTCGATCTGGACTTCAATCGCGAACTGCCTCCCGGCGTGCCGGGAAGAGGCCGCAACAAGACCGCCCTGAGTCTGGTCTACCTCGACAGCCAGAACCAGTTGCGCGAGCGGTTCGATGTCCTGGATCGCAACGACCGGTTGCAGGAGTCGCTCAAACAGGAGGTCACCCAAGCGACCGCGCGTCCGCGCGATCCGGCGGATCCCGGAGTCGCTCCGCCGGGCGGCGCGGGTGCGGGCAACATGCCGTTTCCGCCGGGGGGGGGACGACCCCGGCGCGGCGCTCGAGGAGGGATTCCCGGTGGCCGTTGATCCCGCCGTCGAGGAAGCCTTTTCGCTCGACGTGCTCAATGCCGAGTTCGACCACCGCGGCGCGCTCGATATCGTCGCCTCGGCCGTCGAACGCTTTGACGACCGCGTCGCCGTCGCCACCTCGTTCGGCGCCGACAGCGCGGTCATGTTGCACCTGGCCGTCCAGGTCGCCCCGCGGATCAAGGTCATCTCGGTCGATACGGGGTTCCTGTTTCCCGAGACGCATAAGTTTCGCGACGATCTCGTCGACCGGCTCGATTTGAACCTGTTTCAGTTCACCCCGGCGCTTTCAGCCGAAACATTCGAGGCTACCCACGGGCGCATGTGGGAGTCGAACCCCAACGCCTGCTGCGGATTCAACAAGCAGGAGCCGTTCGAGCGGGCCAAGCGAGAACTCGGGCTGGAAGCGTGGATCACCGGTGTTCGCCGGGAGCAATCGAGCACGCGCAAAAACACACCCTATGTCCTGCGCGATTTCGACGGTCTGCTCAAATACTGCCCCATCGCCGACTGGACGGCCCAGGACGTTCATTACTATCTGCAGGAAAACGACCTGCCCTATCACCCGCTTCGCCTCGACGGTTACCTGTCCATCGGCTGCACCCACTGCACGCGCCGCATCAAGCCCGGTGACGATCCGCGGGCCGGCCGATGGGCCGGCTTCGACAAGACCGAGTGCGGCCTGCACACCTTCGACGCCGGAAGCGGTATTTAATCTAGACAAAGTTGGTTCTGCCGGGTCGCGCCACTGTCCGGTTCACATGGAGTACGCGTTGCCGTGTATCGGCGCGTCGCATAGAATTCCGCCATGAGCTACACCAAAGTCACGCGTGTCGAGGCGGTCCTTCGCGGTGAACACCCGGATCGCACGCCGTTCAGCGCCTGGCATCATTTCGGTCCGGAGGCGTTCCACGGTCAGCCGGCCGAGGACGCCCACCTGCGCCACATCGAGAAACTCGACGTCGATTTCGTGAAGGTCATGAACGACAACGAGTATCCGCGCGAACCGGCCGGGACCGTGATTCAGACCGTCGACGATCTCGAGGCCCTGCATGAGTGGACACCGGACGCGCAGGAATTCAGCCGGCAACTCGATTTGCTCGAGCGGCTGTCGAAACGGCTCGAAGGCGACATGCTCATGACCACCACGCTGTTCAACGCCTGGGCGGTGCTCCGCAAGCTCTGCGCCCCGCCGTCCGACCTGCACGGTCCGCCGGTGCTCGATCGCGGCGTGGATCCGCGCGACGTCAAGATCACCGAGCTCCTGCGCGAAGATCGCGCCGCCGTCGCCGGCGCCCTCGAGACGATCGGGCGCACGTTGGCCTCTTTCGCCCACGCCTGCATCGAAGCCGGCGCCGACGGCGTGTTTCTGTCCGTGCGCGATGACTGGGTCGACACGGCCGAGAACGGCGCCGATACCTACAACGAGATGTTGCGGGCCCGCGACGTCGAGATTCTCGAGGCGGCCTCGGCGGGCAGGCTGAACGTGGTGCACGTTTGTGGCCGGCCGCTCAACTTCGACGGCTTCGCGACCTATCCCGCCCACGTGATCAACTGGGCGGATCGCTGCGCGCCGCCGTCCATCGCCGACGTGAGAAACACGGTGAAGATGACGCTTTCGGGTGGTTTGAACAATCTCAAGACGTTGGCGACCGGAACGCCCGAGGCGTGTGCCGCCGAGGCGCGCGACGCGCTCGCCCAAGCCGCCGGCCGGCCGATCCTGGTCACGCCGGGATGCACCTACGATCCCGAAGCCGTTCCGCTCGAAAACCTGATCGCCGCCCGGGACGCGATTCGCTGATCAAGACCGTTTGAACACTCCGTTGAATGAAGGGATTCAACCCATGACGGAACGGACGCTCATCATTCTCAAACCCGACACGGTGCAACGAGGCCTGGTCGGCCGGATCGTCGCGCGGTTCGAGGCCAAGGGTCTGCAACTCGCCGGCATGAAGCTCATGCGGGTCACGACCGAGTTGGCCGAACGCCATTACGCGGCGCACAAGGGCAAGCCCTTTTACCCCGGTCTGATCGACTACATCACTTCCGGCCCGGTGGTGGTGATGGTGCTCGAAGGGCCGCGGGCCATCGCGACCGCCCGTACGCTGATGGGCAAAACGTTCGGATACGAGGCCGAACCGGGCACGATCCGCGGTGATTTCGGGCTGTCCAAAACCTACAACCTCGTCCACGGCAGCGACGCGCCCGAGACCGCCGCTTTCGAGATCGGTCTCTATTTCAACGAGAATGAGCTGGTCAGCAACAAGTCGGCACTCGCGCAGTGGATCACCAAACCCGACGAAGTGTGACGTAACCTACGCGCTCGGGCGGGCAAAGATCTTCACATGCCTATCCGGTGCATCGATTCAAGGTTCTCGACGTGACACTTGTTTGACCAGTCGGCGCACGGTCGCCGTCACGCGCTGCTCCACCGTTTCGGTGAACGGTCCGGGCAGCGGCCCGTAGAGCATGGCCTGGCCGCCCTCATATCCGCCTTCGCGCAGCACCCGCAACGAGGGAAGATAACCGAACACGTCGTTGGAATAGCCGGCCACCCAGGTCAGCGGCTGGTTGTACTCGGCCTTGAGGGTAAGGGCGTAGTCGACCACCGCCTCGCCGCCCAACGCGATCAGCAACACGTCATCGCCCAGCCGCACGACGTGCACGGGGCAAGGATAGGTCATGTCGATCCCCGCCGGCGTGGCGAGTCGTTCGAGCAGATACGCCGCCTTACGCCGACGGTAGACGTTGTCGGATTGTAGATCGGCCTGCAGCGATGCTTTGTCGGGCAGGGGCTGGAAGTCCAGCGTCACCTCCTCGAAAGCGCTCCGCAACGGCCCGTGAACCGGTTTCAACGCACCGTGCAACGTCGCCTCGACCGCATCGGCGAGGGATCGGCCGTGCTGCTCGGCCAGCGCCTGCGTCCGACGAGGATAGGGATTCTGGTCGCCGCCGCAACCGGCCACGAACAGCGCCGCCGCGCCCGGATGCGCTTGCTCGATATTCCGTTGGGCAAAGCCGGCGTAATCACCGCACCATTGGAGGAACGACAGCGTCGTGTTGTGGCAGGCGTACCCGAAGACGACGGCGCGCGTCTTACCCGCAGGATCTTCAACACGAAGCACCGGCACGTCATGGTCGACCGGGCCGTCGTCGTATCGGCGGTTGACGAATCCCTCGGATGTCGGAAAGCGTCGGTTGCGGGCGAAGTCGGCGGAGCCCCGGCCGACGGCGAGTTGTGCCGGTTGCAGGTCGTTCAGGGCGGCGCCGATCAGCGTCACGAGTTCACCCGTCAACCGGTCCGCGTACGCTTTCACCTTGACGCGCTGTTCCGGAGCGAGAGCCAGTAGTGCATCTTTGCCGGGACGGATCTCCGGCCCGCAATGGGTGTGCGACGCGTTGAGCAGCAGCGCTTCACGCGGCAACTCGAATCGATCGGCCGCCTGTTGCGCGACCGCGACGGCCATGTCCCGAGGAATCCCGATCAAATCCGCCGCGACCAGCACGAACCTTTTACCCGCGGCGTCTTCGAGGGCGAGCGCCTTGGCGTGTAAATCATGGACGGTGGCTTCGGCCGGCTTCTTGCGCGCGGCATAGCCGGCCATCCACATCGACCCGCGAGGCGTGATACTGCGCAACGCGACTCCGGCCTTCCACGCGGCGCCATCGGCCGACGAACGCCCCGTCAGCATCAACATGCAGAACAAAATCAGCGCCCCGCCGCGACCTGTTTTCATGACGAATTCCATACGTGCAACTCCATCTCGCGTCCTTACGCGTATTCTATCTCGACCGGCGCCGGGTCGCGTATACTGCGTCGGACCCTGCCGGAGGAGGATCGCCATGAGCGTACGTCACACGGAACTGAAACGACTGGTGCAGACCATTTTCGCGACGGCCGGCTGTCAGCCGCCCGAAGATGAACGCATCGCCCACTACCTGGTCGAAGCCAATCTCGTCGGCCACGATTCCCACGGCGTCATCCGCGTTCCGCCCTACGTGGACTTCATCCGCAAGGACATGATCCGCCTGAACCAGTCGATCCGGGTCGCCTTCGAGACCGAGGCGTTGGCCGTGCTCGACGGGCAGTTGGGCTTCGGCCAGGTGATCGGCGAACAGGCCATGCGGTTCGCGATCGACAAGGCCGATCGTCACGGCATCGCCGCGGTGGGCCTGCGTAATTGCGGACACCTGGGCCGGATCGGCGATTGGCCGCTGATGGTCGCCCGGGCGGGCAAGATCTCGGTGCACTTCGTCAACTCGAGCGGGTTCGGCGCGCTTGTCGCGCCGTACGGCGGGATCGATCGTCGGTTGTCGGCCAATCCCATCGCCGCCGGCATCCCCGTCGAAGGCGGCGAGCCGATCGTGGTCGACATGTCCACCTGCACCATCGCCGAGGGCAAGATCAAGGTCGCGAGCAACCAGGGGGTGACCGTGCCCGATGATTGCCTGCTCGACGCCGAGGGTGCCCCGACCGACGACCCGGCCCGTTTCTACGCCGACCCGCCCGGCTCGATCCTGCCGATCGCCGGGCACAAGGGCTATGCCCTGAGTTTCCTCGTCGAGATCCTCGCCGGCGCGTTCACCGGCAGCGGGTGCACCGACCCGGCCCGGGCGAAAGCCATGGTCAACGGCATGCTCACCATCGTCCTGGACCCCGAGCGCATCGAGCGCGACTGGGGCTTCGCCGACGAGGTCCGCCGCTACATCGAATTCGTCAAAAGCTCGCGCCTCCGCAACGCCGACGGCGAGATCCTCCTCCCCGGCGAACCCGAACAACGCACCCGAAAGCGCCGCCTCGCCGAAGGCATCGAACTCGACGAGACCACCCTGCAACAGCTCATCGAAACCGCCCGCTCGGTGGGTGTGAGCGATGAAGCCATCGCGGTGGACGCACTCCGGCACGATTGAGGTGTTACCTACGGCCCGATGCAGTAGAGGTTTTTTCGGGCTCGGATGAAGAGTCGGCCGTCGGCCACGGCGGGCGAGGCCATGCAGATTTCGTCGAGTTCGTTGGCGGCGATCAGCTTGAATGCGGAGCCGGCTTGGACGACGTAGCAGGTGCCGTCCTCCGAGAGGCAGTAGATCTTGCCGTCGCCGGCGACCGGTGAGGCGGTGAACTGCGAACGCCGCCCGAGGCGATTCTTGCCGTAGACGGATTCACCGGTGGCGGCGTTGAAGCAGGTCAAAAAGCCGCGGTCGAGTAGTACGTACAGGTTCGGGCCCACGATCACCGGCGAGGGGATGTAAGGTCCGCCCACGTTCAGATGCCATGCGACGGTGTCGGAGTGGTGCTTGCCCTCGGGCAGCGAGATGTCGCCGGTCGCGCCCGGTCGGAACGCGTAGATGGGCCGGTTCTTGTCGCCCACGTAGCCCGAGGAGACGATCACCAAGCCGTCGGTCGAGACCGGCGTGGGGCTGACGATCGACGACGCGCCGGCACATTCCCAAAGTAAATTGCCGTCAGCGGGGTTGTAGGCCCGCATCCGGCCCGAGGCGTTGGTGATCAGCTCGGTGTGGTCGCCGGCGTCGAACAGCAGCGGCGTGGACCAGGACGACTTCTCGTCGCGCGGCGTTTCCCACACCCTTGTGCCGGTCTGTTTGTCGAACGCCAGGACGACCGAGCCGTTCTCGCGATCACACACCTGGATAACCAGGTTCTCGTAGAGCACCGGCGAGATCGCCGTGCCCCAGCCGTAGCGCAGTTTGAAGTCGCCGAGCGAGCGGTTCCACTTCAATTTCCCGTTGACGTCGAAGCAGTAGAGTCCCTCGGCCCCGAACGAGGCGAAGACCAGCTTGCCGTCGGTCACCGGAGTTTCGGATGCGTAGCTGTTCTTGATGTGCCGGGGGATCGACGGATTCTTTTTCACCGCCGGCTTGGACCAGTGAACCTTGCCGGAGTCGGCGTCGAGGCACATCACCAGGTAGGTGTATTCCGCGGCGTCGGGTTTGAACTGGTTGCCGCCGAAGTAGAGTCCCGGCTTGAACGTCTCGGTCGACTCGTCGGCGCTGACGGCGGTGGTCACGAACACGCGGTTGCCCCAGACGATCGGCGAGGCATGGCCCACGCCGGGAATCGCAGCCTTCCATCGGATGCCCTCGCCGGTACTCCAGGTCACCGGGAGGCTTTTCTCGTCGGTTCGGCCCTGCGCCGCCTGACCGCGCCAGCCGGGCCAGTTGCCGGCTTGGGCCGTCGTCACGCTCAGCAGACCGACGAAGAATAATGACGCCAACACTCGCATGCGCATCGTTAGACTCCTTGGATGATACGGAAGTGCTACCAGTATACAGGATCAGCCGGGTGCATGCCCGAACCAGCCCGAAGTGCGAGCGAGGGCGTTGTACCCGAGTGCATGGGTCAGGAATTCCCCTCGCTCGCGCTTCGGGCGGGTAAAGAACCGGACTGCACTCTCGATCCGATTCGCACGGTGCGGTACACTCATCGACGCCAGCAATGAGTCGGAGGCACGTCATGCAAATGTGGATTGCCGGTTGCGGTGGTGTTTTGGTTCTCGCCGGCGCGTTGAACGCGCGGGCGGGTGAGTTGACGCTCGAGGCGCGACCGACGCGAGCGGCGCCCAAGCTCGACGGCCGGATCGATGACGCCGCCTGGAAGCAGGCCACGCCCATTCTCGTGCCCGTGCTCCAGGTACCCACCGAGAAGCGCCCCGGCACCACCATCGTCGTGCTGCGCGCCGTGCGCACCGCCGAGCATATCTTCCTGGCCGCGAGCTGGAACGACCCGACCAACAGCTTTCGCAAAGAGGAATGGACGTTCGACGGCAAGAACTGGTCACAGGACCCCGACACCGACGAGGATCGGCTCGCGCTCATCTTCCCGATCGCCGACTCGGTCCCCTGGTTCGCCACGTCCGGCTGCACCCTGAGCTGCCATCACCTGCCGTCCACCTCGCCGACGGTCGAGCCGCGGTGGTACATGGCCACCCGCGGTCCGACCGAACGCTTCGACGCCTGGCATTGGAAGTCGACCCGCACCAACCCGCTCGGCTACACCGACGACAAATACTGGAACAACGACCTGCCCGCCAAGGACCGCAAAAACGCCGGTCGGCACTACGACCCCCGCCTCCCGGGACCCGGTGGGGCTTCACGCAACGCCGCGAAAGACGGCAAGGGCCCCGCGTTCATGCAGGATCCGAACAAGAAACCGTCGTATCCCGGGGCGTTGATGCGCTCCGAGGCGGTGCCGTTCGATGCCTCACGCTTCAAGGCCGGCGACACCGTGCCCGGCCGCGTGCTCAGCAAACCGGCGGGCAATCTGGCCGACATCGACGCCGCCGGCGTCTGGCACGACAACACCTGGCACGTCGAGATGCGCCGCGCTCTGAACACCGGCCACGACGAAGACGTCGTCTTCAAGCCGGGCGACCGAATCCCCTTCTCCGTCGCGGTGTTCGACAACATCTCCGAACGACGCAAGCAGGACCACGGCAAGTGCATCGACCTGCTATGGTTGGTCTTCCCGGAATAATGATCCAGCCGGAATAATGATCCAGGGTGCGAAAACGTTTGTGGATCCGAGCCGCGAGCGCAAGCGAGCGGGTTCTTCACGCGTACGATGCAGGCGAATCGCACGATCTCTTTCGCGGGTATAGAACCCCGCGCTGTAGCTTGAGGCTCGGATCGTCTAACCATGCTGTTGACGAAACACGATGCGGGCGCGCGTCCGTTACTCTTTCTTCGTCAAATGCACGTCGAACCAGTCGACGACGGTCTGCATGTCTTTTTCGGTGTTCTCCCACCCGTGCTTCGCTCCCGGTTTGACGACCAGCTTGGTGGGCACGCCGGCCTCCTCGAGCTTGGCGAGCAGGGTTTCGGCCTGTTGGATCGGCACGAGCTTGTCCGCGTCGCCATGGATGATCAGCGTGGGCGGGTCGTCGGGCGTGACGTGCGTGATCGGCGAAATCCGCCGGCCGAGCTCGGTGATCCGCTCTTCGTCGGTGATGCGTTCGAGGGTCGTGCCTCTGTTCCCGTCGGCCGGCCGGCTCGGCTCGCGGAAGTCGAATGGAGCCTTGAAGTCTTTGAGCGTACCCCGCCCGATCGCATTTTCCCCCGGCTTGCCGTAATTCAGAAAATCGGTGGGCGGATAAAAACATGCCACCGCCTGCACCCGACTCGAATAACGATCGGTCAGGTTCGTCGCCTGCGCGTTGGGCGGCTCGCCGGCGGTGCCGATCAGACACGACAGATGACCGCCCGCGGACATGCCGGTGACGCCGAGATGGTCGGGATCGACGTTGTACTCCTTGGCGTGATGGCGAATGTAACGCACGGCCCGTTTGATGTCCTCGAAGATCTGCTCAATGGTGTAGGTCGGCTGACTGCCGTGCACGACCGCGAAGATCGTATAGCCCCGCCGCGTCAATTTGGTAATGAACTTCAGGAAATAGCCGTCGATGGCCTGGTGGCTGGAATGCCACCCGCCGCTGATCACGAACATCACGCCCAGGCCGTTGGCGTTCTTCGTCGGCGTGAAGACATCCATCGTCAGCACCACGCCGTGCTTGCGGCCATAGATGACGTCCTTCGTGCGCTGGTGCGGCGCATCGGCGGCATCGACACGAACCGGACCGACCAGCGCCGCGAACAACAGGACGCAAGCAACCATTCGACGAAGGTGTATGAAATACTGACGCATGGGCTGACCTTCTTTCTCGATCTCGGATCGCACACGTTGGCGATCGCCGGTTAACGGCTGAACGTAATCTTCTTGAATTCCCGAACCTGCGCGGTCAGCGCCCGTTCGGTGGGCAGCCGCTCCATGCTGCTCGCGCCGTAGAACCCGTGGATGCCCGGCGTGTTGGCAAGGATGAATTGCGCGTCGACCGGCTCGGCGATGGGCCCGCCGTGACAGAGCAGTATGACGTCGTCGCGCACGGCTTTGGCCGCGTCACGAATCTCGCCGATGATCTTCGGGCAATCTTCGAGCGTCTTGGCGGTCTCCGCCCCGATCGCCCCGCCGGTGGTCAGCCCCATGTGGGCGACGATGATGTCGGCGCCCGCCTCGGCCATCGCCGTCGCGTCATCGGGCGTGAACGCATAGGGCGTGGTCAGCAGGTCCTTGGCCCGGGCCTGGCGGATCATCTCGACCTCCTGGTCGTAGCCCATGTGAGTCTCTTCGAGGTTCTTGCGAAAACTGCCGTCAATTAGCCCGACGGTAGGAAAATTCTGCACCCCGGCGAAACCGGCCGCTTTGACCTCGTCAAGGAACACGTCCATCAGCCGAAACGGATCGGTGCCGCATACCCCGGCAAGCACCGGCGTGTTGCGGGCGACGGGCAGGACCTCCCGGGCCATCTCCATCACGATGCCGTTCGCGTCGCCGTAGGGCATCATCCCCGCCAGCGACCCGCGACCCGCCATGCGAAACCGGCCGGAATTGTAGATCACGATCAAATCGACGCCGCCCGCCTGCTCGCACTTGGCCGACAGCCCCGTCCCCGCTCCGCCGCCGACGATCGGGGTCCCCGATGCGATCTGCTTGCGAAATCGTGACAGGATCTCGTCTCGGGACTCGGGCATGGCGAACCGCTCCTTTCGCGCAGCCGGGAAACCGCCGGTAGCATGCAGGCGGGAAGGTAGATGCCCCGCGCTACCGCGTCAAGATGCCCTGAAGCGGGCCGATAGGGCGATCGCGTCCATCGAGCGCATGCCCTCGGTCTCTAAGACGACCTGGCCACGGGCGGCAACCCATGGGCTGGTTGTGCGTGACTGGATGGGATTAGTTTAGTATCGTCAGGCGCCGCGACGACGGCGTCGATAACCGGGCACGACCACGGCCGAACTCATCACCAACAGCGACAAGGTCAGCGGCTCGGGCACCACCACCGGCTTGAACTCGGTGGCCACAAAAATCTGCCCGCGAATTTCACCGTCCGGGTGTGCGTCGGACTTGATGTTCACGTACCACTTGTTGGCCAGCAGATCGTTCGATCGAGAGCCATCCAAGGCCGACAGGTCGATGGAACCCTGCTTGAGGATGCCGAGATCGAGATCGAACACCTGAGCCGCGTTCGCGCCGGGCGAAGCCGGTCCGAATACTCCGGCGCCGGTCTCGATGCCGTCCATCAACTTCCCGGTGTGGACAATCGTCCAGGACAACTCTTCCGTCACGGTGTCGAAGTTGAACAGCCCCACGCCGATCGCCTCGCTGCCCGTGTCCTCGAACACGCCCGTCGAAACCGAGACCTCCTGCCCCGCGTCGATAAAGGTCTGGAGCTTGACGACTTCCGCGTCACACCATGTCGCCCCGGCACCCAGCGCGGCGACCGCAATGAGCGTTGCTAGTCGATTCATGGTTCTTGTTCTCCTCCGTTCTGCGTGTGCCCCTGCGCCCTCCACCGATTCGGCATCGGTGCTGCATCTCCCACTTCACACGTGCATCGCCTCGCGACGTACGGTGCATCACAACGCTTCGAGATCCGTCAAGGATGAAGGGGGTGCAGGTGGCCTGCGCAAAACGGGTGACGTTCCGAACCGTAATCGTCCGGCGTCTAACCGCACCGGAACCCGCACAGGTTTCGGCTGCGTCGGCGCCACTCCCTCTCTCCCGATACGGAGTGCGTCAATTCGTCGATCGAGTCAGAACCAGTTGGACCTGAGGCGTTAACGACTCATCAAGTCGTATAACCATCACATACACATGCCCGCGCGATACGTACGACGCGGACACGACCCGAGCGCTTTCTCGAACGCCGAAATACGCTCGAAAAGTCGAACTTTCGCTCGGTCAGGCCAACTGATTCTCAAGTGGGATTCGACAATCCAGGCGAGGTCTCTCTCTCCCTCGTCAGCGCCTTACCCCACGCTCTGCGAGATTGTTCACAAAACACAGTGCCGTGTCAACTGTTTTCTTGACCACGTGTCGGTTTATTTTTCCAAGATCAGGCGGACTGGTGAGGATCTGGACATACCGGGCACGCGACCCGATAACACTCCACCGGAGCCCTTGACCCAATTCGGTGACTGGTTCAGTTTACCAGGCCGGCATGCGTCCCCGCGTGATCGGAAGGGCGTTCGCCGCCGAGGATGGCCTGTGAGAATCCCCATTACTCCAGTTGCGATAGTGGTTTCCGGACTTTCCGGCTTCGCCGCCTTGCAGTACGAAGTGCTCTGGACGCGGCAGTTGCGCGAGCTGATCGGCGGCACGACGACGGCGGGAACATGGGTAGTGGCCTGGTTCTTCGTCGGCCTGAGCCTCGGGGCATGGCAACTGGGCCCAGGGGCCGACGCCTCCCCCAGGCCTTGGCGGCGGTTCGCCCGTCTCGAGGTCGGTATCCTGCTGCTGGTCCTGCCCGCCCTGGTGCTCGATCACGCCTGCGATGTCCTGTTGCTCTGGATCGGCGAGACACTATGGGGCCCGGCGGGCGGGGCGGTCAAAGCACTGTTGGCCGGCCTGATCGTGGTACCGCCGGCGTTGTTGATGGGCGGCACCCTGCCCGCGCTGGGCTCGGCGGTCCTCACTCCGCGCGACGGACTGGGTCGGCGCGGCGCGTGGCTGTACGGACTGAACACCTTGGGCGGCGCGGCCGGCGTCATCTTCGTTTCCTTCGTCTGCCTGCCGCGCTGGGGGGCGCAGCTTTCGTTTCTGATCGCGATCGGCTGCGGCGCCGGCGCGGCGGCGATCGCGTTCGTGTGCGATCGTACAATCGGCGCGCGCGTCGCCGACACAACACCCATCGCACGGAACGAGCCCGTCGGACCGGGGCCGTTATGGCTTGCGGGGCTCTCCGGGTTCGGTGTGCTCGCCGCCGAGGTGCTCGTGCTCATCGCGCTGTCGCAAGTGTTTCGCAGTGCGATGTTTTGTCTGGCCGCGATGCTCGCGGTGGTGATCGTGATGCTGGGCGTCGCCGCAATGGTCGCCCCGGTGGTTCGATCCGGACGCCAAGACGCGTCCTCGATCACCATACTCGGAATCCTGTTGTTGCTGGTCGGGCTGGAGGCGGTGCTTTTTCCGTGGCTGTTCCTGCGCGCGACCGGTGATCTTCAGCGCTCGACCGGTCTCCAAGAGGTCGGCTGGTTCAGCTACATCGCGCGGATGTTGTGGGTCACCCTGGTCTCGGCCGGTCCATTGTTTCTGTCGGCCGGGCTGGTGTTGCCGGTGCTCTTTCGATTCGGCGAAACCCGGCGCGCCGGCGGCGCGTGGGGTCGACTGCTGGCGGCCAACGCCGTCGGCGGATTCCTCGGGGCCTGGTCGGCCGGCGCGCTACTCATGCCCACGGTGGGACTGTGGGGCGCGTTCGCCGTCATCGGTCCGGCCTACAGCGTGGCCGGTTGCCTCTGGCTGTGGCGACAACAAGGTCGACGTGGATCGAGACTCTTCGGCGTCGCACTGGCCGGCGTGACCGCGATCGCCGCCGGCGTGATCCTGATCCGCGACCTGCCGGTGCTGGCCCTCTTCGACGACGAGCGGGTGCTCGAGGTTCGGCAGGGACGAGAAGGCATCGCGGCGGCGGTCTATCGCAAGGGGACCACGCTGCGTCTGAACAATTATTACTGGCTCGGCGGCACCAGCGGCGCGCGTCATCAACGTCGGATGGGATTTTTACCAATGCTGCTGCACCCCGCCCCTCGCCGGGTGGCCCACGTCGGTATGGGCACGGGGATTTCCGCGGCCGCACCGCTCGCCGACGACGGGGTCGAGGAATTGGTCGCCCTCGAGCTGTCACCCCTGGTCGTGCAGTTGGCCCGCGAGCACTTCTATTTCGAGTGCGAGAAGCTGTTTCGAGATCGACGGTCGCGCATCCTGATCGAGGACGGCCGCACGTTCCTACGGGCGTCGCCGGGGCGGTTCGACGTGGTAACCGGCGATCTGTTCACGCCCTGGAACCGCGGCGTCGGATCGGCCTACACCCGCGAGCACTTCCGGGCCGTGCGGGCGTCACTGCGCGAGGGCGGCGTCTTTTGCCAGTGGCTCCCGACCTACCAGCTCGATGTCGCCACCCTCGAAGTCATCGTCGCCACCTTCGTCGACGTGTTTCCCGATGCGCTGCTGATGCACGGAACCCTCGAACCCGGCGCACCGAGTCTGGGACTGATCGGGTTTCGGGACGACCCGGTCGGCTTCGACGTGATTCGCGCGCGTTGTGCCGCGGCGCGTGAGGGTCACTGGGCCTTCGATCCACTGCTTCGACAGGAACTCGGCGTCGCCATGCTCATGATCGGGCGGGCGGATCGGATCGTCGGTCCGCATGTGCCGCGGAATACCACCGACAACGGCTGGGTCGAGTTTCACGCGCCGGTAATGGACGTCGATCGCGACGACGTGTTCGTGATCGACGACCTGTTTTACGATGTGGTGGGCAAGTTGCAAGCGTCGCCGACGGCCGTCGACGACCTGCGCCGTTCGCTGCTCCGCAACGCGCCGCCCGAGGCCGATCGCGCTCTGCTGGCCGGCGCCCGCTTGTATTATCTGCGCCTGGCGCAGCAGGTGGATCTGGAGGCGTACGATCAACCCGCCCGCGCGGAGAAGGCCTTTGCCGAGGTGGCGCCGAAGCAGGTGATCGATGATCCGTTCTGGCGATGAAAAAACGCCGAGGGCAGAAAAAGGTGTCAGGATGATTTTCTCCGATCCCTTAAAATCTTCCTGACACCTTTTTCTCACCGTTTTTTAGCGAAGAACTCGCGCAGCAATTCGGCACATTCGTGGGCGAGGACGTTGCCGGTGGTGGGGACCTGGTGGTTGAGGCGTGGGTCGTCGCAGACGGTGTAGAGCGAGCCGCACGCGCCGGCCTTGGGATCGTCGGTCCCGAAGACGAGGCGGGGAAGCCGAGCCAGGACAATCGCTCCGGCACACATGGTGCACGGTTCGAGCGTGACGTACAGCGTGCAATTTTCGAGTCGCCATTGTCTCAGATGCTCGGCCGCGGCGGTCAGCGCGATCATTTCGGCGTGGGCGGTGGGGTCGGCGAGTTGTTCGCGCTGGTTATGGCCCCGCCCGATGATCCGCGACCCGCGAACCACCACCGCCCCGACCGGCACGTCGTCGTGCTCCAGGGCGGCCCGAGCCTCGGCCAGCGCCTGCCGCATATAATACTCGTCGTCGTAGATTTCCAAATCAACCCGTCGATCCACCGCAAGCCAGTGTACTATGTCACCGTGACGGTATTGTATCCGAGCCGCGAGCGCAAGCGAGCGGGTTCCACGACCCCGCCGGCCCGATCGCACCCACATCGAGCCGAGCGGGTATAAGGGCTCTGTAAAACGGATTGTATCGGGAGCAGACTGTTTCGCATCGGGAGCAGACTGTTTCGCATCGGGAGCAGACTGTTTCGCATCGGGAGCAGACTGTTTCGCATCGGGAGCAGACTGTTTCGCATCGGGAGCAGACCGTGGCCGACGAACAGCGACAAGGCTTCTTCGAACGCGTGATTCCCCTGACCATGATCGGCCTGGCCGGCTTGGGCATCGGAGTCAGCGGCGGTATCTGGTACAGCCGGCAATATCTCAGCGCCGACGTGCAACCCGTCGCTCCGGTGACGGTCCAACCAACGCGCTTGCCCGTTTCCGACTCGACGGGCGTGGCGAGTGTCCGGGTGGCGATGGCGCCTGCCGCTACAGTACCGGCAAATGTCCGGCCGGTGGAGGCGACATCGTTACCTGCGCTCGCCCAAGGATCGCGCACGCTGTATACGTGCAGCCGGGCCAAACACCTCGACGCGACAACGCAGACACCCGGGACGTGCCCGACCTGCCGGGCGAAGCTCGTCCCGATTGAACGCGCCCCGTTCGGGCTGCAAGCTTTGGTCTGGTACGGCCGGCATGGAGAGACCCGGCCTCAGCCGACGACAAGACCGAAACCGATCAGCCGGCCTGTCACGAGTCGACCCGTCGCCAGTCGGTCGGTTACCAGTCGGTCGGTTACCAGTCGGTCGGTTACCAGTCGGTCGGTTACCAGCCGGTCGGTTACCAGCCGGGCCACGACACAGCCGACACGCACGCTGTACACCTGCACGTCGCCCAAGCATTTGGATGCTACGCAGCCGGCACCGGGTGTGTGCGGAACGTGCGGTACCGAGCTCGTCCCCGTGGATCGCGTGCCGCACGGGATTCGCGCCATCGCCCACTTTGCGCAACAAAGCGAGGCGAAACCGCCGGTCACCGATACCCCGGCGGCCACGTTGTTCACCTGCCCGAACATCGACCACATGGCGTCGACCACGGATCAGCCGGGAACTTGTGCGACATGCGAACTCGTGTTGTTGCCGGTCGAACGAGTCGGGCACACCGCGCGAGCCATTCGATACTGGACGAAACGTCAACCGGCGGGGACGGCGAGTCAACGTCCGGACTCGAAGCCGGCCGCGCCGCGGCTGTTTACCTGCCCGGATCTTCAACACGTCGACGTGACCGGGCTGGACGCCGGTCGTTGCCCCAAGTGTGGACTTGAAATGCGCCCGGTCAACCGCGTGCTCGACGAACACCGCAAGCTAGCGCTCGAAGCGTATCGCCTCAAGAGCGCATCCACCCGGTAGTTCAGCGATAGCGCAATTGCTTTACCAGCCCGAAGCGCAACTTCAAAACTTGCGCTTCGGGCTGGTAAGTCTCACGACGACTTCTCTCTTACGGATTGCCGGCGGAAGGCGACGCCGACGGTTTGGTCAGCGGGTCGACCGCGCTGCGGCTGCGAAGCGGATCGGCCAAGATCGCATCGACGGGGTTGGGCACCCGCGGAGGCGTGCCGGCGGCGGCCACCGCCGGTCGTGTGGCGGCGCCCGGCTGAGGACGTGCCGCCGCCGCGACCGCCCGCCGGCCGCGAGCCAGGGCCGGCGCGCCCGTCCGCCGCACGCACATCACCACCCCGATTCGGTCGGCGAAAAACAGCGTCTCGTCGTGAGGATTGGCCAATGTCAATTCGACCGCGCCAGACGCGAATCGAGCGAGTTCCTGGCCCGTCGTGTTGTCCAGTACCACACCCTGCCCGGCGGCATCGCGCAAGTACACCCGCGACGGTCCGCGAGCGAGGAACTGAAACGTGCCCGCTCGGGACCAGCGAATCTCACCCCGCGCCGGATCGAGGGCGGCAACACCGGCGTCGTCGGCCAACTGGTAGAGCGTGTCGCCGGCGAGGATCGGCCCGTCAATCAGCACCGCGGGCAACTGCCGTCGCCAACGCTTGGTCCCCAACGCCCGGTCCATCGCGTAGACATACCGATCTTCGGCGGCGGCATAGACGAGTTTTCCGCCGACGGCGAGATCCCCATGGATCACCGCGCCCAAGTCCGTCACCCACCGCTGGACTTTGTCCCGCGAACCGGCGGCGTAAACGCGCCCGCCTTGCGACGCGATGCACAGTTCGTCGCCGTGCAGGAGCGGTCGGCTCGAGATCGGGCCCCGGGTCCGCACCTGCCAGATCCGCACGCCGTCGTCGATGCGATAGGCGTAGTAGCGTCCGTTGAGACTGCCGATGTAGACGCGCTCGGCGTCGGCGACCGCGGGCGTGCTGGGCGCGAACGGCAAGGGCACCCGACCGCGGGCGTCACCGTAGCGCAGCTCGAACAGCCGGACGTCCCGGCCGGTGCCGATGACCACTTGACGCTCGCCGTCCGGACTCACCCGGTGCGTCGGCGCGAAAACGCGAAACTCCGGCAGGGCCGGCTGCTGAGCCCAGCGGATCAGGCCCGTGTCCGCGTCGATCGCGAAGACCACCGCCAGGTCGGTCACCCCGTACAGGTGCTCGTCCACCTGGTGGATCGCGATCAGTTCCTCGTCCTTGGCCAGCGGAAGCGTAACCTGCCAGTAGCGGGTCAATTCCGCCGCCGCGAGTCCCTCGAGCGGAACAAGGTCCGCGGCCGGCGATGGTGCGGCAAGCACGAGTATTCCGGCGATGATGCGCGATAAAGAGATCGTTGCGTTCTTCATGGGACGTTGTTCCGTAACGCGATTTCAAGCGGCCGTCTTGGTTGGGTGGGCACTTCTGCCTCTCAAAATAACTTACACGAGACGAACCCCGATGCCAAGTCCGGCAAGAGACTGTGAACGCGCTGATGGGGTACACCATATCCTGCGAACCGTCGAGGCGCTGGGGGTTTGACAGGCCCCCAGCCCACGGGTTGCCCAGCCCACGGGTTGCCCAGCCCACGGGTTGCACAGCCCACGGGTTGCACAGCCCACGGGTTGCATCCCGTGGGACGAAACGTGGAAAGTGACCGCGGGATCCGTCACTCCCGCTTGGGCCAATCCAGATGCCGACCGAGAAAGTCGAACGTCCCCTGCCCGTTGATGGTGTGCGGGCCGTCGAAGAACTCGATTTCGGTGCGGTCGGCGAGCCCGAGCTTGACGTAGAGCCGGCGGACCTTGGCGTATTCATAGGCGACCCATTCGTCCGGGGCGACGCCGTCGTCGTGCCCGCGCTCGACCATGAACGGACGCGGGGCGATCAGCCCGGCCATCTCCGCGTAGTTGAACGTCTCGCCCAGCCCGAACTCGAACATCTCGTATTCGCCGGTGAAGATGTAGCTGTACCTGGCGTCGGTGGTCGTGTTCTTGACGATCCATTCGTTGAAGTCGGCCGAGCAGATCGACAGGCAGTAGTCCTTGACCAGGGCCGGCACGCGCATCGCCGTCTTCCCGCCGTAGGACAATCCGTAGAATCCGATGCGTTCGGGATCGACGAACGGCCGGCGCTTGAGGAACTCGAGCGTACGTTCGTGCTGACGCACGATGACCGAGAAGAGCGATCGGCCGATCGGATTCGCCTTGCGCTGCAGGACGCGGAACTTGTCCCGACCGATGTAGGGATTCTGGGGGGCGTAGGTGACGAACCCGCGTTCGGCGAGCTTGGCGGCATAGCGGTGGTAATAGGGATTGTCGAGGCTCGGATCGGCGACATCGGTCGGTTTACCCTCGAGCCCGTGCTGACAGACCACCACCGGCCGGCGCTCACCGGGACGGATGTCCTTCGGCACCAGGAGAATCCCGTACGCGAACACATCCGGCCACACGTCGAGCAACACCTCGTAACCGCGAAACGCCGACGTGTCGTACAGCAGCCGGGTGCGCGGATTCGCGGGTAAGCTCGGCGGATCAAACGCGCCGATCACTTCTTCGGCGAAGTGCTTGCGATACGCGGTACAAGTCGCCTCCCAGCTTTCGACCGACGTGCGATCCGCCTTCGACCAGAATGCGTCGCGCGTCTTTTCCGACTGCCGCAAGAGCGCCTGATTGAACGCGCAAAGTTGATCGAACCAGCGTCGCGCCCGTGGTGACGGGTCGAACGTCTCGCGCAGATCGGTCGGCGGCGGACCGGCCGACCGGATCTCTCGCGTAATTCCGAGCGACGCAAGGAACGTTTTTAGCGTATCCTCCGTGCCGTACGGTCCACGTCCCCCGTCGCTGACCACCAGGTCAAGGCGTTCACCGACACCGAGCCGGTCGTAGTGAACCCGCGCGCGCGCGACTTCGGCACGCACCGATGCGAGTTCGGGCGTGGTGAGTTTCCCCGGCGCCGCACCGCCGCGTCCGGAACGCACCGTTGGCGGACCGTCGATCTCCGGACCCGCGCAGGCTTCGATCACCAACCGACGCGGCGCGATCAGGCTCGCCAGCTCGGCGTCCCCGAAGTCGCGCAACAACGACCAGACGTTGCGATAAATCGGCTCGGACCAGACGCGCTGCCGGTCATCGAAGTATCCACCCACCGCGACCGCATCGATGCGCGGGTCGGCCGCGCCGGCATACAGCGCGAGCAGCCCGCCCTCGCCATGGCCGATGACGCCGATGCGTGGACCGGCATCGCCGACCTGACGCCCGAACCAATCGACCAGTGCCGACACGTTCTGCACCTCATAGCCGATGATGTGCCGGCCCAGCTCGAACGCCTGACGGTAGACGTACTCGCGGTGGGGCTGGTTGGTCATCTTGCCGATGGCCGGGTTGCCCGACCAGGTGTCGCGACGGTCGACGAGCACGGGCACGACGACGCGGCAACCGTTCTCGGCCAACGTCCGCGCGAACTGTGACGCTATCGGCACGCCGTCGGCCAGACCGATCGCCGCCTCGGGGGTGATGTCGGCGTCGAGTAGGGCGATGACCTGCGCCACCGGAGGACGGTCAGGTTCGAGCAGAAGCCCCTCGCCGTCGACGCCGTCGAGCACGGGCCAACGCACGGTATGCACCGTGAAGCCGGCGCCGGTCGCCACGACCGCCGGCTGCTCGGTCGTCGACACGTAGGCCATCGTGACCGGGGATCGGCGGGGATCGACGGCGCCGATAATTTGGAGAAGACGAGCACGCTTCTTCGCGATCGAAGCGGCATAGGCCTCGACGGAACGGTAATCACGCTTCCACGCGGCAGGTTCCCGGTCCAGCTCGCGCATGAGGAACATATCGATCCCGGCGACCATCTTCATGGCGAAATCGCCGTGGATGCTCAGCGGTTCCGTACCCGGTAGCGGATCAGCCCGCACCGTAGACCCCAGCATCAATAGTACCGCGACGATAAACCTGCCCATGAGCGTCTCCTCTCGACAGCACGTCGGATTGCGGCGATGATACCGGCTTGGCTGAAATCGCAACAACCGAACGCGTCGCGGTTCGGCACCGAACCCGAATTCAGGAGCATCCGTGTCGACGATAGAGGAATTAAAATCCCTGGCGGACGAGAACAAGACCGACGCCCTCGAGGAAGCGTGGGTGGCCTATGCCGAACAACCGGATGCGGACTGGCTCGGCCTCACCGAGGTGATCGAGAAGGTCGCGAGCAACGGACAAGCGGAGATGGCCGAAGTGCTGGCCTGGACCGCGCTGAGCGGGGCCGGTGACGACATCGACCCGCACGCGTTGTTACCGTTCGCCTCGGCGGTGCTGCAACGGTTCGAGGAAAACGAAGACGTTCGCGGCGCGGTGGTGAACCTGTACAAGCAGGTCTACGCCGAGACCACCGGGGCCGAGGAGCTGCTCAATCGTTCGGGGCTTGCGGACGGATCGAAGTCGGTGCGCCGGGCCCTGCGTCTGCTCGAGATCTGTCTGACCCTGGAACCGGGCCACTATCTGCTCGAGCGCGGGGGTGAGTCGGTCGCCAAGGTGACGGCGCGGGCCGACGACCGTACCACGTTCACCATCCATACCGACGGGCGGACGCGCGATCTGACCGCCGAACGGCTCGCCGTCGATTATCAGCACGTCGACCAAGACGACTTCCGGGTCCTGTCGGCGTTCCGTCCCGAACGATTGACCGAAGCGGTCGAGAAAGAGCCGTTGGTGATCATCACGGGCGTGCTGCGCGCCCACGGCGATCGCATCGACGCCGACTCGTTGAAATTCCTGCTCTGTCCGAAATATCTGGCGAACGACGCGTGGTCGAAGTGGTGGACCCGGGCCCGCAACGCGATCAAGCGCAGCGGCAACGTCAAGACCTCGGGCCGGTCGCCGATCATGCTGACCTATGATCCGAAGGGCCATTCGCTCGAAGACGACGCCCAGGCCGCGTTCGACAAGGCCGCGGACGCGGCGGCGGTGCGCGAGGCGGTCGATTCCTATTTCCGCGAGGTCAAGCATCAAAACGCGCGGATCGACGCGGCATTCGTGAAACGATTGGCGGCGGGAGTCCGCAAGCGCGTTGAAGCCACGCGCCGGTTCCAGCCCGCCGAGGCGTTGTGTCTCGCCCTGGTGTTGCGGCAATCTCTGGCTCCGCATACCAAGCAGACGGAAGACGAGCAGCTCGCCGCGGAGGTGCTCGTCCAAACCGAGCGGCCCGAACAGGTACTGATCGACTTGCCCGATTCGCGCCAGTTGACCACGGCGTTGACGGCGGTGCGTGACGCGTTCGATGGGACGTGGGCGGACATCTACGCGCGATTCCTGCCCGACGCGCCGCTGGCCACCTGCGGCAAAATCGCCGATGCGTTGATCGAAGCCGATCACGTCGACCGGGTGAAAGAGGTGGTCACCCGCGTCGTCGAGCAACCGCGCGCCGGCATCTGTGCCTACGGGTGGCTGTGGACCGTGCCCGAACGCGCCGCCGAACTCGGCGCCCCGCCTCCGCGGACCCTGCTCGGGCAGATCCTCGGACTGCTCGGCGACATCGAGTGGTCGGACATCATCTCCCGCGAAGAGGGCAACCGGATCAAGATCGTCCTCAGAGCCGCACTGAACGCGAACCAGCAACGCGTCTTCCGCGCGGTGGTCGACGACATCGAGCCCGGGCTCGCACTGACGTTTCGGCGTCAGGTGCGTCGTCTCGACGGACTGGGACCGGCGTTGCGGGACCGGCTGGATTCGATCCTGAGTCCCAAATGCCCGGTTCCCGAGGCGGCGCCCCAGATCGCGCCCTGGGACGACGTGTCGGTGATCTACACCACCGCGGACGGCCTGAAGAAAATCAGCCGAGAACTCGAACAAATCGTCTCGGTGAAAATGAAGGAAAATGCGGTCGCGATCGGCGAAGCCGCCGCCCGCGGCGATCTGTCGGAGAACTCCGAGTACAAGTTCGCCCTCGAGGAACGGGATCTCCTCCGGGCTCGCGCGGCCAACATGACCCAACAGATCGAGAAAGCCAGCGTCATCGACCTCGCCCACGTGGACACCGATCGGGTGACGATCGGCACCCGCGTCACCCTGCGCGCCGAAGACGGCGACGCGACGCACAAGGTCACGATCCTCGGCCCCTGGGAAGCCGACCTCGATCAGGGCGTCTACAACTACCAGGCCCCGCTCTGCAAAAACCTGCTCGGTCGGCGCGTCGGCGAGAAGACGGTGGTCAACATCGACGGGGTGGAAACCCCGTGCATGGTCACCGCCATCACGACGACGCTGTAACGATCGGCCGAACGGATCAACAATTCATGTCGTCGGGATCGGATCGGGCAGGAGTCGGCGGATGGCGGCGCAGAGAATGCTTTGGCCGATCGGCCTGGTGACATCGTCATCACATTGCGGAAGGCTATCGCCGATACGCAACGGATCGGGGACACCACCCACAGGAGTGAACGCATGACGTCCATGTCACGCAGGCAAACGGGATTCGTGATCGCCGCCCTGACGGCGTTGCCGGCCACGGTCACTTCGGCGGCGACCGAAGACTTGGGCAACGGTTTTATGCATCACGGGGTGGCCACCCCGGTGAGCAACCACCGCGGCACCGTCGCCACCGTCGACGGGCAGGGACGCAACGTCGTCCTCGTCTGGCTGTTCGATCACCGCGGCGGGTACGCACTGCTGATGATCGATGCCGAGACGGGCAAGAGCCAAGAGTATCCGGCGCCGTTCCCGCCCGGCGGGGACTGTCCCTATGCCTCGGTCCTGTCCAGCGGGAACAAGTTCTACACCCACTTCAACAGTTACTTCGCCGAGTTCGATCCGGCCCGGCGCGCCTTCACCTTCCATCACAAGTCCGCGCCGCAGATGGCGATGGGCATGACCGAAGACGACAACGGCGTGATCTGGTCGGTTACCTATCCCGACAGCGGCGTCGTCTCGTTCGATCCGAAGACGCGCAAGTTCACCGACTACGGACACGTGCACAAGGAGAACTGGCGACAGTATCAGCGTCACGTCGCCGCCGACGACGCCGGCTGGATCTACTTCGGCATCGGCAGCACCGCCGCGCACATCCTCGCCCTCGACCCGTCCACCGGCAAAGCCGAGCCGATGGTGCCGGAGAACGAGCGCGGTCACGGTTCCGGCGTGGTCATTCGGGACGTCAATGGCCGGGTGTACGGTCATCTCAGCAACGGCGAGGACAACTGGTACGAATTCCACAACGGCCGAGCCAAGAAGATCGGCAAGGCGCCGGCGATCGACAAGAAGCCCATCATCACCAGCAGCCAGGGTCTGTTTCACCGCGACTTTCCCAACGGCATGAAACTGAAAACGTGCGACCTGGTCGAGCGGGAAATGACGATCGAGGACCCCAAGACCGGGCAAGTCCGCACGCTCGCGTTCGACTACCGGAGCGAGGGCGCCCATCTCATGGGCCTGGCCACGGCCCCGAACGGCACGATCTGCGGCGGCACCACCTTTCCCATGCGCTTCTTCAGTTACGATCCCGTCGCCGATACGTGGATCAATCGCGCCTGCCAGGGACAATGGAACACGGTAGCCACCCAGGGTGACCGATTCTTCGTCGGCGGTTACGGACACGGCATCCTGTTGGAGTGGAATCCCGCCGCCGAATGGGTGCCCACGAAAAAAGGATCGAAGAACACCAACCCGGTCTTCCTGACCGAGACACACCCGACGATCAATCGACCGCACGACTTACTCGCCCATCCCGACGGCAAGACGGTGATCCTGGCCGGCACGCCGGGATACGGCTACACCGGCGGCGGGTTGTTGTTCTGGGACCGCGAAACCAAACAGGGAACGCTGCTCGAGCACACCGACATCCTTCCGCTGCATGCGACGGAGAGTCTGGCCGCCTTGTCGGACGGCAAGCTGCTCGGCGGTTCGACCACGCGACCCGGAACCGGCGGCGAAAAGAAAGCCGAGCAGGCCGAACTCTACATCATGGACATGGCCACCAAGCGAATCGAATGGCACGAGCCGGTGTTCCCGGGCGTGCAGGGGTATTCGGACTTGTGTCCGGGTCCCGACGGGCTCATCTACGGCGTGGCGGATCTGAAACGCTTCTTCGTCTTCGACCCGGCCGGGCGCAAGGTGATCCATGAACTGGATACCGCGGCCACGCTCGGTCACACCAACTCGCAGCAGGGGCCCCGTATCTTCGTACGTGATCCAAACGGTACAGTGTACATGCTGTTCAGGAAGGGCGTCGCCCGAGTCGACCCGCGGACCCACAAGATCACCCTGCTCGCCGAGTCTCCCGTGCCCATCGGTCCCGGCGGAGACTACCTCGAAGGACGCATCTATTTTGCCAGCGGCTCCCACATGTACAGCTACAAGGTCCCGACGGGCGACAATGATTAGAACCTAACCGGCACGATGAGCACACGTCGACCGAGATATGGCCAAAACAGTCATGTATTCTGCATGACCGCCGCGATCGTCGCCGGCATCCCCGTGCCGGCCGGCGGTACGCCGCCGATCGCGCCTGAAGACCGCGCGATCGCGTACCTGGTTCGAGAAGTGCCGCGCTGGTCGACCGAAAACGGCTGCTTCTCCTGCCACAACAACGGGGACGGCGCGCGGGCGCTGTATGATTTCAAGCGTCGATCCGGCGCGGTGCCCGCCGGCGCACTGGCGGACACGACGCGGTGGCTGGAACACCCGGAGCGGTGGGAACACAACAAGGGCGATCCGCGATTCAGCGACATGGGACTCGCCCGCATTCAATTCACGGCGGCGTTGGCAGCAGCGACCGATGCGGGCCTGGTGCGAGACACCCGGGCCGTGAATCGCGCAGCACATCGACTGGCTGACGATCAGCGCGAAGACGGCTCGTGGGCGGTCGATGCGGCGGGGAACATCGGCTCACCGACGACTTACGGCACGCGGTTGGCAACGTTGATCGCCCGCCGGACGCTGCACCGCGCCGACCCCGAACGATTCGGGCCCGCCGTCGCCAAGGCGGATCGCTGGTTACGCAGTCGGCCGATACACACCCTCGTCGATGCGGCGGTCGCGCTGCTCGAAACCGGCCGTCGCGAGGATACTGACGCGCGACGACGACAGGCGACCGCGTTGGCGCTGATCCGCCGCGGCCAGTCGCGCGACGGCGGATGGGGACCGTTCGTCACCGCGCCGCCCGAAACGTTCGACACCGCCCTGGTGGTACTCGCGCTGAGTGAGATCGCCGATTCGTCGGAGGTCCATACGATGCGCCGTCGTGGCCGATCGTTCCTGATCCGCCGGCAACTGCCCGACGGGGGTTGGCCGGAAACCACTCGACCCACCGGCGCCGACAGCTACGCACAACGCATGTCCACCACCGCATGGGCCGCGCGCGCGTTGCTGGCCACACAAGGCGACTCGAGCCACAGCACAAGCCCGCGCGGGACCGGGAAGGACAAACGCATGGGAACGCAACCGAATCGAACCTCCACCGAGCGCCGTGTCGACAGCGAGACGGGGATGGGACGTCATTGTGCTGCGCCACGTCACAAACGACTGTGCGCTTGTAGCGCGGGTCGTCCCCGCCGGTGGATCGGCGACCGGCTGGGTGACGTTTGCCGTCGACCGCGTACCCTGACCCGCGAGATCGCTGGTGCGACGCCGAGTCTGGACATTTACCCCGCGACCGTTTAGCTTGTTTCGCTCGAACCGGCACCGGCGGTCACTCGACCCGTCGCTGTCGAATCGGGGCGTGTGCCCGAGTTGGCCAAAGGGGACGGGCTGTAAACCCGTTGGCGAAAGCCTTCGCTGGTTCGAATCCAGCCGCGCCCAATCGTCATTTCCCGTCCGCCACGTGCATGGACTCGCATGCTCGCCCGGGTACCCGCCGGTTCAGGCTTTCCGCCTCTTAAGGCTCTTGCCGCGCGGTGTAGTTGGTCGTCGCGTGGTGTCAAGGTCGGGTCGTTCAGCGAGGGTCCCGGACGGCGGCGACGATACGTAGCGGCCCGCCGCTTCCCCCCTTGATCTTCATGGGCAGGGCCACAACGAGAAAACCTTGCGCGGGAAGTTGGTCCAACCGAGCCAGGTTCTCGAAGACGGGGGTGTTGGCCTGGGCAAGCACCTGATGGGTCTCGAACCGTGTGGATTGGCCGTAATCGATGCTGGGTGTGTCCAGGCCTACCGCCTTGACGGCGCGGCGTTCCACGAGCCAACGGGCGGCACTATGGTGAAGGCCGGGGAAGTGCAGCTCGGGTACGGCCTCGGGGCCCTGCTTGTCCGTTCCCAGGTAGCGTACGCGATCGGCGTAGTAGCGGCCGTGGCCGGTTCGCAGGAGAACAATCGCGCCCGAGGGAATCGTTCCATGGCGTGTTGTCCACGCATGCAAATCATCCACCGTCACCTGATAATCAGGGTCACGTAAAGCCCGTTCGCTCACGTCGATGACGATACCGGCCCCGATGAGCCGATCCAGCGGGACCTCATCGGCAGTCTGCCGCCCTTCGGCGAAATGGATTGGTGCGTCCATGTGGGTGCCGCAATGCTCGGCCGAGCAGAAATTGTTGGCCGCGTAGTAGTAGCCTTTCTCGGTGATCCCGGCGGAGACGACGTCAAGCTGAAACGGTTTCCCGGTGGGCCAGTAGACCGTGTCGTCGGAGAAATCATGCGTGAGATCGATCCAGCGTCCCGCCGGCCATCGATCAGACGCTTGGCACCCGATCCACGAGCACAACGGAAGAACCAGGATCAGCAAGGGCATCGGACGCATGAACTTTGCCTCGGGTCGGCCCTCAGTAGTAACCGAGAATCGTACCCGCGGCAATCTCGATCCGGCGCGGTCGAGTGGGTCCGTGACGCAATCGGCGGGCAATGCGCTTCATGCGTTGGGCTCGGTCGTCACGACCTCCGCTCCGCACTCGCTGCACCGCCCCGACACGTTGCCCGTCAGGTCGTAGCCGCACTTGAGGCAGACCAACTCGGGACAGAACCGGAATCGGAGCACGTCTCGAACCGCGCGAAAATGAAACGCGGCGACGCCGATGGCGGTGAGGAACACGATGAGCATGAACCCCTCGATGACATGAGTGAGCGATGGAGCGCGCCAATGGATCAGATTCGCGACGACGTACGACGATAGCAGGAAGGCGGTGGCCGCTCCGACGGCAGCAGGCAAGAGAATCCAAACTCGATGGATGGAGCGTTCCCGGTAGTCGCTTCGACGGCGCGCGTATCGTCGGCACCAACGCAATAATACAAGTTCCGGGTAAATCGCCAGGCACAACATCACGAACCAGTACGACCCATGCAACTCGTAACCTCTACCGATTTTTGAGAAACTTGCGGTCAACCCTCGCAGCCAGACGCCCTGCGGTTTTTTTCTTGCGGTTGGTATTATCCAGCCGGTTGTTTCGTTGACGACCGCGGCCGCCCCGCCTGGTCCCAGGGATATAACCCTGTTTGGGCCCCGTTTCAGCCACAAAGTGAGTTCACACCCGTCCGCAGTAAGTTGAGCGGACCATGTAGTCGCCGTATAGCCGATTCGGTCCCACCGGAAGTGACCCCTGATCAGGAGCACTGCCATAGCCACGAGCAGCAGCAGCGAGATGGCGAGGAGCGTCTTGCGGATCATGGTTCAATTCTTACCGGGTCACGCCGTCGGGACAACGGCAAACCAACGACGCCGCTCGAACGATGCGCTGGAATGAGGCGAATGCCTCAGCCTGATTCCGAAGCGCAAAAAAAGGGCCGCCGTACGTGACGGCGACCCTGTAATTCGCGATGCAGTCAGGTGGATCAGTAGCTGTTTCGGCGACCTCCACCGCCGCCGTACCCACCGCCGCCGTACCCGCCACGACCGCCGCCGTCGCTGCGGGGTACGCGGGGCTTGGCCTCGTTCACCGTCAATGCCCGATCGCCATGCTCCCGGCCGTTCAACGCCGTGATGGCCGCATCGGCCTCCTCGGCAGACTCCATTTCTACGAATCCGAACCCCTTGCTCCGTCCAGACGAGCGGTCACTAATGACTTCCGCGCTCAGAACGGTCCCGTGCGCCGCAAGCATCGTCTCCAGCTCCGAACTGCTTACATCATAGCTGAGGTTTCCGACATACAACTTCTTGCTCATCGCATTCTCCTGTCGATGGCACGTTCGACCCGCAGTTTTACTTTCAGGGTCATAGGTGAAAGCGGTCGACGTTACGACCTTAAGTCAGGAAGGCGATTTCGGCAACATGATCCGGACTTGGGAAGCCAAGGTCAAGGAAGTGCCTCGTTCGACGAACCAACCACCGGCAGTATACCTCAAAACTCCGCATGAGTAAACCTCGATTGTTGCCTCAACCGGAATTGGGGTGGCCGTCAGTAAAGTAGGTGGATTTTTCACGCGGCGAGCGGGTGCGACGCCCACAGCCGATCCCACGTCCCGTTCAGCCAGGCGACCCGGAGCGACAACGTGGCTTGGGCCCCGCGGGCCGACCATCGCATGCCGCTGCGTTTCATCCGTGTACCCACCACCGACTTGCACGCGCCTTCCACCCGACCCGACCCGATATCCAATCCACGATCCCGGAATCGATCATAGGCCAAGCGGTCGTCTTGGTTCGTCAGGTAGGTCGTCAACGACTCCAGCGCTTTCCGTTTTGTCGGAGACCGAGCCTGAGCACGCTCGTCACGCAAGCGGCTGAGGATGGCACGTACGTTTCCGTCCCACAACAAGCTCTCGATTTCTTTCACCCAGGTTTCCGTTTCGGAGCCTCCCTCCCCATACAGATCACGTCCGCAAGCCCAGACGTGCTCCATCGCATGGTACCAGTCCACAATATGCGTCGCCCCGTCGAGCACGCCGCCGATGCGATCCCAAATCCATTGCGCGCCGTCCCCCAGCAACACCACTTCTTCCGCATGCATCAGGCCACATCGACACGCTAACGCCCACGCGAAAGACGCAAACATCTCCGCCGACTCAAACCGCACGGCGTACTTGGCCACGCGACGGCCATCCGGCTCTTCCCAATAACACACCGCCGTTTTCGCCTCGTGAAAACCGTCGCGGTGGCCCACCATCACCCCGTCCACCGCGATGTAGAGACGTTTCGGACGCGCCTCGGCCTCTGGAGCTTTCCAGTCTTGCATGCCCTCCGCCTCGGCGGATTCCTGCGCCGCCGCCACGGTACCCACCGCATGCGTCAATCGTTCCACAGTTCGCTCACACAACCGCTGGCCGGTTAAGGCATACAACATCTTGGCCGCCGTCTCAAAGGGTTCGTGGACCGCCAGCAGCGTGGCCGCCTTGGCCAAACCCGCACTCACCGGGGTCCCTCCCAATCCCGTCTGATCGTCGTAGGGCAAACAGGATGCGCCGCACGCCGGACAATGATAGTAGGCCCGCCGCACCGTCACCGGTCCCAGCAGGGTGGCGATTTGCTTGGGCCGGTGCTGCACGAACCGTTGAGTCCGCCCGCACGTGCACGCCCGGCTGGAGCCTTCATAGCCCAGCTTCTGCTGGGCCAAGTGGATTTCCAATACCCGACTTCCAATTCGACGCATTTGCTCCTGCACCGCTGCTTCCGCTTCGTTGATGTCCTGAGAAAGCTCGATGCCCTCGGCAGACACGTACCCAAGCACATCCTGCGCAATCGTGGTAAGATCCATGATGGCCCTCCTTGGCCCAATAGGGGTGAATGTTGACACGCACACGCCCCCATTAGAACCAAGGCCAGGGCCTTTGTCTTTACCTACGGAAGTGACGGGCACCCCCGGAATTGATGAGGGATCGCGTTCTGCGGGTTGCTCCGCGCCGATCATTGGGATTCGGATCGATGTCCGGTCGGGCCTTGTCCGTCCCGAACACTCCGTCATCGCTGCTGCAGCAGGACTTGCGCGCCTCGTCGGTTGGGGCGTGGTGGGCTTTGATGCATCCTCACGGCACCCGAATTAAGGAATTGCCGCGGCCGGCGCGAATGGAAAGAGAATCCGCCACGCGACCAGCAGTGGGTCACACCCCATCGCCATCGCGATCGCCAGAACGCCCTGATTCCGTTTTCGGGGTCCTGGAGTACCCGGAATCCGCTTGCGTCGATTCTGGACGCCAGGCGACGCTGTGCGCGTTCTGGACTGCGGGTTCGCCGAATCCTCGTAGCCCCGGTTGACCCGGCCATTCCGTACGCTCGTGGGTCCGGGACGACCCCAGTGTACGCTTCGGGGTTCTTGTACCCATTGGCGAAAGCCTTCGCCGACTCGAAGCCGGTCGCGCCCGGTACATCCCCATCAGCACGAACCGCAATGCCGGATGGGGTCATTCTTGCGAGAGACGAATTCGGTAGACCGAACGGTTGTCGGCCGCGCACCACACGCCCGGTGCGGGTTCGGTAAGGAATGTGCAGCCCGGTGAGCGCGCAACCGCCGTCAGCGTGTTCTTGGGCAAGTCCCAGCGGTAGAGCGTTCCGCCCGACAGACAATACGCCGCGCCGTCGCTGCCGGTGATGACGCGCCGCGGGATGCCGACCGGGAACGTTCCCTTGTAGAGCATTTCGCGGGTCGCGGTGTCGATCAGCGCGATTTCCTTTTCGCTGGCGGCCACCAGCACGCCGTCGGCGACACCTTTGACGTCGGTCACGTCCGCCCCCGGCCAGGGGGTCACGGTGGCGACGACCTTGCGCTCGTTCGGATCGAACGCATAGAGCAGTGAACTGTCCCGCGTCGGGGGATGGCTGCGCATCTGACCCCACCGATCCGTGCCGCCCCACAGGCGCCGCGTCTTCACGTCCCAGGCCAGCGTGGGCAGGTTCTGGTCCTCGACGAGGTGATGATAGACGTCGATCTTCTCGGTCCGCGGGTCGATGACCGCCAACGCGCCGCCCAGTTCGTTGTAAGCACTGTCCGAACTGATATACACGCGTTGCCCGTCGGTGACCGCGGAGCGCGGACGGGTCTGCTTGTATTGCTCGCCCAGCTCGATCAGTTCGCGCGGGTTCTCGCCGAACGCGTAGGGCCGAGCCGGATCGTAGAGCGAGATCAACGAACTGACGTAGATCCCGAGATAAGCCTTACCCTCGAACCCGACCGCACACATCGGCTCGCCGGTCACCCGGGCTACCATATGATCCGCGGCGTCGATCCGACCGGTTTGCGGGTCGATCTTGAAGAGGTTCTGCTGACTGTAATTTGCGCCGATCACGCAACGCGGCGTGACCGCTTCGATGAACATGATGCCGTTGCCGGCCGGGGCGCGGTTGGGCAACTGCTGGTGCCGGAATTCCCCGGTCTTCAGGTCGTAGCGGAACACCCTGCCGAAATGACTGATGCCGATCACACCCTCGGCGGCATGTTCCATGAACCAGACCTCGGCCGGCGCCTTCGGATCACCGCGCAGCACCGGCGCGCCGTCGTCGCCCACTTCAAAGAACCGACTGCTCGGAAATCCGATCGCGAACGTGCGGCCGTCGGCGACGAGGATGCGATCCAGATTCTGATCCCCGGCCGGCGGCGACGGAATCGGCTTGGCGGGCGCAGCCGTCTCGCTCGAGGATGACGGCGGATCGACGGTCTTGACCTCGCCGGTTTCCGGATCGTAGTCGAGATACGTGTTCCCCGGCCCGACGCCTTGAAAGCGTATGTGACCGTTCGCGGTTTCGCTGAATCCGCGGGTGTATTTCTTGTTCGGCACGACCTGCCGGCGGAGCACGCACTCGTCGCTCTTCGTGTCGAACTCGCCGAGATAGGCGTTGGGATACGTGCCGAAGTAAATCTTCCCGTTCGACGCCCCGAACGCGTCCCACGAGTACTCCCCGTCCGGCACACCCGTGGTCAGGTGGTCGAACGTTTCGGCTTCGACATTGAATCGATATGCCCGGTCCTTGCCGTAGGGCATGATGTAGATGTTGCCGTCGCTGCCCAAAGCGCCGCCGTGTGAGGCGATGTCGTTGTTGGGAATCGCAAAGCGCCGGACCGACAGGTCGCGGACATCGAGCAGAAAGAGCCAATTCGCCTCGGCGGCGCTGCTGAAGGTAAAGAACGCCAGCCGGTGGCCGTCGGGCAAATGTAGAATGCGCCGCGTGTAGCCGAGCAACGTCCGAACCGACGGCGTACCGAGCATTTCCGCCTTCGGCAGCGTATCGGCGTCGACATCAACCACCGTCGGTTGACGCCGCAATGGACTGACATCCGGCACCGCCGCGGTGACCATACTCACCATGAGCAACATGGTCGCGGGGAACAGGGTGACGAACAGTCGCGATATCATCGGTGAACGCATCGATTCGTTCCTTCAGGACCGAGTGACTTTGACGTACAGACTGCCGGGCAGTTGCTTCGCCACGCCTTTGAGCTGTAATCGTATCATCGCCGCCGCCACCCGCGCGTTCGACAGCCCGCTTCGCTCGGCAAGCTCGCTGAGATGTTGCGGGTCCGGCGTCAGCACGTCGACGATCCGCGTCTCCTGCGCGTCGAGCGGCGGCGAAACGCCTGGTACGGCGGTGACGGCCTCGGCCACGTCGGCGTCACCGAGCAAGCGACGTCCGACATCGCCCAGTTCCTCGAAGACGTCCTCGGCCCGGGTCACGAGCTTGGCCTCGCTTTGGGCGATCAGATGATGCGGACCGGCGGCGTACGGTGAATCGACCCGCCCGGGAATCGCGAAGACCTCGCGGTTGTACTCGACCGCATGACGGGCGGTGATCAACGCCCCGCTGCGCAGCGTACCCTCGATCACCAGCGTACCCAGACTCAGCCCGGCGATGATGCGGTTACGCCCGGGAAAATTCGTCTTGTCCGGGGCGGTGTCGAGCGGCAGTTCACTGATCACGGCCCCGGCCTCGGCGATACGATCGGCCAGTTCGACGTTGCGTTCCGGATAGACGTGGCCGAGCCCGCAACCCATGGCCGCGATGGTGCGACCTGAAGGACAGTCCAACGCCCCGTAGTGCGCGAAGGTGTCGATGCCGTACGCCAACCCCGACACGACGGTCAGCCCGGCCTGGGCGGCGAGAAAACCGAACCGCCGCGCCTGCTCCTGTCCGTAGTGGGAACAACGGCGCGAGCCGACGATGCCCAGCGCGGACGCGTCATCGGCCTGCAACGTGCCGCGCACGTAGAGGCAAATCGGCGGGTCGGCGATGTGCCGCAACAAGGTCGGATAGTCGTCGTCGAGTTGACAACAGATGCGGACGCCGAGTTCGGCGGCGCGATCGAGTTCCGGCCTGACGTCGACGGCGTCGCGTCCCCGGGCGATGGTCTCGGCCGTCTTGCGACCGACCCGGTCCAAGCCCGCCAACGCCGAAGCGCTCAACCCCAGCGCGGTGTCGATATCGTCATAGCGTTCGAGAAGCTGGGCGAAACGTCGGGGACCTAGCTGCGGCGTCAGGCTCAGGCGAAGGCATTTCTCCGCAACGTCACTGGCCACCGGCCCCGCCATGCATGGACTCCACGATCGCGGCGCGCTCACGCCGAGAGAATCATTTTACTCCAGAGCGCGCGATAGAACTTCAAGATGCGGGCGGCGTCGGGACTGCCCGGGCTCTCGACGCCGGTGTACTGACTGAAGCCGGCCCCGAGCAGCTTGCCGAACAACTCGCGGTAGGGATACGGATCGTACAAATCGTGGATGTGCACCTCGCCGATCTTGTCCATGAGCGGATCGAGGCCCCAGGCGATGCTGCCGCTCTCGTCGATCTCGCCCCCGTCGGCCTTGCTGCGCAGGTTGCAGTTCCAGCACACTCGGGCGTTGGGATGGTCGGCGATGTCGATGATGCGTTTCATCCGCCGCGGATCAGCGGTATCCCGGCCATGGACTTCCATCCACAACTGAATGCCGTGATCGGCCCCGAAGCGGGCGACCTCGCGGTAGGACGTGCCGATCTGCTCGAACGTCTTCGCCTCGTCGACCTCCTTCGGCATCCCGTTCGGCCGGACCTTGACGCCCATCGCCCCGACGTCCGCCGCCAGCAGTACGTATTCCTTGGTACCCTCGATGTGCTTCTTCAGTTCCGCGGGGTCCGGGCGATGATAGTCAAAGGCGGTGCCCAGCCCGTACAGCTCGACGGGACTGTCCTCGAACCGCTTTCTGACCTCGGCGCGCTCGGCTTTCGACAGGGTGGATTCGACCTTGTGGGCGTGGGTGCTGCGAAGCTCGACCCCTTCGAAACCCGCGGCCGCGCAGTGCTTGATGAGGGTGGGCACGTCCCAGTCCTTGCCCAGGTTGTAGGTCACCAATCCGAGCTTCACGCCGACACCCTCACAAATCGCGAGCGTAATAGGTCGACCCGCATCTTCGGTCAGGAACCAGCGGATGTCAACGCGAAGAAGCGAGTCAATCCGTACCGCACGCAAGCATCAAGCCCACGGGTTGCACCCCGTGGGAATTCCCCTCACCCACACCTGGATTCATGTCATTCTTGACGTTGCCGCCGCGAAGAGGTAGTCTGTACGGCTTGAAGTGACGTGATCCGTGCGGAGGGAGATCACGTCGCGGGTGGATTCGAGGTCGAACCGTCTGGACTCATTTTCAACTGCGAGGACTGAACTCATGCAACAGATCACACGACGGAGATTGCTGAAGAAGTCGGCCGGTTCGGCCGTCGTCGCCGCCGGCACGATCGCGCTGGCCAAGCCCACCTACGCCAAACTCGGCAAGAACGAGGAGATTCAAATCGGCGTCATGGGCTTCAACGGCCGGGGCAAGTCGCACATCGACGAACATCAGAAAGCCGAAGGCGTCAACGTGACCGCCCTGTGCGACGTCGACGAACGCATCTGGGGCGACGGTCAGAAACGCCTCGAGAACGCGGGCGGTTCGACGCCGGCGTTCTATCACGACATTCGCAAGATGCTCGAGAACAAGTCGCTCGACGCGATCTCCATCGCCACCTGCAACCACTGGCACGCCCTGGGAACGATCTGGGCCTGCCAGGCGGGCAAGGACGTCTACGTCGAGAAGCCGGCGTCGCACCACTTCACCGAAGGCCGGAAGATGGTCGAGGCGGCGCGCAAGTACAACCGCATCGTCCAGCACGGCACGCAGAGCCGCTCCAGTGAGGGATACCGCGACGCGATCGCCCGCATTCACGCCGGCGAAATCGGCAAGGTCTACATGGCCAAGGGCCTGTGCTACAAGACCAGCGGCGGACGCGGCACCCGCGGCAACATCGGTTGGGCCAAGACCGAGCCGGCGCCCAAGGGTCTGCACTTCGACACCTGGCTCGGACCGGCGCCGACCCAGCCGTTCCACACCAACATCGTGCACTATCGCTGGCACTGGTTCTGGGACTTCGGCAACGGCGACATGGGCAACCAGGGCGTGCACGAGCTCGACAAGGCGCGCTGGGGCCTGAACAAGAACGAGTTTCCGGTCCAGATCACCGCGTTCGGCGGCCGGCACACCGGACCGAAGGACCAGGGCGAGACGCCCAACATTCTGACCTGTGCGTACGTCTACGAAGACGGCGCCCAACTGGTCTTCGAGACCCGCGGCCTCACCTCGAACGAGGAAGCGGGCGAAAAGATCGGCAACATCTTCTACGGCTCGGACGGACCGGAAGGCGTCGAAGGCTGGATGACGCTCGGCGAGCGCAAAGCCCACCTCCGGGACCCGAAGCAGACCGCGACGCTCGAGCTCGAGCCGGTCGGCGGCAACGGGAACCCGAACATCTTCGGCAACTTCCACGACGCGATGCGCAGCCGGAAGGTCGAAGACCTCAACGCCGACGTGCTCGAAGGCCACTACTCGGCCGGCACGATCCACCTGGGCAACATCGCCTTCCGCCTGGGCCGGACGCTGCACTTCGATCCCAAGACCGAACGGTTCATCAACGACAACGAGGCCAACGCCATGCTAACCCGCAAGCCCCGGCCGCCGTTCAATGTCCCCGATGAGGTGTAAGCCCAGGTTGGGGAATAAACACAGTGCCGTTGCCTGACCGCAACGACAAAGCAAGATCCCAGTCGGTGGCGTGAGCAAAGGGAGAGACCCATGCTCACGCCACCGTTCTTTTTACGACGCGGCAAGCAAGTACGGCGCGAACGCTGGTCCGAGAATCCTTCACGCTGGTCCGAGAATCCTTTCTCGGACCCCGGTACGCGGGAATCCCTTCCCGCGAGAAGCACGCAGGAAAGGATTCCTGCCACGAAGGGTGCGAGATTGGAATCTCGCACCAGCGGCCGGTTGGTGCTCCCGCGTGTGGAAAAGTCGGCGTCGATCGTGTCCAATGGTGTTGCGTCACCGGTGCAGGCGCCGGCACGGCGTGGGAGCAAGATCAGGCGATGAAACTGGCCATCTGCAACGAGGTTTGGCGCGACACGCCGATCGAGACCATCTTCGCCAAGGCGGCGGCGATCGGCTTCGACGGGGTCGAGCTGGCTCCGTTCACCCTGGCCGACTCGGTCGAGACGATTTCCGCCGACCGCCGGCGCGAGATTGTCAAGGCGGCGGCCGATGCCGGCGTCGAGATCGTCGGGCTGCACTGGCTGTTCGTCTCGCCCAAGGGACTCCATCTGACCACGCCGGACGAAACGGTGCGGCGGCGCTCGGCCGACTATCTCAAGGCATTGGCGGACTTCTGCGCCGACGTCGGCGGCAAGGTCATGATCTTCGGCTCGCCCGGACAGCGTGATCTGGTTCCGCCGGTCACCTACGACGAAGGATGGGCGCGGGCCAAGGAGGTCTACGCCGCCGCGGCCGACACGTTGCAGGCACGCGGCGTGACGCTGTGCATCGAAGCCCTCGCCCCGGCGGAAACGAATTTCATCCAGACCGCCGACGAAGCGGCCAAGATGGCCGACGAGATCGGACACCCCAACATCGACATCATGCTCGACGTCAAGGCGATGGCGTCCATGCCCGACGGCATCATCGGCACGACCGCCAAGTTCGGCTCGCGGGCCAAGCACTATCACGTTAACGACCCATCGGGCAAGGGTCCGGGCATGAACGGGACCGAGTTCGGCCCGATCCTCGACGCCCTGGCGAAGACCGATTTCAATGGCTGGGTGTCCGCCGAACCGTTTGATTACAAACCCGATCCCGACACCGTAGCCAGGACGGCGTACGAAACGCTGACCGCGGCGGCCGGGAATCGTTGAACTTTGGCAACCACGAACGACGAGGTGGATCGACATGCAATTTGAGATTCATGCAGGTAACGCAGCGCGACCGGCGGGGCCGGTTACCGTCAACCTGTCCGCCGACCAAGCCGCGCAAATCGACGCGCCCGGGTTGATCGACGGCAAAACCAAACAACCGGTCCCGGTGCAGCGCTTGCCCGAAGGCGGACTCTGCTGGCCAGCGCCGGCCCTGCAAGCCGACGAACGCCGCGTCTTCGCGCTCGACACCAAGGGCTTGAGCGCCGACGCGCCGCGGGTCGTCGTGGATCAGGATCATCCCGAGCAGGTCGACGTGCGGATCGGCAGCAAGGCGTTCACCACGCTGAACTTCGCGATCTCCGACGCGCACCCCCGGCCCTTCCTCTATCCGGTCATCGGGCCGACGCAGGTGTCGGTGACGCGCCATTATCCGATGCGTCCCGGCGTAGCCGACGAGCGCGACGACCATCCCCATCACCAATCGTGCTGGGTGGCGTGGGGCGACGTCAACGGCGTCGACCATTGGAGCACGAGTAGCAAGTGCGGATTCCAGCGCGTCCGGGCCCTGACCACGACGATCAGCGGTCCGGTGTTCGGCCAGATCGAAGCCGTCGTCGAATGGTTCGATCGCGACGACAAGCGGCAGCTCTCGGAGTATCGCACGTACCGATTCTGGCGGGGCGACGATGCGGTGCGAGCGTTCGACCAGACGGTGAGCCTGCTGATGACCGACGGCGACGTCACCTTCGGCGACACCAAGGAGGGCGGGCTCTGCTCGACCCGCGTGGCGGGCACGATGAAGGAACGCTCCGGCGGAACGATCACCAACGCCGAGAACAAGAGCGGCGCGGGCGCGTGCTGGGGCAAACCGTCACCGTGGGTCGATTACAGCGGACCGGTCGGCGACAGCACCGTCGGGCTGGCGATCTTCGACCACCCGAACAACTTCCGCCACCCGACCCGCTGGCACGTGCGCGATTACGGACTGTTCACCGCCAACTGCTTCGGCCTGTCGCACTTCATGGGCAAGGAACACAACGGCTCGCATACCTGGAAAGCCGGCGAGCGGGTCACGTTCCGCCACCGTGTCTACATTCACACCGGCGACGTCAAAGCCGGCCGGGTCGCCGAGCAATACCGCAACTACACCAGCCCGGCGGCGGTGCGCATCCTGACGTAACCGGGGTTGTTTGCTTACCAGCCCGACGCGCGCTTTTTGAAGTTGCGCATTTTTTGGGTTCTTCAGGGCGTGGCTTTTCCCACGCGGTAGACTTGGGCATAATCGTGTATAGCGCCATGGATGGTCCCAACCGTAGAGGAAGGAGCCTCGCGATGG
>Ga0299906_10000297_pt1 | contig 48574 bp, 33 predicted proteins | sample RVTome_14_FD_200259 | JGI IMG/M metagenome (GOLD analysis project Ga0299906, IMG submission 200259) | Soil microbial communities from uranium-contaminated site in the Upper Colorado River Basin, Wyoming, United States - RVT145D125 (version 2) ... | reverse complement strand
CCCGGCGCAGGTGCTCGGGTTCGTCGAGCGGCGGATGACGCCGACCGAGCTCCTGAGCTGGCGCCAGGACTGGGGATCGCGCAGCATCCACCCGCTCGCCCGCCGAAACGAGTCCGTCGCGGAGCTCCTCGCGGCCTGACCCGGATCCACAGCGAACCCAGTCAGTCTCATACAATCGCGTTTTCCCTTGTCCAGCGCTCGCCCAGCCCCTGCCGACGTCGTGCTCTCCGTGCGTGGAGCGAGCAAGGCGTTCGGGTCGACGCGCGCGCTGCGCGGGGTCGACCTCGACCTCGCGGCCGGCGAGGTGCATGCGCTGGTCGGCGAGAACGGCGCGGGGAAGAGCACGCTGATCAAGGTGATCACCGGCGTGCACGCGCTCGATCAGGGCAGCGTGCGCGGCCCGGACGCGGGCGGCGTGGCCGTCATCTACCAGCACCCGACGCTCCTCCCCGACCTCGGCGTGGCCGAGAACCTCGCCATCGGGCGCGATGGCCCGTGGATCTCCTGGCGCGCCCGCCGGGCGCGCGCGCGCGAGCTCTTGGCGGCGGTGGGGGCGGAGATCGACCCGGACGTGGCGGCGCGCGAGCTCTCGCCCGCGCAGCGCCAGCTCGTCGAGCTCGCGCGCGTCCTCGCCGCCGACGCGCGCGTCCTGATCCTCGACGAGCCGACGGCCGTGCTGCCGAAAGTCGACGCCGAGCGGCTCCTCTCGCGCGTGCTCGTGCTGCGCGCGCGCGGCGTCGGCATCCTGTACGTCTCGCACCGCCTCGAGGAGGTCGAGCGCATCGCCGACGTCATCACGGTGTTGCGCGACGGGGAGCGCGTCTGGCACGGGCCCGCGGCCGCGGTCGGCCACGGGGAGCTCGTGCGGCGCATGACCCGGCGCGAGCTGGCGCGCGCGCCGATCGCCGAGCGCGCGCCGGGAGCCGACGTCCGGTGTGGCGCGCGCCTGCTCGCGGTCCGCGAGCTGACGTGCGAGCGGGCGGGGCTCTCCAAGATCTCCTTCGAGCTCCACGCGGGCGAGGTGCTCGGCGTCGCGGGGCTCGTCGGCGCGGGCCGCACCGCGCTCGCGCAGTGCCTCGTCGGCCTCTTGCGCTTCGACGCGGGCGAGGTCGCGGTCGGTGGGCGGCCGCGGCGCTTCGCGAACGTCGCCGAGGCGCTCGCCGCGGGCGTCGCGTACCTCCCCGAGGACCGCCTGCGCCAGGGCGTCGTGGGGCCGATGTCGGTCGCGGCCAACATCACCTTGCCGCGCCTCGCGCGCTTCACGCGCCATGGGCTGCTGCGCGCGTCCGAGGAAGCGCGCGAAGCCGAGCGCATCCGCGAAGAGCTCGACATCCGCATGGAGTCGACGTCGCAGCCGGTCGAGACGCTCTCGGGCGGCAACCAGCAGAAGGTGGCGCTCGGGCGCTGCATCGCGGCGAGCCCGAGCGTCCTCCTGCTCGACGAGCCGACGCAGGGGATCGACGTGGCGGGCCGCGCGGACATCCACGCGCTGATCCGCGCGCAGGCCCGCGCGGGCCGCGGCGTGCTCCTGATCTCCTCCGACCTTCCCGAGCTCCTGGGCGTCGCCGACCGCATCGCCGTCCTGTGCCGCGGCCGGCTCGCCGGAGTCCTCTCCGCAGAGGACGCGGACGAGGAGTCCCTCCTCGCCCTGGCGCTGGGCCTGGCGAGCGCATGAACCGCCGAAGGCGCGAGATCTCGCTCGCGGTCGCGATCCTCGCGACCTGTGCCGCGGTCGCGCTCGGCGCTCCGGCGTTCTTCGCCTTCGGGAACCTGCGCGGGCTCGCGCTCGACGCCCTGCCCCTGTGGGTCGCGGCGCTGGGCATGACGCTCGTCTTGACGACGGGCCAGATCGACGTGTCCGTCGGTGCCCAGTTCGCCGTGTGCGGCGTCGTGTCCGGCCTCGCGGCGCGCGCGGGCGCGCCGGCGCCGCTGGTCCTCGCGACGACCGTCGCCGCCGGAGCGTTGCTCGGCGCGCTCAACGGATTCCTCGTCGCCGCGTTCCGCCTCCCGTCGATCCTCGTGACGCTGGCGACGATGGCCATCCTGCGCGGGACGCTGCGCTGGGCCTCGGGCGGCGCCTGGATCCAGGACCTGCCCGGGTCCTACGTCTGGTTCGGGTTCCCGCAGCCCGTGGGGCAGGCGCTGTTCCTCGCGGCCGCGGTCCTGATCGCGCTCGGCGTCTGGGTGTTCGCGCGCTGGACGTCGGCCGGGCGCGCGATCGCGGCGGTCGGCAGCTCGGCGGAGAACGCGCGGCTCCTCGGGCTTCGGCCCGAGCGCGTGCTCCTGCGCACGTTCGTGCTCGCGGGCGCGCTCGTCGGCGCCGCCGCCCTGGTGCACTTCCCGCGCTACCCGGCGGTCGAGATCGAGGCCGGGATCGGGTTCGAGCTCGAGGTGATCGCCTGCGTCGTCGTCGGCGGCACGAGGGTCCAGGGCGGCCGCGGGTCGCTCGCCGGGACGCTCCTGGGCGTCGTGCTGCTCTCCGTCATCGGGACGGTGCTCGTGTTCCTGCGCGTCGACGCGGCGTGGGAGCGCGCGTTCCAGGGCGCGATCCTGCTCGCGGCGGTCGCGCTCGATGCGCGCGGCGCGCGGCGGCGGGGGGTGCGCGGTGGGTAGCCGCCGCCCGCTGGCCCTCTTGCTCGCGCTCGAGGTCGCCGTCTTCGGCGTCTTCGCCGAGCGCTTCTTCAGCATGGAGAACGCGATGGAGGTCGTGCGCTCGACGACCGAGCTCGGCCTCGTCGCGCTGGCGATGACGCTCGTGATGAAGTCGGGCGGCATCGACCTGTCGGTCGGCTCGGTCCTGGCGCTGGGCGCGCTGAGCGTCGGGGCGGCGCTCGAGGCCGGCGTGCCCGCCCCGCTCGCCGTGCTCGCCGCGCTCGCCTGCGGCCTCGCGTGCGGGACGGTCAACGGTCTCTTCGTGGTGCACACGCCCGTCCCGCCGCTCGTCGTGACGCTCGCGACGATGGCGCTCTTCCGCGGGATCGCCGAGGGCTGGACCGGCGGCTACCGCGTCTTCAGCGAGCTGCCGGACGCGTTCCTCGCGCTCGGCCAGGGCTACGTGCTCGGCTGGCTGCCGGCGCAGCTACCGCTCCTGGCGCTCGCCGCGTGGCTCGCCTGGCTCGCGCTCGAGCGCACGCCCTTCGGAAGGCGCGTCGAGGCGATCGGCTTCTCGGCAGAGGCCGCGCGCCACGCCGCGGTCCCAGTCGAGCGCTGCCTCCTTTGCGTGTACGCGCTCTCGGGCGTCGCGGCCGCCGCGGCCGGGGTGCTGTACGCGTCGCACGTCGGCCAGGCGAAGGCCGACGCGGGCACGGGCTACGAGCTGGCGGTCGTGACGATCGTCGTGCTCGGAGGCACGTCGATCTTCGGCGGGCGCGGCCGCGTGAGCGGGACGCTCCTCGGCCTCTTCGCGATCGCGGTGCTGCAGAACGGCCTCCTGCTCGCGGCGCTGCCGAGCGAGCTGGCCTCGATCCTCGTCGGCGCCCTGCTGCTCGCCAGCGTCCTCCTCGAGCAGGCGCCACGACGGCCCGCCGAAGGGCTAAGCTCTGCGCGCTCGAGCGAGCGGCTCGACGGCATCGACATGAAGAACTCGCAGCTCGCCGTCCTCGTCGCGGCCATCCTGACCGGCGCGCTGATCATCGCCTGGAGCAACGCGCGGCTCGCGGGCGCGCTGGGCGGCCCGCCAGGCCGCCGGGCGACGCCGGACGGCGTCACCGTCGCGATGATGCCCAAGAACAAGAGCGACCCGTACTTCGTCTCCTGCCGCCGAGGGGCCGAGGCCGCGGCGCGCGAGCTCGGGATCGAGCTGATCTGGGACGGCCCGCAGGAGACCGACGCCGCGCGCCAGAACGAGGTCGTCGAGGCCTGGATCACGCGCGGCGTCGACGTCATCGCCGTCAGCGTCGAGAACGCCGCCGCGCTCGGGACCGTCCTGCGCAAGGCGCGCGAACGGGGCATCGGCGTGCTGACCTGGGACGCCGACGGCGACCCGGATTCGCGCGACTTCTTCGTCGACCAGGCGACGGCCGAGGGCATCGGCTTCGCCCTGATCGACGAGGCCGGGCGCATCCTCGGGGGCGCGGGAAGCTTCGCGATCGTCACCGCGACGCTCACCGCGGCCAACCAGAACGCCTGGATCGAGCACATGCGCGCGCGCATGCGCGAGCGCTGGCCGGGCCTCGAGCTGGCCGTGATCCGGCCCAGCGACGGCATGCGCGACCGTGCGCTGAGCGAGACGCGCGACATCCTGCGCGCGTACCCCGAGGTCGAGCTGATCGTCGTCATCGCCGCCGCCGCGGTGCCCGGCGCGGCCGAGGCGGTCAAGCAGGAGGGGAGCTCGGTTCCGGTCATCGGGCTGAGCGTCCCGAGCCTGTGCCGCGACTACGTGCACGCGGGGATCGTCGAGAGCATCGTGCTGTGGAACACCGTCGACCTCGGCTACCTCACCGTGTACGCGGCGCAAGCGCTGCACGCCGGGGAGCTGGCGCCCGGAGCACGCGCGATCGCGGCCGGCCGGCTGGGCGAGGTCGCGGTCGCGGGCGACCACGTGCTGCTCGGCGAGCCCTTCCGGTTCGACGCCACGAACATCGACCGGTTCGACTTCTAGCCATGCCTGCCCATCCGCCCGAGCCGATCGAGTCTCGCTGGGACGACGGCGCCGCCGCGTCCCTCTCGGAGCCCGAGCTCCTGCTCTACCGCTCGAACTTGCTCGGCGCGGACCTCCGCGTCACGAACTTCGCGGGCGGCAACACCTCGGCGAAGATCGCGGCGGCCGACCCGCTGAGCGGCGAAGAGGTCCTCGTGCTGTGGGTCAAGGGCTCGGGCGGCGACCTGGGCTCGATGGACCTCGGCGGCTTCGCGACGCTCTACCAGGAGAAGCTCCTGGCGCTCGAGCGGCTCTACCGCGGGATCGAGCACGAGGACGAGATGGTCGGCTACCTGCCGCACTGCACCTTCGACCTCAACCCGCGCGCCGCCAGCATCGACACGCCGCTGCACGCCTTCGTCCCGCACCGGCACGTCGACCACATGCACCCCGACGCCGTCATCGCGCTCGCGGCGTCCGCGGACGGCGAGCGGCTCACGCGCGAGGCTTTCGGCGACGACGTGGGCTGGGTCCCGTGGCAGCGGCCCGGCTTCGACCTCGGGCTGAAGCTCGGGTCGGCGTGCGCCGCGCGGCCGGGCCTCCGCGGCCTCGTGCTCGGCGGCCACGGGCTCTTCAGCTGGGGCGCGACGTCGAAGGAGTGCTACGAGAACACGCTCGCGATCATCCGGCGCGCCACGGAGTTCCTCGCGGAGCGCGGCGCGGGAGCGCCGTTCGGCGGTCGCGCGATCGAGCCGCTGGAGGGCTCGGGCCGGCAGGAGCTCCTCCTGCGCACGATCCCGGCCCTGCGCGGCGCGCTCGGGCGCGAGGTGCCGAAGGTCGCGCACTTCGACGGCTCGCCGGACGTCCTCGAGCTCGTGTGCTCGGAGCGGCTGCGCGAGCTCGCGGCGCTGGGGACGTCCTGTCCCGACCACTTCCTGCGCACCAAGATCTGGCCCCTGGTCCTCGAGCTGGCCTCCGAGGCCGACGTCGCGACGCAGGTCGCGCGGTACCGCGCGCGCTACGCCGCCTACTACGAGCGCCGAAAGCGCGCCGGCTCGCCGCCGATGCGCGACCCGAATCCGGTCGTCGTGCTGCTGCCCGGGGTGGGGATGCTGACGTTCGCGAAGGACAAGCCGACGGCGCGCGTCTCCGCGGAGTTCTACGTCAACGCGATCCACGTCATGCGCGGCGCGAACGCCGTCAGCGAGTACCGCGGGCTCGACGAGCAGGAGGCCTTCGACATCGAGTACTGGCAGCTCGAGGAGGCGAAGCTCGGGCGGCTGCCGCCGCCGGCGCCGCTAACGGGCCGCATCGCCTGGATCACCGGGGGGGCGGGCGGGATCGGGCGCGCCTGCGCGGCGCGCATGCTCGCCGACGGCGCCTGCGTGTGCTTGGTCGACGTCGACGAGGCCGCGCTCGACGAGGCCGCGCTCGACCTCGCGCAGCGCTTCGGGCGCGACCGCGTGCGCGCCATGCGCGCCGACGTCACGTCCGAGGATGACGTGCGGCGCGCCGTCGAGGGCGCGGTGCTCGAGTACGGCGGGATCGACCTGCTCGTCGCGAACGCCGGGCTCGCGTCCGCGGCCGCCTTCGAGGACACGACGACGGAGCTGTGGCAAGAGAGCCTCGCCGTGCTCGGCACGGGCTACTTCCTCGCCTCGCGCGAGGTGTACCGGGTGCTCCTCGCCCAGGGGACCGGCGGCTCGATCGTGTTCGTCGGGTCCAAGAACGCGCTCGCCGCCTCGAAGCAGGCGTCCGCCTACAGCGTCGCGAAGGCCTCCGAGCTGCACCTCGCGCGCTGCCTCGCGCTCGAGGGCGCCGAGCACGGCATCCGCGTCAACGTCGTCAACCCCGACGCCGTGCTGCGCGGGTCGAGGATCTGGTCCGGCGGATGGCGCCGCGAGCGCGCGGCGGCGTACGGCATCGCCGAGGACGAGCTCGAGGAGCACTACAGGAAGCGCAGCCTCCTCGGCCTCTCCGTCTACCCCGAGGACGTCGCCGAGGCGGTAGCGTTCTTCGCCTCGGAGCGCTCGGCCAAGTCGACGGGCAACGTCCTCAACGTCGACGCCGGGAACGCGGCGGCCTTTCCACGCTGACTGGATTACACTCCCCGTCGATGGAGGCGCCGTACCGGATCCCCGACGACCTCGTGGCCGCCGAGAACCGCGCGCGCGAGGCGCACCTCGACGAGGACCTCGAGCACCTCGGCCGGCAGCTCGCGCGCCGCGGCGTCGACGTCGAGGAGCTCGTCGCGCGCGCCGCGCGGCTCGAGATCGCGATCCCGTCGTGGGGCGTGGGGACGGGCGGCACGCGCTTCGCGCGCTTTCCGGGCCCCGGCGAGCCGCGCGACATCCACGAGAAGCTCGACGACTGCGCGACGCTCCAGCAGCTCGGGCGCTGCACGCCGGCGGTGTCGCTGCACATCCCCTGGGACGAGCCCGACGACCCCGAGGCGCTCGCCGCCTACGCGCGCGAGCGCGGGCTGCGCTTCGACGCGATGAACTCGAACACGTTCCAGGACCAGCCGGGGCAGGAGCGCTCGTACAAGTTCGGGAGCCTCGCGCACACCGACCCGGCCGTCAGGCGCCAGGCCGTCGAGCACAACATCGACGTGATCGCCCTCGGCGAGCGGCTCGGCTCGAAGTCGATCACCGTCTGGATCGCCGACGGCGCGAACTTCCCCGGCCAGCAGGACCAGCGCGGCGCACTCGAGCGCTACATGCAGAGCTTGCGCGAGGTCTACGCCGCGCTGCCCGCCGGCTGGAGGCTCTTCGTCGAGCACAAGCTGTACGAGCCGGCGCTCTACTCGACGGTCGTGAGCGACTGGGGGACGAGCTACTGGTGCACGCGCGAGCTCGGCCCCTGGGCGCTGTCGCTGGTCGACCTCGGCCATCACGCGCCGAGCACGAACATCGAGCAGATCGTGGCGCGCCTGATCCACTTCGGGAAGCTCGGCGGCTTCCACTTCAACGACAGCAAGTACGGCGACGACGACCTCGACAGCGGCTCGATCCATCCCTTCCAGCTCTTCCTCGTCTTCAACGAGCTCGTGCAGGCCGAGCTCGAGGACCCCGGGTTTCGGCCGGCCTACATGCTGGACCAGTCGCACAACGTCACCGACCCCGTCGAGTCGCTCGCGTGCAGCGCGCTCGAGCTGCAGCGCGCGTACGTGCAGGCGCACCTGGTCGAGCGCGACGCGCTGCGCGAGCACCAGGAGGCGAACGACGCGCTGATGGCGCTCGCGACGCTCAAGCGCGCGTTCACGACCGACGTCGCGCCCATCCTCGCCGCGGCGCGCCAGCGCGCCGGTGGGGCGATCGACCCGGTCGCGACGTTCCGCGCCTCGGGGTACCGCGCGCACAAGGAGCGCGAGCGACCCCAGGAGGCGGCCTGGAGCTCGGGCATCGTCTAGCGGAATGAAGATCGAAGCCCCGGACCCGGCCTTCGTGGCCATCGACCTCGGCGCGGGCAGCGGGCGGGTCGTCGTCGGTTCCTTCGGCGACGACGCGCTCGAGTGCAAGGAGGTCAAGCGCTTTCCACAGCAGGCGCGCTTCGCGGGAGGCCACGAGCGCTGGGACTTCGAAGCGCTCTGGAGCAACGTGCAGTCGGGCCTGCGGGCCGCGGCCGACGCCTGCGACATGACCAGCGTGCGCAGCGTCGGCGCCTGCGGATGGGGCGTCGACTACGGGCTGCTCGACGCCGACCAGACCTTGATCGAGGACCCCGTGTGCTACCGCGACGCGCGCACGCAAGGCGCGATCGAGCGCTGGATCGAGCGCATCTCGCCGGGCGAGATCTACAAGCGCAGCGGGATCCAGTTCATGCCGATCAACACGTCGGTGCAGCTCTTCGCGCAGAACCGGGACCGCGAGTGGCCCGACCGGGCGCGGCGTCTCGCGATGCTTCCGGATCTCGTGCACCTGCGCGCCTGCGGCGTGCTGCGCGGCGAGGTGACGAACGCCAGCACGACGCAGCTACTCAATGTCTGGACGCGCACGTGGGACGAGGCGCTCCTGCGCTCGGTCCACGTGAATCCGAACGTGATGCCGCCGCTCGTGCAGCCGGGAACGCGCCTGGGCTCGCTCTGCAGGGATCTCGGGCTCCCGCCGTGGGACGTCGTGTGCCCGGCGACGCACGACACCGCGAGCGCCGTCGTGGGCACGCCGCTCGAGGACGGCTGGGCGTACCTGTCCTCGGGGACGTGGTCGCTGCTCGGAGTGGAGCTCGAGGACCCCATCCTCGACGACCGGGCGATGCGCTCCAACTTCACCAACGAGGCCGGATACGGGGGCGTGGTGCGCTTCCTCAAGAACGTGATGGGCCTGTGGCTGCTCGAGCAGTGCCGGGCTTCCTGGGAGCGCGAGGGTCGACCCCTCTCGCGCGAAGACCTCGCGAAGGGTCTCACCGACGGGGAGCCGGGCTCGGTGTTCGTCGACCCCGACGACTTGCGCTTCCTCAACCCGAAGGACATGGCGCGCGAGATCACGCTCTCCTTCGAGCGCACCCGCCAGCCCGCGATCCGCGACCCGCTCGAGGTCTGCAAGGTCGTCCTGGAATCGCTCGCGCTGCGCTACGCGGAGGTCGTGCGCGAGCTCGAGCGCGTCAGCGGCCGAAGGGTCCGCGGCGTGCACGTCGTCGGCGGCGGGTCGCGGAACCGCTTCCTGAACCAGGCGACCGCGGAAGCCACCGGGTTGCCGGTGCGCGCCGGTCCGGCCGAGGCGACCTCGGTCGGGAACCTCGTCGCGCAGGCGATCGCCGCGGGCCGCTTCGAGGGTCTCGCCGACGCGCGCGCCTACCTCGCGCGCGTGCTGCCGCCCGAGACCTTCGAGCCGAAGCGCGCCGGCGCCTGGACGTGGGCGCGGGAGCGTTTCGAGGTCGTCGTCGAGCGGGCGCGCCGGGGATGAAGCGCGGCGTCGAGCTGCTCCTGGTCGCGGCCCTCGTGGCCCTCGCGATCTGGATGCGCGGCGACCTGAACAACTCGGGCATGCCGACGCACGTTTTCCCGCGCACGGACGAAGTGCACTACGTCCACCGCGTGACCGACTTCCTGAACGGCCGCTGGAGCCTGGACTACTTCATCAACCCCTCGGGCTACATGTACCCGGTGTACGCGGCGACCTGCTTGTTCGGCGGGCAACAGGTGCTCGCTGGCCATTTCGATTCCTGGGCGGAGTTCCGCCTGGCCGCGACGCTCAATCCCTACTACGTGACGATGTGTGCGCGCGTCGTCTCGATGCTCGCCGGTGCGGGCGCCGTCGCCGTCCTGTACCTCGTCGGCAAGCGCATGTTCTCGGCCCGGATCGGGTTGCTCTCGGCGGCCGCGCTGGCCGTGAACCAGACGCACGTGATGCGCGGCCCCCTCGCGGGCAACGAGGAGACCATGGTGTCGCTCGTCCTGGTGTTCTTCTGGCTCGCCTGGAGCTACGTACAGAACCCGACGACCCTCCGGCACGTGGCGTGCGGCCTCGCCCTCGGGGTGGCGACCTCGACCAAGTACAACGCCGGCATCCACGTCGTGACGCTCGCCGCGGCGAGCCTGATCGTCTTCCTGCGCGAGAGTCCCTCGTGGAGAGCGGTGGTCGGCCCGCGCTACTTCGCCGGGTTCCTCGCCGCGCCGCTGGGGTTCGCGCTCGCGTCGCCGTTCGCGCTCCTCGAGCACCGGGCGTTCTGGAGAGACTTCCAGCGGCAGGCCTCCTACCTCGGTGGCTACCCCGGGGACGAGCGCAGCGCGACGCGGGGTCTGGACTACTACGTGCGCCTGTTTCCCGAGCTCAACAACGGACTTCCCTTTGCCATCGTGTGCGGGGCAGCCCTCGTCTGGTGCCTGGTACGCGCGCTGCGCCACCGCGACGAGAGGGCCGTGATGCTCGTGGCGGCCGTCGTGCCCCTCTACCTCTACCTGGGGGCGGGCACCTTCAGCAGGATGCGCTTCGCGCTCCCGGCGATTCCGTTCGTGCTCCTCGCCGGCGCGTGGCTCCTGGACCGCGCGCTGGGGGCGCTGCTGGCCAGGATTCCTCGCGCGGGCGGAGGCGTTCGAGGGGCGGTCCCCGCTCTGGCCGGCGCCGTGCTGCTCGCGCCGCACGCTGCCGCCACCAAGGCGGCGATTCGCGCCGACTGGGGAGGCGTCGACGAGCGCAAGGTGCTCTTCGAATGGCTCCACGAGCGACACGAGGTCGGGATGGTCTACGCGGATCTCGTGCACCCGGCCGTGTACCGGTTCTACGACGAGATGCGCCCGGTGATCCGGTACGGTCTCTCCCCGCACGGACGTAGCCCGGCGGACGCTGCACGACTCGAGCGCTTCGTGGCGCAGTCGATCGATGTGCTTCCTCTGACGGATCTCCTGCCGAGCTCGGAGTCCCTCGAGGCCGCGGTCCGAGCCGTGCGAGAGGAGGGCTGCCGGCGCCTGATCCTCGGTCTGCGAACCGATCCCCCCTTCCGCAGGGGGAAGCGGGCTTCCCCGGACTTCCGCGGGATGGTGTACCGCCTTCCCCAGATCTACGGCATACCCGCGGTACGCGAGTGCAAGTACTGGGAACAGCTGGCCGGCTTCGTGGCGACGATGCCGCTCGTCGGGTATGTCGCCACGCAAGACCGCAGGTTCGCGATGGCCCTGTTCGAGATCGAATGAAGCGCGAGCCGGCCTGGCCGGGCTACCGTCCTTCCAGGATCCCCTCGAGCACCGGCAGGAACGCGCGCGCCTGGCGCACGAACCCGAGGTCGGTGGGGTGCGAGCCGTCGACGGTCGCCTCGCCGTCGTCGCCCAGGAGCTCGGCGCCGGCGAGGTAGAAGAGGCCCGTCAGGCCCTCGGCGCGCAGCGCTTCGTAGCCCTCGCGCAGCGCCGCGCGGCTCGCGCGCTGGCGCTCGCGCAGGCCGGCCCCGAGGAAGGCGTTGGCGTACGTGCGGTCCTCGACGAGCAGGATGGGAGCGTCGGGCCGCGCGGCGCGCAGGGTCCTGACGAACGGGCGCAGGCGCTCGCGGACCTCTTCCTCGTCCATGTTCGGAAGGCAGTCGACGACGAAGAGCGCCGCGTCGAGCTCGCCCATGAGCTGCGCCAGCTCGACGTCCATCGTCCCGCTGCCCGAGAAGCCCAGGTTGATCACGGGGCGCTCGAGCCAGCGGCCGAGGATCGCCGTGTGCGCCATGCCCGGGCGCGACGCAGAGCCGCCTTGCGTGATCGACGTCCCGTAGAACACGACCGGCCGCTCCGCGCGCGCCGGCGCGGGCTCGAGCTCGCAGCCGGGCGGGACGCCGAGCTCGACCGAGCGGACGCCGTTGTAGAGCGGCAGGTACAGGGCGTACTCGCGCCTGCCTTCGTCCAGCCGGTCCGCCAGGATGTCGACGTTCGTCGGGAAGTGGCGCGGCCGCGCGGTGCCGACCCAGCGCAGGCCGTCCTCGACGCGGGCGTAGAGGTCGAGCCCGCTCACGCCGGTGGCCGGCATGTGCGGCAGCGCCAGGCGATCGGAGGTCAGCGTCCAGCGCACCATCACGTGCGGCGAGTCGGACACGAAGCGCGCGCAGAGGCCGGCGGACTGGCGCGAGAGGTCCCAGACCACCGGGCGCACGAGCTCCGCGGCGCGCGCCGGCAGCCGGTCGAAGGGCGCGGTCGTGTCCGTCCAGCCCTGGCCTTCGAGGCGAAGCTCGCGCACGTCGCGCCAGAGGAGGGCGGCGGGCTCCGGCTGCTCGGGCTCCTGCGGTTCCTGCGCCTGCGGCGCGGGCCGCGCGAGGTCGTCCGCGGTCAGCGCCAGCTCGTGCAGCAGCGCGCCCTCGTGCGTCAGGAAGCGCGCGGCGAGCCGCGCGGGCTCCTCGTCCGCGAGCGCGGACAAGACGAGGAAGGTCTCTTCGACGCCGGCGTCGAACAAGAGGCCCGGGTGCGGCGCGTTCGCGAGCTCGATCACCGTGTTCGCCATGGGCGACGTGATCAGCTCGAAGAGGTCGTAGCCGACCGTGTGCGCGCTGGCGTGGCGCACGGCGCGCGTGCGGTGGATGTCGCCCGAGACGAGGACGACCCCGCCGATCTCGTTCTCGCCAAGGAAGCGGAACAGCGCGCCACGCTCGTGCGGGAAGTGCATCCAGTGGTCGACCTTCAGCGGCCGCGTCGCGCGGTTCCAGATCATCCCGCAGGCGAGCACCTTGAAGGGCGCGTCCGAGCTCGTCAGGCCCGCGCGCAGCCACTCCCACTGCGCGGCGCCGAGGAGCGTCGGCCGGTCGGGATCGAAGGGCGAGGGCTCGGTGCCCGCGAACCAGCGCGTGTCGAGCAGGAAGACCTCGACCGGGCCGCGCCGGAAGCGCGTGTAGATGCCGGACTCGCCATCTCCGTACGTCGGGTTCGCGTGGTACTCGAGGAACGCGCGGCGCGAGCCCTCCTTGCCGGCCAGCTCCCCGAGCGCGTCGTTGCGCCCGAAGTCGTGGTCGTCCCAGGTCGCGTAGAGCGGGATCCCGCGCAGCGCGGCGAGGTCGGGCAGGGCGAAGAACTCGCGGTACCGCCGGCGCTGGACCTCGAGGTCGGTCGAGTCGATGTAGGGCGTGTCGCCCAGGAGCACGACGGCCTCGACGCCCTCCTCCCGCATGCGCGCCCAGACGGGCTGCTCGGGAAAGAGCAGGTCGTTGGCGCAGGAGCCGAAGGCGAGCTTGGCGCTGCGCGCGTCGCGCTCGGGCGTGGTGAAGCTGCCGGTCGCGCCGCAGATCTCGTAGTGGTACGTGCGCCCCGGCGTCAGCGAGGCGAGCGACCAGTGCAGGGTGAGGTCGTCTCCCGTCTCGGCGCCGAGCTCCGCCGATTCGATCTCGGAGATCTCGAGCCGGTACGTCCCGGGCGCGGCGGCGCGCGCCCAGAGCTTCGCGCTCGTCGGGTCGACGTGCCCGAGGAACGGGCCGTGGGTGAGGGACTGGAGGAGGAGCAGGAGGGCGATCATCGCGCTACCCGTCGAGCGCCGTGGCGAGCTCGGCCACCCGCCAGAGAAGGTAACCCGGCAGGCTGAGCAGGCGGTAGCGCGCCCGGTCCCCCTGGGTCGTCTTGACGTCGATGGTCTGCAGGGATGGAGGATTGGCGTCGACCCGCACGGCGAAGTCGAGGCCCTTGTCGTGCACGAACTGGTGCAGCGACTTCATCGCTCCCGCCGCGCCGGCTTTCAGCTCGACGGGCACGAGGCGCTGCTCGATCTGCAACAGGAAATCGATCTCCCCCGGGCGGCCGCCTTCTCGCTGCCAGTAGTGCAGCACCGGCTCGTCGCCGCTGCCGGGCACCAGGACACGCAGCTGCTGCCCTGCGAGCTGCTCCACGAGCTTGCCGCGCAGGGACGGCGCGAGGTCGCGCATGCGCGGGAACGCGCTGCCCGCCGGCGTTCCGATCATCGCGTGCGCGAGGCCGACGTCGAGGAACAGCGCCTTGCGGTTGCGAACCTTGACCTCGCCCCCGAGCGGGATCCCGCTCGCGATGCTGTGCGTCACGAGCGTGAGAAGCCGCGCCCGGGCGAGCAGCTCCAGGCACTGCTTGGCCTGGTGCTGCTTCACGCCGTCGCCGACCCTGGCGTACACGAACTTCCCGCCCAGCTGAGCGGCCACGGACGAGAGCGTCGACTCGAGCAGGCTCGGATCCATGCGCCCGGTGTACTTCGCGAAGTCGTCGCGGTAGGTCGCCATCAGGTCGACCTGCAGGCGTCGGCACTGGCGCGCGTCGGCTCCGTCCACGTCGGCCGAGACGATCGCGGGCAGGCCGCCGACCATGCCAAAGCGCTCGTAGAGCTCACGCGCGCGCTCGTGCGCGACCTCTCCGAGCTCTCGCCCCGGGCTCCACGCGCGCAGGCGCTCGACGAGCGTCGCCTCACCGTGCGCGCCGAGGTACTCGACGAAGCTCAGCGGCTCGACGTGCCGGTACGCGATCCGCCCGACCGGGACGCTGGTCCCCCGGTCGGCGAGCGCGAAGTCGAGCAGGCTGCCGGCGGCGATGACCGCGAGCTCCGGCAACTCCTCGGCGAACCAGCGCAGGCCCGGGAGGACGGGCGGCGCGGCCTGGATCTCGTCGAGGAACAGGAGGCTGCGGCCGGCGTCGATCTCGAGCCCGAGCGCCAGGCCCAGGTCCGCCAGGACGCGGTGGGGATCGCGAGCCTCGAACGCCGCCGAGAAGCGCGGATGGCGTTCGAAGTTGACCTCCACGAGCGTCCGCCCCGTGCGCGCTGCCAGGTCGCGGGCGAGCCAGGTCTTGCCCACCTGTCGGGCTCCGCGCAGGACCAGGGAGCGTCGCGCCGGGTCGTTCGACCAGTCTTCGAGGACGGTGCTGAGGAGCCGATCCACGCCGGTGTTATCGGAAACAACGCGTTGAAATTCCAGGGTGCATAGCAAAACAACGCGTTGATACGTCGAGGCATGGGGGCCCGCACCTGGATGGGCCGACCGGTATGGACTTTGCTCTGGGTCCTCGCGGTCGCGCCGGCGCTCTTCGGAACTCCACGGGCATCGGAGCGCTGCTCACCGCAAGCAACTCCGTCAGCGTCGCGAGCGACGACCTGGTGCTGCTCGCCGAGCGCCTGCCGACGACCCAGAAGGGCCTCGTCTGGATGGCCGCGGGTCAGCACGACCTCCCTTTCGGGGACGGCCGGCTGTGCAATGCGCTCGCCGTGACGTTCGCGCCATAACGCGGATCCCACGTCAAGCCACCGCCGAGCACCCCCCGCGCTGGCCCGCAGGTCCCCCGACGTACAATCGTCGCACGATGCTCCTCGCCCTGGCGCTCCTCGTCGCCCCCCAGTCCGACGCCGAGGGCCACCGCCCGATCTTCGACGGCCGGAGCCTCGACGGCTGGCGCGGCGACCCGAGCTACTGGTACGTGCGCGACGGCGTCCTCGTCGGCGAGAGCACGGCGGTCCGCCCGTGCTCCGAGGCGACGTGCCTGGTGTGGGAGGCCGGCGAGCTCGGGGACTTCGAGATGCGCTTCGAGGTGCGCCGCAAGGGCGGCGGTGCCGGGGTGCGGTTCCGCAGCGAGCGCGTCGGCGATTTCCGGTGCGCGGGCTACCGGGCGGACCTCGCGGGCACGCTCGAGGAGGAGGGCGGGCGCGGGACGCTCGCGCGGCGCGGGCAGAAGATCCGACTGCTCCCGGCGGGAGGGCACGAGGTCGAGAGCTTCGACGACGCTGGCGAGCTGCTCGCCCACGTGCCCGACGGAGAGTGGAACCACTACGCGATCCGGGCGACCGGCACTCGCATCGAGCTGGAGATCAACGGGCACCTCATGTGCGAGGCGCTCGACGAGGATCGCGCGGCCGCGAGCCTCCAGGGCGCGCTCGCGCTCGAGCTCCAGGCGGGACCACCGACGCGCGTCGAGTTCAAGAACCTCTGGCTGAAGGAGCTCCCGCGCGCCGAGCCCGAGCCCCCGGGCGAGCGCGAACCATCCGGCGCGCCCGAGTGGATCTGGGCCAGCGCCGAGGCCCTGGACTATCAGCAGGTCTGGCTGCGCAAGACGTTCGTCGTCCCGGGAGCCGTCCGCGCCGCGCGCCTCGTCGGGAGCTGCGACGACCGCTTCAACGCCTGGCTCAACGGCGAGCTCGTCGCGGCGGGCGACGAGTGGTGGGAGCCCGAGGCCGCCGACCTCGACGCGGGCGACTTCCGCGGCGGTCGGAACGCGCTCGCCGTCTGGGGACAGAACGAGGCCGGACCGGCGGGGATGTGGCTCGAGCTCGAGATCGAGCTCGAGGACGGGAGCGAGCTCGCGCTGCGCAGCGACGCCACGTGGCGCAGCGCGGGCGCGGAGCGCGACGCGTGGCAGTCGCCCGAGACCTTCGACGGGGACTGGCCGCTCGTCCACAGCTTCGGGCCCTGGCCCGTCTCGGAGTGGGGGAGCCAGGGCGAGGCGGCCGACGAGGGCCTGCGCGAGGCGCTCGCGGCCGAGGAGCTCGAGCTGCCCGCGGGGTTTCGCGCCGAGCTCCTGTACTCCGTCCCGAACGAGCAGCAAGGCTCGTGGGTGTGCGCCACGTTCGACGGCGCGGGACGCCTGATCGCGTCGGACCAGTACGGGGCGCTCTACCGCGTCGTGCCGCCGCCGCTCGGCAGCTCCGAGGGGACCGAGGTCCAGCGGCTCGACCTCGAGGTCGGCGAGGCGCAGGGGATGCTCTGGGCGTTCGACTCCCTCTACGTCGTCGTCAACGGCCACGGCCGGTACGCGAGCGGCCTGTACCGCGTGCGCGACGCGGACGGCGACGGCGAGCTGGACGCCGTGGAGCTCTTGCGGCCGCTCGACGGCGAGGGCGAGCACGGACCGCACGCCGTCGTGCTCGCGCCCGACGGCGACGCGCTCTACGTCATCGCCGGCAACCACACGCACCTGCCCGAGCTCGCGCAGAGCCGCGTCCCGCGCGTGTGGGCCGAGGACGCCTTGCTGCCGCGCCTCTCCGATCCCGGGGGCCACGCGGTCGGCGTGATGGCGCCGGGTGGCTGGGTGTGCCGCACCGACCCCGAAGGCGAGGAGTGGGAGCTCTTCGCCGCCGGCATGCGCAACGCCTACGACATCGACTTCGACCAGGACGGCGAGCTCTTCACGTTCGACTCCGACATGGAGTGGGACACGGGCCTGCCCTGGTACCGTCCGACGCGCATCCTGCACCTCGTCAGCGGGGCGGACTACGGCTGGCGGCACGGGTCGGGCAAGTGGCCGGCCTCCTACCCGGACAGCCATCCGGGCGTCGTCGACATCGGCCTCTCCTCGCCCACCGGCGTCGTGTTCGGGACCGGCACGAGCTTCCCGGCGCGCTACCGGCGCGCGCTCTTCGCGGCCGACTGGGCCTACGGCGCGCTCTACGCAGTCCACCTCGAGCCCGCGGGTGCGAGCTACACGGGCGAGTTCGAGGCGTTCGCGCGCGGGACGCCCTTCCCGGTCACCGACGTCGCCGTCGGTCCCGACGGTGCGCTCTACGTGACCACCGGCGGGCGGCGCGTGCAGTCGGGCCTCTACCGCATCCAGTGGGTCGGAGCGCTGGGCGAGGGCGAGGCCCCGCGGCCCGACCTCGAGGCGCTGGCCGCGCGGCGCATCCGGCACGAGCTCGAGGGCTACCACCTGCACGGCGCGGACGAAGGATCCCGGGACGCGGAGAGCCTCTTCGAGATCCTGCCCTTCCTCGGCGATCCCGACCGCTTCCTGCGCAGCGCGGCGCGGATCGCGATCGAGCAGCGCCCGATCGAGTCGTGGCTCGAGCCGGCGTCCACTCTGGGCGAGCCGCTGGCGAAGATCCAGGTGGCGCTCGCGGTAGCCCGGACGGGCGGACCCGAGCAGGCGGATCGCGTGCTCGCGCACCTCCTGCGCCTGGACCTCGGGGTGCTCGGCGAGGCGACACTGCTCGAGGCGCTGCGCGCGGTGGGGCTCGTGTGCCTGCGCCTCGGACCGCCCGAGGCCGCGCTGGGCGAGGAGCTCGTCGTGCGGCTCGAGGAGCTCTTTCCCACCGGGCGCGACGTCGTGGACCGCGAGCTTGCGCGGCTGCTCGTGTTCCTCGGGTCGTCCGACGTCGTCGAGCCGGCGCTGCGCCTCCTCGCCGCCGCGGCCGGACAGGAGGCGGCGCTCGACTACGCCTACGCCCTGCGCCTGGCGCAGGGCTGGACGCTCGAGGAGCGCCGGCGCTACTTCGAGTTTCTGGACGGTCCGGCGCTCGACTACGAGGGCGGGGCGAGCCTGCGCGGCTACGTCGAGAAGATCCGCGCCGACGCGCTCGAGCAGCTCACCGAGGGCGAGCGCGTGGCACTGGCGGACTGCCTCGCACCGGCGCCGGCGAGCGAGGCCCGGATGGCCGCCGCGCCCGTCGCCCCCTTCGCCGAAGGCCGCGTGAACGAGGAGCCCTGGGAGCTCACGGACCTCGCGCCGCACCTCGCCGAGCTCGCCGCGGGCCGCTCGTTCGAGCGCGGCGAGGCCGCCTTCCGGCGCGCGACGTGCAGCGACTGCCACCGCATCGGGCGCGAGGGCGGCAGCACCGGCCCCGACCTGACCGGCTGCGCCGGGCGGTTCAGCGCGCGCGACCTCTTGGAGGCGATCCTCGAGCCCTCGAAGGTGCTCTCGGACCAGTACCAGGACACCGAGCTCCTCACAGCCGAGGACCAGCTCGTCGTCGGCCGCGTGCTGCGCGAGGAGGACGGCGTGATCACGCTCCTCTCGCTGCCGCCGGACGAGCGCGAGGTCGAGCTCGAGTCGTCGAGCGTCGTGCTGCGCCGGCCCCACCCGCTCTCGCGCATGCCGCGCGGGCTCGTCGACGGCCTGACGCGCGAGGAGCTCTTGGACCTCCTGGCGTACACGCTGGCGGGGGGGTCCTCAAGCCATCCCGCCTTCCGGAACGAAGACTGATCGTGAATCGTCCCCGACGGCACGGCAGAAGAACCGCTTGGCTCACCGAGCAGCTCGAGCGCGTCCGGTCGTTCATGACCGGTGGCGTCTGGTCCGTGGACCTCGCCTCGCTGCCGACGCTGCGGGCGGCCGTGTACAAGGTCGCGCGCGTCACGTTCCTGGCCCTGTCCGGATTCGTGCGCGACCGCTCCTCAGTGCGCGCGTCGGCGCTGACCTACATCACGGTGCTCTCGCTCGTGCCGCTGCTCGCCTTCTCCTTCTCGGTGGCGAAGGGGCTGGGCGCCTACGACGCGCTGCGCCAGGACACGATCGAGCCCTTCCTCGACAAGACGATCGGTCTCGTCGCGCCCGAGGCCCCCGAGCCGCCGGCGGCGGGCGAGCCCGAGGCCGGAACCGAGCCCGCGCACGATGAGGTCGTCGCCACGACCTCGGAGCTGCGCGTCGCGATCGACCGCGTGCTGCAGTTCGTCGAGAACACGAACGTCTCGAGCCTGGGCAGCTTCGGCCTCCTGATCCTCGTCTTCACGGTGATCCAGCTGCTCGGCGCGATCGAGCAGTCGTTCAACGACATCTGGGGCATCAAGAAGTCGCGCTCGCTCCTGCGCAAGTTCTCCGACTACCTCTCGATGGTCGTCGTCGTGCCGATCCTCGTCATCCTCGCCTCGAGCGCGCTGGCGGCGGTCCAGGACGCGGACCTGCTCGACTCGCTGAAGACCCGGCTGGGGACGGACGCGATCATCGAGCCCCTGCTGCGCGCGGGCTCGCTCGCCGTGATGTGGCTCGGATTCGCCTTCGTGTACCTGTTCATGCCGAACACGCGCACGCGCATCGTGTCGGCGCTGATCGGAGGCATCGTCGGGGGGACGCTCTGGCAGCTCGCTCAGGTCCTGCATGTCCGCGCGCAGGTCGGCGTGGCGAACTACAACAAGCTGTACGCCGGCTTCGCGGCCTTTCCCATCTTCATGGTGTGGCTCTACGTCTCGTGGCTCACCGTGCTGCTCGGGGCCCAGTTCGCGTTCGCGCACCAGAACGAGCCCCACTACCGCCAGGTCGCGCGCACGCGCCACCTCGACCAGGCCTTCCGCGAGCGGCTGGGCCTGCGCGTCGTCGCGCGCATCGCGGCCGCCTTCCTGCGCGGCAGGCCCGCGCCCAGCGCCTTCGAGCTGGCGGACGAGATCGCCGTCCCCGAGCGCGCCGTGCAGGACGTCGTCGACCGGCTCGTCGCCCAGCGCCTCGTGATCCAGGCCGAGGACGCCATCGAGCCGAGCCTCTTGCCGGCGCGCGAGCTCGACACGATCACGGTCAAGCAGGTCCTCGACGCTCTGAAGGGCGCCGGCGGGCCCGTCGAGGTGCCGCCCGGCGGGACTCTCGACCGCGAGCTCGAGGAGCTGTACTCGTCCATCGAGGAGGAGCGCGAGGCGTCGGCGCACAACAAGACGCTGCGCGAGCTCGCCGAGCTCGAGGCCGAGCCGCCCGGGGAGCTGCCGGCGATCGGACCGCGGCGGTTGGAGGCAGGGGGGGACGCCGGGGACTCCTCGGACGCGGCGTCGAACCGTCAGTGACCGCGCGGACGAACCCTGGCCGGCAGCGCCGCCAGGAACGCGTCGGCCACGCGCCCCGCGAGCAGGTGGTTGCCCTCGGCGTTGAAGTGACAGAGGTCGTAGTAGAGCGTCTGCGACGCCTGCTCGAAGACGCGCGAGGCGTCGAGGAAGGCCACTCCGGCGTCCCGCAGCTCCGCGGCGGCGGCGCGCAGGCGCGGGTAGCCCACGCGCACTCCCTCGAGCCAGGAGTCGCTGATGTTCGCGCTCTGGATCTCCTCCGGGGTGAGCGGCTTGGAGCCCTCGTCGTGGAGCGTGGGCTGCAGCACGTGGAGGTAGAGCGCCGAGTGCGTGGCGCACAGGGCATGCAGCGCGCGGCTCGACTCGACCCAGCTCGTGACGATGACGTCGAAGCGGTCGCGGTCCTCGCCGCGGGCCGGCCCGCGGAGCGTGTCGGTGCCGGCCAGCGACAGCACGCGGTTCTTGTACTCGGTCTCGAGCCGGGTGTGCTTCCAGGCCAGGTTGCCCAGGGAGCGCTCGGTCCACCAGCCGACGACCGCGCTCCGGTACAGCCCGCTGGCGAGCACGCCGTCCCCCAGCCAGCGCGCGCGACGCGCCAGTCGCCGCGCGCTCGCTTCGATGTCGTCGAGCCTCGGATCGGCATCGCTCTCCACGGCGACGAAGCCCCACTGAGTGAGGTCCGGATACGTCGGATGCGCGCCGGCCAGCGCGTTCATGTTGCCGATGGCCACCTCGTTGAAACCATCGATGTTGATCACCGCGTCCGGCTCGAGGCCGAGGCTGAAGAGGTGCGCGACGAGCATGAGCTGCTGCGGCTCTTTGTACGCCGCGCGCGCGTAGTTGTGGACGACGACGTTCCGGCCCGCCAGCCGCGGATCGTCCGAGAGGCGCTCCACCAGCGGCTCGAGGCCCGAGCCCGGGTTCCCGAAGATCCCGGCGACCGATCCGCCGACGATCCAGATCAGGTACGCGTTCCGCGGGAGCCGCCGGGTCTCGCGCATCCGAGCCTCGAGCTTCGTGCGCCCCGCCCCGGTCTGCCACCCGTAGAACGGGTGCAGGATGTGGCGGGTCTTCTCCGCTTCCGGGCTTCGTGGCTCCGATCGTGTCCTGTCCAGGAACGTTCCGCCGTCGAACGCCCGCAGGCGAGCGCGCAGGCTGGAGTGCACCGCCGCCGCGTCGTAGGGCGCGCCCCGCGCGCGCAGCAATACTCGGAATCCCGCCTCGAGCGCGCCGAGCGTGGCTGTGACCAGCGCGAGCCGGAAGAGCCACCGCACCCACCAGCGGGACCGCCGCGCCCGGAGCATCGCGGGATTCTCCGCATGCTCGTGCGGTGGGTCAAGGACGGGCTAGCGTTGCCGCTCCCGGCGAAAGACCAGTGTGCTCCCGTTGCGTGATTCGAGTTCGAGCTGGGCCGTCTTGCCATTGCCGCGCAGGACGAACTCGCAGGGCGGCTGTTCGTTGAAGTCGAAGCCGACCAGGCGCTCGGCGTCGACCGGAGCCACGCCGACTTCCACCGGGAAGTCGCGCGCGTTCAGGTCGAAGATGTTGAGCGAGGTGCCGACGAAGGCGACCTCGAGCGAGCGCTCCCCGCGCTCGTGGTCGAGACGGATCCAGACGCGAATCCGCCCGGAGCGTGGGTCGAAGAAGGCACCCAGCGAGCGCTGGCCGCAGACTTCACCCCAGCGCTCCACCTGCGCAGGCCAATAGCGGTTGACGACGTCGTCGGGCCAGGACTTGGGGATGTGGGGCAACATGTCGGCGGCGAGCCGTTCGCTGCTGCCTTCGCGCAGGCCAGCTACCATGGCCAGGGCGCGTTCTTCGGCTGCAGCCAGCTCGCGCGCTGTGGGGCTCGCCGGCGGTGCGGCGCGCGAAGCGCCAGCGTCGCCTCGCGCCGGCGCAGCGGTCAGGGCGGCGAGCACCTCGGTCCCCAATCCCCCGATCAGGAGACCCGCGCCCGAGCGGCGCACGACGAGACGCTCCCCGCCATCGGCCCCCCAGGTGCCGCAGACTTCATCGAGCTTGGCGGCACGCCATGGGGCCAGCTCGGGCGGATTCGGGGCCTTGGGATCCTCGTCGAGGACCTGGGCCGACAGGCCCCAGGTCACCTGCCAGTTCCAGCCTTCGCGGTTGGTCATGACGAGGAGCAGCACGTCGTCGTCGATGAAGTTGCGGATATAGGTCTCGAATCCCGGCGTGCTGCCGCCGTGCTGGACGACCCTGCGCTTCTTCTCCGTGTCGAACACATACCAGCCACAGGCGTAGCTCTCCCGCTCGGGCTCGAGCATCTCCTTCAGGGAATCCGGCGGCAGCAGCTCACCCCCGAAGAGCGCGTGGCACCACAGAGCCAGGTCGCTGACCGACGTCAACACCCCGCCCATGCCCTTGTAGCCCCAGCCCTTGATGTAGTCGGTAGTGAGCCTGCCCGTGTCGTGCGAGCCCGCCAGCAGGGCCGTGTCGAAGTGTGCCGTCTCGATGAAGTCCGTGCGCATCAAGCCGGCGGGAAGAAACAGGTTGTCCCGCACCCAGTCCTCGAAGGCTTCACCCGTGACGCGCTCGACCACGGCTGCCAGCATGGCGTAACCGCCGTTGAAGTACTCGAAGCGGGTGCCTGCCCCGCTCGTCCGCTTGGCGCTGAAGTACTCCGCCAGCGCGGCCTCGCGGTCGTTCCCGTGGCCCCCGCCTCCGTAGCGCCCGAAACCCGATGTATGCGTCAGCAGGTGGTGGAGCCTGACCTCGTGGTGCTGCTCGGGAACGTCCGCCAGGTACTTCGCGATGGAGTCGTCGGTGTCGAGCCTTCGCTCGGCTTCGAGCAACAGGATCGCGGCGGCCGTCACCTGCTTCGAGGCCGACGCGATGTCGTAGAGCGTCTCCGGCGTGTTGGGGATGCCTTCGCGCGGCTGGGCGAGGCCGTAACCCTTGCGCAGCAGCAGTCGGCCGCGCTTCTCGACCAGGACGCATCCCGAGAAGCCGAACAACGTGCAGCGCTCCAGGTAGGCGTCGAGTCGCTTGCCGACCGGTCCCGCGACGACGACGTCGCGATCCTGGGTCGTTGGTGCAAGTGCGAGGGAGAGCAGGGCAAGCCGCGTGAGCATGCCCGTAGACTAGCTCTAGCCAGGCTGCCCGTTCGAGTATCCGTCTTCTTCGACGCCTCCTGTCAGCTCGTCGAGGCTGGGCTTCTCGATCCCCGTGGCCCCAGCAGGAACACCACACCGCCGACGATTCCGAGGAGCATGTCGGCCAAGGTGTCCTCGAGACCCAGCTGGGAGCTCGTTCCGAGGAACCGATCCGAGAGGAACTCGGCGAACTCCCAGAAGACCGCCGCGCTGCAGGTCGAGGCGAAGATCAGGACGAGGCGCAGCTTCGGGTCGAGCGCCGCCACGGTCCCGTGCCGTTGCAGCGCATCCAGGGTCCGGGCAAAGCAGCAAGCGATGGCGCCCCCGCCCACGAGGTGCATCGCCAGATCGCGCGACGGCAGCTCGTCGTAGGCGTGCAGCCCGCGCGACAGCACCAGGTGCACGCCGAAGACGAGCGCGGGCGGCCAGAGGGCCCTCGTCAGGATCTCCTGGAGCGCGGCCGCACCCCCCGGGCCAGCGCCGCCAGCGGGGCGCCCCGGTCTCGACGCGTCGATCACCGCCCGAAGACCGACCGCAAGTACTCGATGCTCTCCGCCGCGATCGCCTCGGGCCCGGGGGAGTAGTCGAAGACCTCGACCGAGAGCCAGCGGTCGTAGCTTGCCTCGCGCAGCGCAGCGGCGATCGGCGCGTAGTCGACGTCGCCGCTCCCCGGTCCACGCAGGTTGGGGTCGTTGGCGTGGAAGTGGCGCAGCTCGCCCGCGCTCGCCCGGATGATCTCGGGGATCGGCTCGCGCTCGTCGCTCATCGCCTTGACGTCGAGGTGCAGCCGGAAGGCGGGGTGGTCGACGCGCCGCACGAGCTCGCGGCCCTCGGCGGCGCTCGTGACGAAGTTGGTCTCGCTCGCGGCGAGCGGCTCGAGGCAGACGCACGCGCCGGCCGCGGCCGCGACCTCCGCGACGGCGCGCCAGGCGTCGACCGCGCGCGCCGTCGCGGCCGCGCGGTCCCATCCGGGATCGAAGCTGCGCTGCGCGGGGCTGCCCCAGACGAGCACCTCGCCGCCCATCGCGCCGCACAGCCGCGCGAGGTGCTGCGCGAAGCGCACCGTGCGCGCGCGGACCGCGTCGTCGGGTGTCGCGACGTGCAGCCCGGCCGGTCGCAGCAGGAGCCAGTGGAGCCCGACGACCTCGAGCCCGGCGCCGCGCACGACCTCGGCGGCGCGCGCGGCGTCTCGCTCGGTCAGCTCGGAGGGGTCGTTCGCGAGCGTGAAGGGCGCGATCTCGAGGCCGTCGTAGCCCGCGCCGGCGGCGTGCTCGCACGCGCGCGCGAGGTCCCAGTCCCGGTACGTCTCGTTGCAGATGGCGAGCTTCACGCGAGGACCGGGCTCGAGAGCCGGCCCAGGCCCTCGATCTCGACTTCCATCACGTCGCCCGCGCGCACGAACACCGGCGGTTTGCGCGCGAAGCCGACCCCCGGAGGAGTCCCGGTGGCGATCAGATCGCCGGGCTCGAGCGTGACCGTCTGCGAGAGGAAGGAGACGAGCTCGGGCACGCCGAAGACGAGCTGCGCGGTGCTCGAGTCCTGCATCGTCGCGCCGTTCAGGCGCAGCCGGATCGAGAGTGCGTGCGGGTCGGGGATCTCGTCCTTGGTCGCGACGTACTCGCCGGTCGGGGCGAAGGTGTCGCAGGACTTCCCGCGCTGCCACTGGCCGTCGGCGAACTGGAAGTCGCGCGCGCTGACGTCGTTGAAGTTGGTGTAGCCGAGGACGTGGTCGTACGCCGCGGCCACGTCGATGCGGCTCGCGCGCCGGCCGATCACGACCGCGAGCTCCGCCTCGTAGTCGACCTGCTCGCTGCCGGGCGGGATCACGACGGGCTCTCCGGCACCGATCACGGACGTCGGGAACTTCGAGAAGAAGAGCGGGCGCTCGGGGATCGGCAAGCCGCTCTCGGCGGCGTGGTCGCGGTAGTTGAGCCCGATGCAGATCACCTTGCGCGGGCGCGGCACGGGGGCGACCAGGCGCACCCCCGCGCGCGGCACCAGGGCGCCCGATGCGCGCAGGGCGGCGCCCCCCGCGCCGGCGCTCGCGATACGCGCGTGCAGCGCCTGGGCCGCCGGAAGCAGCTCAGCGCCGAGGTCGAAGGCGTCGCGCGGCCCGGCGGGGCGCGGCAGGTCCGCGGCGCCGAAGTCGAGGACCTCGTCGCGGTCCGCGAGCAGGGCGCCCGTGCGCACGACACTCTCCCCGGCGCGTACGAAGGACACGATCTTCACGGCATCAGTCTCCCACGATCAGGACGTAGAGCTCCTTCGGCCCGTGCACCCCGACGACGAGCGTGAGCTCGATGTCGGCGGTGCGCGACGGACCGGTGATGAAGGTGAGCGCGGCCGGCGTGCGCCCGGCGCGCCGGCAAGCGGCGAGCGCATCGCCCAGCGTCGCCACGATCTGCGAGCGCTCGACCAGCGCGACGTGGACCGGCGGCACGAGGGACACGAGGCGGTTGCGCTCGAGCGCGGAGTCGAGCACGAGCGTCCCCGTCTCGGCGATCGCGCCCTGCACGCCCGAGATCCCGAGGTCGCACGCCAGGAGCCGCTCGCGGTCGCGCCAGCCGTCGAAGACCGCGACCTCCGACCCGAGCTGGATGCGCAGGGCGGCGACGAGCGGGCCGTCGGAGGCCGCGACGTCGCGCGCGCCAAGCTGGGTGACGATCTCGCGCACGGCGTCGAGCGCGGCCTCGCGCGTGGGCACCTCGCGCACGACGCCGCCGACCTCCTCGAGCCTCTGGCGGAAGCGTGCGACGCGCGCCGCGGGCGAGTCGAGCCCGGCGGGCGTCCCGGGGGTGCGCCCCGTGCGCTCGACCTCGGGCGCATCGCCGGCGCTTCGCGCGCGGAGCGCGGCCAGGATCGCCTCACGCGCGGTCTCGCTCACGGCCGGTCCTCCTCACACTCGGGCTCACGCCCCGGCTCGGGTCCGGGACCGCGCGCGCCGGCGAGGTCGCGCGACCAGAGCTCGCGGAACGAGCGCCTGGCGAGCGGCCGCAGCTCGCGCGCCGCCGACCACGCGCCGAGCGCGGGGACGGCGCGCTGCGCGAGCCGGCCCAGCGGGCCGCGGCCCCCCTTGGACGAGGCCAGCGGCGCGAGCGCGCGCGCGACGCGCGCCGCGAAACGGTAGCGCCAGGGGCTCTGCGCCACGAAGGCCCACGCGCGGAACGCGAGGCGCTCCGCTCGGCGCTCGCCGCGCGCGGCGGCCGAGCTCGTGACGATCCTCGAGCGCAGGTGCAGGAGCAGCGCCGGGATGTCGATTTTCACCGGGCAAGCGTCGCGGCACGCCCCGCACAGGGTCGAGGCGAAGGGCAGCTCGCGCGCCGCGTCCAGGCCCGCGAGCTGCGGGGTGATCACCGCGCCGATCGGTCCGGGGTAGACCGAGCCGTAGGCGTGCCCGCCGACCTGCTTGTAGACGGGGCAGACGTTGAGGCACGCGCCGCAGCGGATGCACGCGAGCGACTGGCGCGTGACCGGCTCGTCGAGCATCGGTGAGCGCCCGTTGTCGAGCAGCAGGATGTGCAGCTCGCGCGGTCCCTCCGCCTCGGGGCCGACGGGCCCCGTGAGGATCGACTGGTAGCTGCTCAGGTGCTGCCCCGTCCCCGAGCGCGGCAGGAGGCGCAGGAAGACCTCGAGGTCGGCGAACTCGGGGATGACCTTCTCGATGCCCATGACGGCCAGGTGCACGCGCGGCAGCGAGGTCGTCATCCGGATGTTGCCCTCGTTCTCGAGGATCAGGATCGAGCCCGTCTCGGCGACGGCGAAGTTCACGCCGCTGATCCCGAGATCCGCCTCGGCGAAGCTCCGGCGCAGGATGCCGCGGGCCGTGAGCGTCAGCTCCTGGATGTCGTCGGTGCGCGCGACGTCCAGCTTTTCGGCGAAGAGGTCGGCGATCTGCTCTTTCGTCTTGTGGATCGCGGGCGCGATGATGTGCGAGGGCTTCTCCCCGGCGAGCTGGATGATCCACTCGCCGAGGTCGGTCTCCACCGGGTGCAGGCCCGCCTGCTCCATCGCCTGGTTGAGGCCGATCTCCTCGGTGGTCATGCTCTTGCTCTTGACCACCGTGCTCGCGCCCTTCTCGCGCGCGAGGTCCATCACGATCCGGCACGCTTCCCTGGAGTCGCGCGCCCAGTGGACTCGCACGCCGAGCGCCTCCGCCTTCGCGACGAACTGCTCGAGGTAGTGGTCGAGCCGGGCGAGCGTCTGCGCCTTGATCGCCCTCCCGCGCTCGCGCAGCTCCTCCCAGTCGGACATGTCCGCCACCGCGGCGCCGCGCCGCTCCGCGAAGAGATCGGTCGCCTTGCGCAGCGCCCCGCGCAGCACGTCGTCGCGCACGGCCGCGCGGGCGTTCTCGCGGAAACGATCGGAGGTGAGGTGCTCGATCATGCGCGGGAGGCCAGGAGCTCGGCGAGGTGCAGCGCGCGGATCGGGGAGCGGCGTCGCGCGAGGCGGCCACCGATCTGCATCAGACAGCCGACGTCGCCCGAGGCGATGGCGTCGACGTCGCGCAGCTCGAGCGCCTGCAGCTTCTGGTCGAGCATCGCGACGGAGATCTCGGGGTACTTCACCGAGAACGTGCCGCCGAAGCCGCAGCAAGAGTCGGCCCCGGGCGCCTCGACGAGCTCCACGCCGCGCACCTTGCCCAGCAGCCGCCGCGGGCCCTCGCGGATCCCGAGGTCGCGCAGGCCGTGGCATGCGTCGTGCCACGTGACGCGGCCCTCGAAGCGCGCGCCGACGTCGTCGATCCCCAGGACGTCGACGAGGAAGGCGCCGAGCTCCCACGTCTTCGCGTCGAGCGCGCGCGCGCGCTCGCGCCACTCGGGCGCGTCGCCGAACAGCTCGCCCATGTGGTGCACCATCGCGGCGCAGGACCCGGACGGCGCGACGATGGCATCGCACGCGCTGCGCTCGAAGGTCTCGACGAACGCTTGCGCGACCTGGCGCGCCTGCGCGCGGTAGCCGCTGTTGAACGCGGGCTGCCCGCAGCACGTCTGGCCCGGCTCGAAGCCCACCTCGCACCCGACGCGGCGCAGGACCTCGACCGCGGCTACGCCCACCTCGGGCCATAGCTGGTCGACGAGGCAGGTGACGAAGAGCGAGACGCGCATGCTGCTCCCGTCAGAGGACCGCTACCGCCTTGACGTAGCCGGGCTCGTGGTGGTCGCCGGCGAAGGCCGCCGGGACGCGCTCGAGGCCCGTGTAGCGGTGCGTGACGAGCGAGCCGACGTCGACGCGCCCTTCCTCGATCAGCCGCAGCGCCTCGAGGTAGACGGTGGGACGGCCCGCTTCGTCCAGGCGGCCCGACGCGCCGACGGGCATCAGGAAAGTGGGCTCCTTCCAGTGCACCTGGTTGAGCGCCTCGAGACCGACGCCGCCGTGGCCGATGCCGTACTTCAGCACCGTCGCCTGCTTGCGGATGAGGCTCGGAATGCCGGCGAAGACCGGGCCCGATCCGGTGGCCTCGATCAAGTACTCGACCAGCCGCCCGCCGGTCTTCTCGAGCACGAAGTCGAAGATGTCCGTCTCGCGCGGATCGACGGTCACGGCGCCGAAGCGCTCGGCGAGGGCGCGCTTGCTCGCGTCGACCTCGGTCACGAGGATCGAGCCGTCGAAGCCGACGACGTTGCGCAGGACCTGCAGGAAGAGCAGCCCCGCCGGGCCGGCTCCGCAGACGAGGATCGTGCGCACGCGCCGACGCTCGTCCGCCGCGCCGATCGAGTAGCGCGCCGGCGTGCGCGCGACCGTCGCGCTGGAGTAGAGCACGCAGGCGAGCGGCTCGGTCAGCGCGGCGTGCGCGCAATCGAGCTCGGCGGAGGCCCGGACGGCGCTCTGGCCCGGGACCGCCAGGAAGTCGGCGAACCCGCCCGGCAGCCCCGTGATCCCGTACTCGACGTAATGCTCGCACTGGTGCGTGCAACCGCTCGCGCAGTACTCGCACAGCGCGTCGCGGCCGAGGGTCAGGCAGTTCAGGCCCTGGTCGACGACCACGCGGTCGCCCGGCGCGAACCCCGAGACCTCCGCGCCGACCTCCTCGACGACGCCGGTGATCTCGTGCCCGAGGATCTGGGCCTCGACCTCGAGCGGGATCGGCTCCCCGCGCGCGTCGAGGTTGTAGTTGGACTCGCCCGAGTAGATGTGGAAGTCCGTCCCGCAGACTCCGACGGCGGCGACCCTCAGCAGGAGGTCCCGCGGGCCCGCGCGCGGGCGTGGGACGTCGCGCACCTCCATCCTTCCGACGCCCGCGAGGACGCTGGCGCGCATGCTCTCGCTCATCTGTCTCCTCGGCCGTTCAAAGGGAGACGGTGCGCTCTGCCCAGAACTGGAACTCGCGGTGTCCGTTGATCTCGGCCTTGGCCAGCTCTTCGCCGCTCGCCACGCGGACGACGTGCTCGAAGACGCGCCGCCCGACCTCCTCGATCGACTCGGTCCCGTCGATGACGCCGCCGGCCGAGAGGTCGATGTCGTCCTTCATCCGCTCGGCGATCGGCGTGTTCGACGCCAGCTTGACGACGGGCGCGATCGCGTTGCCGATAGTCGTCCCGCGGCCCGTCGTGAACACGACGACCTGCGCGCCCGCCGCGACCAGGCCCGGCGTCGACTCCTGGTCGTAGCCCGGGCCCTGCATCATGTGCAGCCCCTTGCGGCGCGGCGGCTCGGCGTAGCCGACGCAGCCCTCGACGCGCGTCGAGCCGGCCTTGGCCATCGCCCCGAGGGACTTGATCGTGATGTTGAGCAGCCCGCCGGCCTTGTTCCCCGGGCTCGGGTTCTCGTTCAACACCGCGCCGAAGCTCGCGGCGTAGTCCTTGTACCAGTCGACGGTGGCGTACACCTGGCGCCCGACCTCGGCGTTGCGCGCGCGCATCGCGAACACGTGCTCGGCGCCGCAGAACTCGGGGATCTCGGTGATGATCACCGAGCCGCCCGAGCGGACGAGCAGGTCCGAGCAGTGGCCGAGCGAGGGGTTGGCCGACAGCCCCGAGAACCCGTCGGAGCCGCCGCACTTGACGCCCAGCGTCAGCTCGCCGACGGGGACCTCTTCGCGCTCGGCCGCGGCGCACTGCTCGAGCATGCGGCCGACCTCGTCGAGACCGCGCTTGATCGCCGCCTGAGTCCCGCCCGACTCCTGGATGCCCATCCAGACCATCGGCTTGCGGAACGAGGGCGCGTCGTTCTCCGTGAGGTAGCGGCGCACGAGCGAGAGGTTGGTCTTCTCGCACCCCAGGTCCATGAAGAGCACGGCCCCGACGTTGGGATGCCCAGCGTAGTTCGCGAGCGTGCGCAGCATGACCTCGATCGTCGAGCCCTCCTGGCAGCCGCAGCCCTTGTTGTGCGGCAGCGCGACGACGCCGTCGACGCTCGGGTGCTTCTCCCGCGAGTAGAGCGTGAACTCGGCCAGCGTCGCGATCTGCTGCGCCTCGTGGCTCGAGCACATGCTGGTCGGGACGATCACGACGAAGTTGCGCGTGCCGACGCGTCCGTCGCTGCGCCGGAAGCCGCGGAAGCGCGGGCGCTCGGCCTCCGGGAAATAGTCCGGCCCGGCGTTCGAGAGGTCGTCCGGCAGGTCGCGCACGACCGGGACGTCGTCGGTCATGTTGCCGTGCGAGATCGCGTCGCCGCGGCGGATGCCGAGCGAGGTCCCGATCGGCTGCGCGTACTGGCGCACGTGCGCGCCGGCGGGGATGTCGGCCGTCGCGAAGCGGTGGCCCGGCGTGACCTCGCCGCGGACCTCGAGCGCCTCTCCGCCGGGCATCTCGACGACGTCGCCGGGCCGCAGGCCGGCCTTGACGACGGCCACGTTGTCCGCCGGGTCGACGACGATCGCGCAGTCCCGCAGAGGGCGCGTGGGGGGTGCGGTTCCCGGGCTCATGGCGCCGCCCGTGCGGGCGGAGCGTTCATTCTAGCCCGAAGCGCCGCGCGGCGTCAGTCCGTCGCGAGCCCGCTCAGCGCGATCCGGAACGGCGTCGCCGTGTTCGTGGCGTCGTGCGGGAACTCGAGCGTCGTGCTCTTGGCCCCCGCCGACGTCGTCGGGGCGAAGCGGACGCGGTACGAGGCGATGTCGCTCCCGGGGAGGTCCGCCTCGCCCAGGCACGAGCCGTTCACCGCCGCGCGCATCGCGTTGGCGACGAAGGGATGGAACTCGAGGTGGATGTTGCCCAGCCCGCCGGGACAGACATGGCAGTAGCTCATCAACGTCCCCTCCGAGCACTGCGCCGGACCCGAGCAGGTGGACTGGCAGGAGTCGAGCGGCGGGCAGTACGCGTGCGTGTGGTTGGCGCTGAAGTTGTGGCCGAGCTCGTGGGCCACGACCACGAAGTCCCAGGTCAGCGAGCCCGGAGTCCCGTCCCAGGCGTCCCAGTCGATCGCCGTGTTCAGGTTGGCGCTGACGCCGAAGCCGAAGTTCTGATCGCACAGGACGTCGAGATAGGCGACCCCGCCCCCGAGGTGGGCGCCGGAGAGGAAGTGCGCCAGGTCGCCGGACGCGGGCCACGAGCCGCCCAGCGCGGGCGCCCACGCGTCGCGGAACTCGTCGAGCATCTGCAAGGTGGTGCCCGGACCGTCCGGCGTCGTCCAGGGATCGCTCGGGGTCGTCCAGATCCCGAGGTAGGCGATGAAGAGCGTCGCCTGCACGTCGCTCGTGTACCGGTCGCTCACCGCGGCGATCAGCTGCGTGACGTACGTGGAGAGGGCCGCGCTGCTGCCGAGCTTCTGGAAGAGCTGGTAATCCGTCTCGAGCGCCAGCCGGCAGGTCGCCGGCGCGATCGTCGATCCGGTGTCGGGCGGCTCGAGCGCCGACTTGGGCGGCGCGGCGCCGGGCGCGACCAGCGCCTGCGCGCACAGGTCCTCGGCGGTGGCGAGCCCGGCGCCCGGCAGCTGCTCGGGCCAGGCGAGCCGCGTGCGCGGCAGACCCGAGTCTCCGAGGCCTTCCTCGACGACGAGCGACAGGCGGCCGGCCGCGGTCGCGTCGAGCTGCACCCAGCCCGACGAGCCGTGGGGCGAGAGGCACAGGAAGGCCGAGCTCCCCGCGAGGTCCGCCACGCGGCCCTTCCAGATGCCGAGCTCGGCGATCAGGCTCGCCGGATCGTCCAGCGGCGCGCCGTCGACGTGCACGCGCGAGCGCGCGTCGAGCGGCGCGCGCTGGCGCTCGAGCTCGAGGGTCAGCGTCCCGCCGCCCGGGACCGGGAAGCCCTCGAGCACGACGCGCGAGCGTGCTTGCAGGTCGAGCAGCGCGGCGAGGTCCAGGTCGAGCTCGAGGCCGCGGGCGGGGTCGTCGGCGCGGACCGCGAACGGCGAGCGCGCGGCCTGCGCGAGGCTGGCCGAGCTGGCCGGGCCGCCCGCGCCGCTCGGCCCGCCCGGGGGAGCAGCGGACGACTCGAGCTGCACCGAGAAGTCGGCCGGGCTGCCCCCGACCAGCACGGGCGCCCCCAGCTCGAGCGGGTCCTGGCCGAGGTTCGAGAGGTGGACCAGGACGCCAGCGGTCGGGCCCGCGCCGAGCGCCTGCGATCCGAGGTCGAGGGCGTCGCCGTTCGCGAGCGGCGTCTCGAGCCCGGGCGGGCCCGAGGCCACCATGAGGAACGCTTCTTCCGGGACGTCGTCCTCGTTGATCGTCACCGCGTGCGTCGCCGTGCCGAGCTCGATCCCCGCGCTCGCGTCCTGCAGCGCGAGGAGCACCCACTCGTCGCCCTCGACCTCCACGTCGTCCTGCACCGCGAGCGTCACCGTGCGCGTCTCGACCGTCGACGACGTGACCGGGAAGGAGAGCGACTCGGTCGCGAACGCGGCGTAGTCCGTTCCGCTGGTGGCCGTGCCGGTGAGCGCGTCGACGACGTCGCAGCTCAGCGGGCTGGTCAGCACGTCGCCGGCGGCGAAGGTGAGCTCGACGGTCACCGTGTGCGTCCCCACCCGCTCGCCGCCGGTGGCGCTCGCGGGCTGCACGAAGCGCAAGGTCGCCTCGTTCGCGTCCGCGATCGCGGCCACGTGCGCGAGCGGGTCGGCGAGCGCCGCGCCGCCCGTCGCGTCGCGCAGCGCCAAGACGACGGTCTCGGGCCCCTCGATCAGGCTGTCGGTCGCCGGCGTCAGCGTCACGGAGCGCGTCGTGCCGCTGGTCGAGCCCGCGGGGAACGTCAGGGACTGGGGGGCGAAGAGCGCGAAGTCGCTCGCCGGCGTGGCGCTCCCGGTACCGTCGTCGTAGACCTCGACGGTAACGTCGGCCTGGAGCGCGGGCATCGTCAGCACGAGCTCGACGGTGACGTCGAAGGCGCCTCCCGCCTCGGGCAGGCTCGAGCCCGGAGCGGCGAACTGCACCGTGATCGGCGGGCTGGAGCTCCCGCCGCCGCCCCCGCCGCAGGCGGCCGCCAGGGGCAGCAGGGCGCACGCCGCGTTTCGCACGAGGGTCCCCATGGCCGATCCGGTTCGGGCGCCCCCGGGGTGCGGAAGCGCGGAGCCTCCCTCGGCCAAGCACGAGGGCCGGATGAAGGGAAAGGGCCTTTTGCCCGAGCCCGAGCCCGAAACGGCGCTACTCGGCTCGCAGATCGCGCGCGTCGAGGCGTCCCGCCGCCTCCAGCCCGGCGAAGCGCCGCAGCGTCTCGCGGATTCCTTCTTCGAGGGGCGTCTTCGGCAGCCCGTCGAGCACCGAGTGGAGCGCCGCGCCGTCGAGCGCGGGCGGGATCGGCAGCGGCGCTCCCTCGACCCGGATCGAGCCGCGCGCGGCGGGCGCGAGCTCCTCGATCACCTCGACGATGCGCGCGACCGGGACCGAGTCGCCGTGCAGGTTGAAGACGTGGGCCCCCTCGGGGGCGCGGTCGGCGCACGCGATGAAGGTCGCCGCCGTGTCGCGCACGTAGTTGAAGTCGGTCGCGCCCGAGAAGCGGATGGTGTACGGCCGGCCGATGGCCGCTGCCTTCATCGCGCTCGTCGGGCCGCTCGTCATCCCCTGGTCGCGGCCGACGCCGTAGACGGTCAGCGGCCGCAGGCCCACGCTCGAGAGCCGGTCGTCCTGCCAGAAGATGCGCGCGCTGCCCTCGTTGGCGCGCTTGTAGACCCCGTAGTGCGTCAGGGGCTCGCAGGCGGCGCTCTCGTCGGGCGGCGCGTCGTCCGCGGCCGGCCCGTACACGGCCGCCGAGCTCGCGTACACGACGCGCTCCAGGCCGAGCTGCCGCGCCGCCTCGAACACGTGGATCGTGCCGAGGACGTTGACCCGCGCTCCCAGACCGGGATCCGCCTTGCAGAAGGGAACCTGCAGGCCCGCGAGGTGGATGACGCGCCGCGCGCCGCTCGCCTCGAGCGCGCGCAGCACGGCTTCGCGGTCGGTGACGTCCCCGGTCACGAAGCCCACGCGCCCGAGCTCGTCCTCGGAGAGGAGGTCGCGGATGCGCCGCGGATCGCCGCCCGTGTCGAAGACGACGGGCCGGTCGCCGCGCTCGACGAGCACCTGGACCACCCAGGCCCCGATGCAGCCGAGGGCGCCCGTCACGAAGTACGTGCCGCTCATGGCGACCGAGTATCGCACGCCACTTCGCCGAGGAGGTCGAGCGCGTCGCTGATCGATTCACCGTTCTGCGACGGTCGCGAGCCCGCCCGGGGCCAGTGCCCCGGAATCCGCGCGAGCGGCAGAATTCGGTGGTCGCGGGGCGTTTCCCCGGCGCTCCAGCTCGCCGCGTGCCCTCTCCTGCGTTCCACTATGAAGACTGCGAAGACTGCGATCGCCTCGGCCGCTCTGGCTCTCGCCGCTCCCGCATTGCCGCAGTCGCCCGTCTCGCCCTCCGCGATGCGGATCGACGTGGTCGAGGTGATCGGCGGCCTGCGGCGACCGACGTTCATGACGATGGCCCCGGGCGACGACTCGCGGATGTTCGTCCTCGAGAGCCGGCACGGCATCCGGGTCCTGCGCGACGGCGTTCTCCTCGGACGCTTCTTCCTCGACCTGCAGGGCATCCTCGCCTTCGACGGGCTCGCGTCCCTGGCGTTCCACCCCGACTACCAGTCGAACGGCAGGTTCTACGTCGTGTACTTGGACACGGAGCTCAAGTCGCACCTGGTCGAGTACACCGTGTCCTCCGATCCCGACATCGCCGATCCCTCGTCGGCCGTGCACGTCCTGGGCCCCTTCCAGCAGCCCTCGCCCGTGCACAACTGGAACCACGTCGAGTTCGGGCCCGACGGGATGCTCTACGTCGCGGTCGGCGAAGGCATCTCCACGGCCGACACGACGATCAACAACGGCCAGGACCTGACGACGACCCTGGGCAAGATCCTGCGCCTGGACGTCGACCTGCCGCCGCCGTACGTGCCGCCCGACAACCCGTTCGTCGGCGTGCCGGGGGTGCGCGAGGAGATCTGGGCGTACGGCCTGCGCCAGCCCTGGCGGTTCCACTTCGACGCGCTGACCGGCGACCTGTGGATCGGCGAGGTCGGCTCGACCGTGCGCGAGGAGATCAGCGTCATCCGCGGCACGAGCCCGGGCGGCGACAACCTGGGCTGGCGCTGCTACGAGGGGGCCCACTGCTGGGACCACGCGACGTGCGCGGGCTGCGACGACTCGGCGTTCGTCGATGCGCTCTTCGACTACGAGCACGCGGAGGGTCGTTGCTGCATCATCGGGGGCTACGTCTACCGCGGCGCGGCGATCCCGTGGCTGCGCGGCGCCTACTTCTTCAGCGACCACTGCACGGGCGAGGTCTGGTCGCTGCGCTCGGACGGGACGCACATCTGGGACTTCCGCGACTGGACGGCTCGTTTGGGCTCCGGTGCGTCCGGTCTCGCGATCGAGCAGATCAATTCGTTCGCCGTCGACCACGACGGCGAGCTGTACATGCTCGACAACGTCGGCGGCGAGCTCTTCAAGATCGTGCCCGCCCTGTCGCTCACCGAGAGCTACTGCGTCACCAGCCCGAGCTCCGCGGGGCCCGGCGCCGTCATGGGCAGCACCGGCAGCACGCGCGTCTCCGCGGCCGACTTCCGCTTGACCGTGCGCGGCGGCGTCCCGGCGCAGTTCGGGGTCTTCTTCTACGGCGACGCGCAGGTCCAGGTCCCCTTCGGCAACGGCTTCCGCTGCGTGGGCGGCGCGCAGGTGTTCCGCCTGCTGCCCGTGGCGACGCTGGACGCGCTCGGCAACGCGGACCATCTCGTCGACTTCGACTCCCCGGGCGTCAGCGCGCAGATCACGCCGGGCACGACGTGGAACTTCCAGTTCTGGTACCGCGACCCGCTGGGCGGCGGCAGCTTCTTCAACCTCTCCGACGGGCTCCAGGCGACGTTCAGCCCCTGATTCCCGGAGGCCCGCTCAGGCGAGGGCGAGCTCGTGGGCCCGCGCGCTGACGCGGACGACGCGCGGCTCGCTCCCGTGCTCCAGCAGCACGGCTTCCTCCGCGAGGTTGATGGTGGGGCACACGTGGCGCGGCACGAGGTACAGCGGGGTGCCGCGCGCCGGCTGCTCCCCGCGCGTGACGTGCAGGGGCAGGTGCTCCTCGTTCGGCGTACTGGCGACGAGCTCGGGGTGGCCGAGGACGAAGGCGCACGGGTCGCCCGCCTCCGCGGCGAGGGCCTTCGACCCCGCGTCGCACGTGACGATGTCGGCGGTGGGGTGGCTCACGACGCGCGCGAGGACGACGGCGGCCGGAACCAGGTCCAGGTCGGGGTTCTCCTCCTCGCTGCGCAGGTCGTGGAACACGACCGTCCCGGGGGAGACGCGGTGGTTCGTGCTCTCGAAGCCCGGGTACGCGAGCGCGTGCAGGAAGCTGGGCGTGCCGCTGGTGATGAGCTCGTCGACGGTGCAGCCGCCCTCGAGCAGCTCCGCGCGCAGCTCGAGGAGGGCGTCGTAGCACGCGAAGATCTCGCGCCGGCGGCTCTCGAGGTCGGCTTCGTGCAGGTGGCCGTCGTAGTAGTGCACGCCCCGAAAGCGCTCGGCGGCGTGGCGCGCCACGCCGAGGATCCGATCGCGCTCCGCCAGGGGGATGCCCGTGCGGTTCATGCCGGGGTTGACGTCGACGAAGATGCCGAGCCCCGCGTCGATCGAGTCGACCGCCGACGGGTCCTCGCAGAGGACCGAGAAGCGCACCCCCGGGTGGGCGCGCGCGATCCGCGCGAGCCGTTCGAGCGCCGGGCCGACCAGCGGGTACGCCACGAGGACGTCCGAGCGATCGAAGCACTCGCGCTCCAGCACCTCGGCGAGCACGTCCGCCTCGCGCGTCGTCGCGCACTTGAAGCGCTCGAGCCCCGCGCGGGCGAGCTCCCCCCACACCTCGGGGATCTTCGTCGTCTTGACGTGCGGCCGCCAGCGGTCGGTGCCCCCGGCGTACGCGACGACTCGGCGGACGTTCTCGCGCACTCGGTCGAGGTCGACCACCAGCGCCGGCGAGAGCGTGCGCGCGAGCAGCTCGTCGGGGAGCGCGTAGTCGGCCTCGCGAAGATCGGCGAAGCGGCTCATGGCGTATATGATGGCCCGTGCGCTCCACTTGCACCATGCGGCTCGCGCTCTTCCTCGCTCTCGCCCTGACCTCCGGCGCGCCGGGCGCCGGGCTGGAGGAGCTCGACCTCGAGGCGCGCGAGCTCCACTGGTCCTTCCAGCCCGTCACGGATCCAGAGCCGCCCGAGGTCGAGCACGAGCGCTGGCCGCGCGACCCGCTCGACCGCTTCGTCCTGGAGCGCCTCGAGCACGCGGGCCTCGCGCCGGCGGCGCCGGCCGGCCGCGCGACCTGGATCCGGCGCGTCAGCTTCGACCTGACCGGACTTCCGCCGGCTCCCGACGAGGTGCAGGCCTTCCTCGCCGACGAGACGGGCGGAGCCTTCGAGCGCGTCGTCGACCGCTTGCTCGCGTCCCCGCACTTCGGCGAGCGCTGGGCGCGCCACTGGCTGGACCTCGTCGGTTACGCCGAGACGCGCGGGCACGAGTTCGACCACGTCCTTCCGGGAGCCTGGCAGTACCGCGACTACCTGATCCGCGCGTTCAACGCCGACGTTCCCTACGACCGGCTCGTCAGCGAGCACCTCGCCGGCGACCTCCTCGCCGAGCCGCGCCCGCACCCGGTCGAGGGCTTCGACGAGTCGATCCTCGGCACCGGCTTCTGGTGGCTCGGCGAGGAGGTGCATTCGCCCGTCTCGACCCGCGCCGACGAGTGCGATCGCCTGGCCGGCCGCGTCGACGTCGTCGGGCGCGCCTTCCTGGGGTTGACGGTCGCTTGCGCGCGCTGCCACGACCACAAGTTCGACCCGATCACGGCCGCGGACTTCCACGCGCTCGTCGGGTTCCAGAAGAGCGCGGCCTACCGCCAGGTGCGCTTCGAGACGATGGAGCACAACGCGCGCGTCGCCGGCGCGCTCGCCGAGCTGCGCGCCGAGCGCCGGCGCGCCTTGATGGGAGCGAGCGCCGAGCGGCTGGCGGCCGAGGTCGCGGGCATGGAGGAGATGCTGCTCGCCGCGCGCGACGTGCTCGCCCGGCAGAGCCCCGGCGAGCGCGCCGACGGCGCGGTCCCCGAGGCGGCCGTCGCGAGCGTCGCCCACGAGCGCGTCCTCGCGCCGGCGCTGGTCGCGGGCTGGGCGCGCGAGATGCTCGCGGCGTGCGCCCGCCCCCGCGACCCGCTGCACGCGTTCGCGACGGCCGGCTGCGGCCTGGCTGGCCCGGAGCAGACGGACGGCGAGGAGGGCCGGGTCGCGCTCGAGGAGACGGACGTCGTCCTCGACTTCCGCGGCCGCGCCCCCCGGCCCTTGATGCAGAACGGCTTCGCCTTCGGGAGCGGCTCGACCGCGCTCGGCGACGTCCTCTGGGGCGAGTCCGCGAGCTGGCCGATCGCGCGCGTGCACGCGACCGGCGCCGCGCGCGCCGATCCGCTGTGGAAGGTGCTCGAGCCCGCTCCGGGAACCGAGCGCGATCCCGGCGCGGTCGACTGGCTGCAGGCCGGCCGCACCCTGCGCACGCCGACGTTTCCGCTGACCAAGGGGCGCCTGTTCTACTGGGTGCGCGGCGCCTGCGACGCCTACGCGGCCATCGACCACCACCGCCTGGTGGACGGTCCGCTGCATGCGCGGGCCGTGCGCCGCTGGGACTCCGGCGACGGCGGGTTCCGCTGGATCGAGCACGACCTCGCAGACTACGTCGGCCACCAGGTGCACGTCGAGCTCACGCCGAGCGGCGACTGGGCCGACTTCGCCCTCGCGCTCGTCGTCCAGGCGGACGCGGAGCCCGCGCCGCTCGCCGCCCTGAACGCGCTGCTGCGCGCCGCGGTCGCCGAGAGCGCCGGGAGCATCGCCGACGCACGGTCCCTGGCGCGCGCGTACCGCGCCGCGTTCGCCCGGGCGGTGCGGCACTTCGCGCTCGGCTTCGACGGGCTCGACGAGCGCGGCGCCGCGGCGTGCGCCGAGCTCGTCGACTGGTGGGTCCGGCGCCCGCACCTCGCGCGGTACGCGGCCGAACCCACCGGCGCCGCGGCCAGCGCCTTCGAGCGCCTGGCCGAGCTCCGCGCCGAGATCCGCGCCGTGTCGCACACCGCGCCCGCCATGTGGGAGGGCAACGGCGTCGACGAGCTCCGGCTCGCGCGCGGCGACCCCGAGATGCCCGGCGAGCCGGTGCCGCGGCGCTTCCTGGAAGCGCTCGCCGGGTCCGAGCAGCCGCCGATCGAGCGCGGCAGCGGGCGCCTCGAGCTGGCCCGCCGGCTGACCGATCCCGCGAGCCCGCTCTTCGCGCGCGTGCTCGCGAACCGCCTGTGGCAGCACATGTTCGGGCGCGGGATCGTGCCCACCGTCGACGACTTCGGGCACATGGGCGAGCCGCCGAGCCACCCCGAGCTGCTCGACCACCTCGCGCGCCGCTTCGAGCGTGGCGGGTGCTCGATCAAGGGCATGCTGCGCGCGATCGCGCTCTCGGCGACCTACCGCATGTCGAGCGCCTCGGATCCTCGGGCCGCGCTGCTCGATCCCGACGGGGCGCTGCTGCACCGGTTCCCGGTGCGGCGCCTCACGGCGGAGGCGATCCGCGACGGCATCCTCGCGGTCTCCGGCGAGCTCGACCGTACGCTCTACGGCAAGCCCGTTCCGGTGCACCTGACCGCGTTCATGGACGGGCGCGGCAAGCCCGAGAGCGGCCCGCTCGACGGCGCTCGTCGGCGCAGCATCTACCTCGCCGTGCGGCGCAACTTCCTCTCGCCGTTCTTCCTCGCCTTCGACTACCCGCCGCCCGCGACGACGATGGGGCAGCGGAGCACGTCGAACGTCCCCGCGCAGGCGCTCGCCCTGATGAACGACCCCTTCGTCGCCCAGCAGGCGCAGCGCTGGGCGCGGCGCGCGCTCGCGGCCGAGATGGACGACGCGGAGCGCGTCGGGGTGCTCTATCTCGCGGCCTTCGCGCGCCCGCCGACTTCCGTCGAGCTCGCCGACTCGCGGGCGTTCCTCGAGGATCAAGCGGCCCGCTACCCCGAACCCGAGGCGCGCGAGCGCGCCTGGGGGGACCTCTGCCACGTGCTCTTCAACACGAAGGAGTTCGTGTTCTCGAACTGAGCCCGGATCCATGTGCGCGCGCGATCGAAAGCTGAGCCGCCGCGAGGCGCTGATGGGCGCCGCGAACGGTTTCGGCGCCCTCGCGCTGACGGCGCTCTTCGCCGAGGAGAGCTACGGCGCCGTGCTCTCGGGCGAGGGCGTGCGCCCGCCGCACTTCGTGCCGCGCGCGCGGAGCGTGATCTTCCTCTACATGGACGGGGGGCCGTCGCAGGTCGACACGTTCGACCCCAAGCCGCGCCTCGAGCGCGACGCCGGCAAGCCGATCCAGATGGCCAGCGTGCCCGCGACGCAGTTCGACGACGTCGGCACGGTGCTCCCCTCGCCCTGGAAGTTCCGCCGCTGCGGCGAGAGCGGCCTCCCGGTGAGCGAGCTCTTCCCGCACGTCGCCACACGCGCCGACGAGCTGTGCGTCGTGCGCTCGATGACCTCGAAGTTCTCCGAGCACACCTTCGCCAACTACTTCCTGCACACCGGCCACGGGCTGCCGGGGCGCCCGTCGATGGGGGCGTGGCTGACCTACGGCCTGGGCAGCGAGAGCCGCGACCTGCCCGGGTTCGTCGTGCTGAACGGCGGCCTGGTCCCGCCCGGCGGCCTCGAGAGCTTCGGCTCGGGCTTCCTCTCCGCCTCGTACCAGGGCTCGGTCTTCGTGCACGGCGCGGGCGGCGTCGCCAACGTGGCGCCGAGCGAGCCCGACGCGGCCTTGCAGCGCGCGAAGCTCGCCCTGCTCGAGAAGCTCGACCGCGGCGTCCTCGGCCGCATGCAGAACGAGGACAGCGTCGAGTCCGCGATCCGCGGCTACGAGCTCGCATTCCGCATGCAAGCAGCCGTCCCGGACCTGATGGATATCTCGGGCGAGAGCGCCGCGACACGCCGGCTGTACGGCCTCGACGACGAGTACCCGCACACGCGGAGCTACGGCACGCAGTGCCTGCTCGCAAGGCGACTGGTCGAGCGCGGCGTGCGCTTCGTCGAGCTCACCTGCCCGAACCTCGGCCACGACCGCTGGGACCAGCACACGAACCTCGCGGACGGCCACCGCGACAACGCGCGCGCCGTCGACGAGCCGATCGCCGGGCTGCTCGCGGACCTGCGCTCACGCGGCCTGCTCGACACGACGCTCGTCGTCTGGGCCGGCGAGTTCGGTCGCACGCCGATGGCCCAGGGCACCGACGGCCGCGACCACAACCCCTACGGCTTCACGATCTGGATGGCGGGCGGCGGCGTCAAGGCCGGCAGCGTCTACGGCGCGACCGACGACTACGGCTACTTCGCGGTCGAGGGCCGGCTGGAGATGTACGACCTGCACGCGACGATGCTGCACCTCCTGGGCATCGACCACACGAAGCTGACCGTGCGCTTCAGCGCGCGCGACATGCGGCTGACGGACGTGCACGGGGAGGTGGTCGAGGAGCTCTTGGGGTAGGGCGCTGCCGTGCGTGCACCTGCATCCAGGACGCGCGTGCCGCTCCTCGTGCTCGGCGCGTTCGCGGTCGGGCTCGTGTGCGGCGCGCTCTGGCACCGGGCCTGGGTCTTTCCGTTCCCGCGGCTGCACCGCTGGCTCCACGCATCGCCACCCGGATTCCTGGTGCAGGAGGCCGACTATTACGTCGCCGACGAGGTGGCGGGCCACGTTCACCGCCCGCACGCAGTGCGCGAGCTGGAATGGCCGGAGCATCCCGCAGGCCGCATCCGGATCGCCACGAACAACCTTGGCTTCCGCGAGGACGAGGACACGCTCGAGAGCAAGGCCGGTGGGACCGTGCGCATCCTCGTCACGGGCGACTCGCACGTCGACGGGGTCGTCGAGAACTCCGAGTCCTTCCCCAATCTGCTGGAGGCTCTGTTGAGCGCGACGGAGAGCGGTGCGCGCCACGAGGTGATCAACGGCGGCGTCGGCGTCTACGGCCCGCGCCACTACCTCGGCTTCCTGCGCAAGCACCTCGGGCTGCGCCCCGACGTGTACATCGTGGTCGTGTACGCGGGCAACGACCTCGTCGATGCCCTGTCGACAGCCGAGCGCGAGGGACGTGTACGCACCCCCCGTCGTTCTCGCGACTACTACGCCGCCCTCGAGGCGGGGATGGCGCGCGACAAAGGCCTCGTGTGGCAGGCGCTGAACCAGGCCTTTCTCTTCCACCGCTATCCGCCCCTCGTCGCCCAGGCGCTCGAAATGGCGCAGCGCCCGTTGCTGGAGATCCAGCGGATCTGCGCGCGCGAGGCGATCCGGTTCATCGTCGTGCTCCTCCCGACGCGATTGGACTTGCGGGTCACGCCCGATCCCTACATCGCGTCGCTCATGGAGGAGGTGTTCCAGATGACCTGGGGCCTGGGCGCGGTCAACCTCGATGCCGGCCGCCAGCTGCTGCGGGTGCTCGAGGACCACGGAGTGGAGACCCTGGACGTGCTCCCCGCCTTCCGGCGCAGCGCGGGCAAGCTCTTCTGGTCCGCCGACAGCCACCTCGGCCTCGAGGGGCATCAGGTGCTCGCGCGGGCGGTCTTCGAGTACCTGGCGGCCGAGCGGCGCTGAGCCGACGGAGCGCCCGCGCTACTGCGCCGCCCCGGACATCTCCCGCCACGCCTCCATCGAGCGCCGCAGGTTCTCGTCGGGGCTCCCGGCCACGCCGTACGCCTGCAGCCCGATCGGCCCCGTGTAGCCCCGCTCCTCGAGAGCGCCCAGGAGCTCGCGCACGTCGAAGCTGCCGCGGTCGAGCGGCTGGATCAGCTTGCTCCAGTCGTCGCCCGGGTCGGCGCCGTGGATCGTGACGAAGAAGAGCCGCGGCAGCGCGCGGTCGAGGGTCGCCCCGAGCTCCGCGCCCGGCTCGACCTTGAGCCAGTGGCACAGGTTGAAGGTCACGCCGACGTTCGCGAGGCCGACGGCGTCGGCGATGCGCACGGCGTCGTCCGTGCGCTCCATCCAGAAGCCGGAGTGCGGGTAGAGCGCGATGCGCACGCCGTGCTGCTCGGCGACCTGGGCGAGGTCGCGCAAGAGGCGCACGGCGCGCTCGTCGCCAGCGGGGGACGAGCGCGGGTGCTCGCGGCCGTCGATCGCGAGCCAGAGCGCCGTCCCGGTCCCGCCCATCTGCTCGCAGAGCTGGCGGAAGAGCGCCCACTCCGCGTCGTCGATCGAGGCCCGCGCGTACACCGCGACGAGCGGCAGGCCGAGGCGCGACGCCTCGTCGCGCACCTCGGTGAGCCCGTCGACGCGCCAGCCGACGCCCTCGTAGCCGAGGTCGCGCACGAGCTCGATGCGCCCGAGGACCGTCGCGTCGACCTTCCCCGGCTTCGGCGTGAGCGCCGTGTCCATGGCGAAGAAGGGGTTGGCGAGGACGCTCGCCCGCTGGGTCGGCTCGGTCGTCGAGCACGCCGTGAGCGCGAGGGCGGCGAGCGGGCACCAGCGGGAGAGGGTTCGAACGAGGCGGTGGTCCATGGCGCGCGCGGGATCGTCCTCGTATTCGGCCGGGGGCGGGGGTTTCGTTGACCTCGATCCGGCGGAACTTCCCGCGCTCGGGCCGCTCGAGGCCGGCTGGGCCGAACGGGGCGAGCGCGGCCGTCCCGGTCCCGGGACCCGCGCCCGCGGCCCCGAAGCGCTCCGGCACAATGGGGCGCCGTGCTCCACGCCTTCGCTCTCGCCCTCGCGCCCCTGCTCCAGGAGGAGGACCCGAACGTGCCCGACGCCCCCGTCCGAGCCGTGCTCGTCGAGGTGCAGAGGATCTGGGACGCGGCGCCGCACAGCGCGTTCACCGACCTCGCGCGCTTCGACGAGCGCTTCTACTGCGCCTTCCGTGAGGGGCGCGGCCACGTTTCCACGGACGGGAGGCTGCGCGTGCTCGCCTCGGACGACGGCGAGGCATGGGAGCCTGCCGGGCTGCTCGAGCTCGCGGGCTTCGACCTGCGCGACGCGCACCTCTCGGTCACGTCCGACCGGCGGCTGTGCCTCGTCGGCGGCGCCGCGCCGCGGGCCGAGGACGGCGCGCGGGCGCCCACGGGCAGCGTCGTCAGCTTCTCGAACGACGGCGCGACGTGGACCCCGGTGCAGATCGTGAGCGAGCCGGGGCGCTGGCTCTGGAGCGTCACCTGGCACGGCGGGCACGCGTACGGAGTGACGTACGCGGCAGGCGAGGGCGCCCCGTGGACCTCGCTCGTGCGCAGCGCGGACGGCCGCGCCTTCGAGGTCCTCGTCCCCGAGCTCCTCGGCGCGAGCGCCCCCAACGAGACGCGCCTCGTGTTCGACGAGCGCGGCGTGTGCCACGCGCTCGCGCGCTGCGAGAAGGGACCCGCGCAGCTCGGCGTCAGCCCGCCGCCGTACGACGACTGGACCTGGAAGGCCCTCGACGGCTACCTCGGCGGTCCGAACCTGACCCGCACCCCGGGCGGACGCTGGCTCGCCGGCGGCCGGCGCAAGGACGGCGGCGTCCACACCGCGCTGCTCCTCGTCGAGCCGCAATCCGGCGCGCTGACCGAGATCCTGGGCCTCCCGAGCGGCGGCGACACGAGCTACCCCGGCTTCGTCTGGCACGCGGGCGAGCTCTGGATGAGCTACTACTCGAGCCACGAAGGCAAGGCGAGCATCTACCTGGCGCGCATCCGCGTCGAGGAGGGGTAGTTCCTTGGCGGCTCGCGTGCAGGCGAAACCACCACAGGACTCTGACTCAGGAAGCCAGAGGCGTCCGCGTGCGCACTCTCTCGCCACCAACCTGCTGGAGGACGGTGAGGACATCCGCACGATCCAGAACTTGCTCGGCCACAAGGACACAAGGACGTCTCCACGACGATCAACACGCGGCGCTCGGCCTCTTCCAACTTCCTCCAGCATGGCGTACGCTCGCCTCGACACGCTGAACCGCCCGGTGCGGACCCGCATGCGGGGTGGTGTGGGAGGGGGGCGCCCGTGAGGGCCTCCCCTATCCCGATTCAAGTACGGCGGCTTCGTCGCGGAGAACCTGAACGCGCTCCTCGCGCAGGCGGAGCTCGGCGCCCCGTCGACCTGGCCCTCTACGTGAGCTTCTTCCCGCAGCTCGTCGCGGGCCCGATCGAGCGCGTCGGGCGCCTCCTGCCCACGGTGGTTCACGGGCCTCGATCGTCCGTTCTCGGCGGTGGGGCGGCCCCTTTGGAGCGCCTGTCCGCAGCAGCATGTCGTCGGCGAGGCCCACCGCGGTCCGTGGGCCAGACACGACGGTGAGGCGATGCCCCGCTCGTCCGACGGTTGCACGGGGAGAGGATGAATCCGGTGGCCCGAGCGGAGCGATCGGAAGGCGAAACCCGGTCGCCCGGTCGCGGTCCATGGTTGCTAGGATGCGGCGCAGGGGGAACGCTGCCCGGCCGGGACGGCCTGAGACGCCTCGGGAAAGCGCAGTCGGTGCTCGCAACGCAAGCAAAGCCAGGGGGAAGAGCGCGGTGGACCGCGCGGGCGCGGCTCGAGCGGGATCGCGCTCGGCGGACGCACCCATCGACCCGCTACAACGGGGCCAGCCTGGTCCTCGAGGGCCCGCCCGATCCGCCCGCGAAGCCGCGCCTCTCCGAGCGCGCGCGCGCAGCGATGCGCTTGCGGCACCTCAGCCCGCGCACCGAAGAGGCGTACCTGGGCTGGATGCGGCGCTACCACGAGCTCCACGGCCGCCGCCATCCCGCGACGCTCGGGCACGAGCACGTGACGGCCTTCCTGAACGCGCTGGCGACGGAGCGGCGCGTGGCGGCCTCGACGCAGAACCAGGCGCTCGCCGCGCTCCTCTTCCTGTACCGCGAGGTGCTCGGGATCGAGCTCCCCTGGCTCGACGACCTCGTCCACGCCCGTAGCCCCGCGCGCCTTCCCGTCGTGCTCACGCGCGACGAGGTGCGCTCGGTCCTCGCCCGGATGGACGGCGCGCCTCGCCTGATCGCCACGCTTCTCTACGGTTCCGGGCTTCGCCTCCTCGAGTGCTGTCGCCTGCGCGTGAAGGACGTCGACATCCCTCGGAACCAGCTCACGGTGCGGCGAGGCAAGGGGGACCGCGACCGCGCCACGATGCTGCCGGCGTCCGTGAAGCGCGAGCTCGCCGCCCACCTCGCCGCCGTGCGCGACCAGCACGCGCGCGACCTCGCGAGCGGCGCCGGATGGGTCGAGCTGCCCGGCTCCCTCGCCCGCAAGCTCCCGTCCGCCGGCCGCGAGTGGGCCTGGCAGTGGGTCTTCCCCGCGACGCGCACCTACGTCGAGCGCGAGCCCGGCGAGAGGCGCCGCCACCACCTCCACGAGACGGTCGTGCAGAAAGCCGTGCGCCGCGCCGTCCTGGCAGCGCGCATCCCGAAGCGCGCGACCTGCCACACCTTCCGGCACTCCCTCGCCACGCACCTCCTCGAGGACGGCAGCGACATCCGCACCGTCCAAGAGCTCCTCGGCCACAAGGACGTCGCGACGACGATGATCTACACCCACGTCCTGAACCGCGGCCCCGCCGGCGTCCGCTCCCCGGCGGACCGCCCCGCCGAACGCCGATGAGACACATCTCCGCCACGGCGCCCAGACCGCCGAGCTGCGCCCTCCCCCCGCGTTCGCTCCGTGCTAGGCGGGTCGGCCTAACACCAGACCGCCAGCCCACGGCGAATCGCCGCACCGTGCGGCGAGGAATCCACTTGCGTCCGGACGTGCGGCACCGTCCGATCCCCGATAGGCCGACCAGCAAGCAGCCTTGCCAGCATTATGCGGGTCTGCCCAATTCTCGTTAGGCAAACACATGGGCTCATCTGACGCGAGTGTTCCGGAGGGCTCCGCAGCGCCCGGGGAGATCAAGGACGAAGCTCACCGTGTTGTGGGTCAGCTGAAGGAACTCGGGTATCGCATCAGCCCCAGCAGTCGTTTCGGGCAGTACTTGAAGATAGTCGAAGGCTGCGCGGCGAGCGGTACGATCGGCCATCCGCTGCTACCGCAAGCTCTGCTGGAGTTCAGGCAACTTGACGTCATCACTAGGGTCTACGGCTGTTTGTCCGGCGCTTCCGCCAAGTTGCAGCGTGTCATCAGCGACCCCGCCGACCCGTTGAAGTCGAAGCCAGAGGCGCCGGGCAGAGACACACAGTTTGAACTGTTCCTTGGGGCTCTGCTTGATCTTGGCGGGTGCGCTCCCCTCATCGGTGAACCGGATCTCGTCTTCGCCCACGATGGAGTTGCCGTTGGAATCGCAGCAAAGAGGGTCAAGTCGGAAACAACGCTGCGCGCGAGGAACGCTGGCGCAATCGATCAGATCGAGAATGCTGCCGCCCGAGGTGAGATCGGGCGGGGTGTCGTTGCGCTTGAGGCGACATCGCTTGCCAACCCGGATGGACTTGTGGCGATCACCGAGTCGGAGGACCTCACCTCCTCGGCTGCGGCTGAGCAGGCCGCGCGATTAGGAGAGGGCATCCTGGCTAGCGAAATCAGAAGTGCCATGGATGACTGGCCTTTCGCGGGTTTTCGAGTGACCGCGTAGCGTGATGTCGTGAGCACTTCACTGGCAAGCACACGGCCCGCTCCGCCGATTGAAGTGGTATGGACAACACTCTTCATCGACGTGAGATCGGG
>Ga0299906_10000296_pt1 | contig 48724 bp, 29 predicted proteins | sample RVTome_14_FD_200259 | JGI IMG/M metagenome (GOLD analysis project Ga0299906, IMG submission 200259) | Soil microbial communities from uranium-contaminated site in the Upper Colorado River Basin, Wyoming, United States - RVT145D125 (version 2) ... | reverse complement strand
CGTCGACTCGGACAATGAGGGTGAGCTGGGGCTGCCGTTTTACCGCTATCCGCGCATGGTGCACGCCGTGCCGGGGATCGACATCGGCTGGCGCGATGCCGACGAGCAGTGGCCGGACTACTATCCGGACACGATCGGGCCGGTGTGCGACATGGGACGCGGTTCGCCGGCGGGCATGGTGGTCTACGAGCACACGCGGTTTCCGCCGAAATACCGCGGCGCGTTGCTGGCGGCGGACTGGAGCTGGGCCCGGATCGTCGCGTTCTTCCCCGAGCGCACCGGCGCGACCTGGACCGCCACCCGCGAGGATCTGGTCCGCACACCCGAAACAATCACCCTCGCGACCCATGGTGAACGGGATTACGCGGTGGGTTTTTACCCCACCGATCTCGAAGTCGCTCCGGATGGGTCGGTCTATATCGCGCTGGGCGGCCGCGACACGCGGGGCCGGGTGTATCGTCTTCGCTATACCGGTGAGGATGAAGCCGCGCCGGTGAGCGACGATCCCGTGCGCGCCGCACTGGCGTTGCCGCAACCCGCCGCGGCGTGGAGTCGAGCCCGACACGACGCGCTGCGCACTGCAACCGGCGCGCGATGGGAACGTGATGTACAGCGCATTGTCCGCTCCACCGCAGAGCCGACCACGACGCGCGTGCGGGCGATGCGCCACCTGCTTGCCGATTCGGTACCCTTGGAATTGGCCAGGTCCTTGGCATCGGACGATGAGCCGACGCTCCGCGCCCTGGCCGCCGACGCGGTGCGCCGCTTCGGCGACGCCACCTGGCTCGACGTGTTACACCGGTTGATGGACGACGGGGACCCGCTGGTGCGTCGTCGTGCGATCGAGGCCTGGCCCGTCGCCGGCGCGGATGCACGGACGATTGCCAAGCTGGTCGACCGATTGCGTGATCGTGATCGTCTTTGCCGGCACGCAGCCGCTCGGGCTTTGGAGCACCATAATCCGGCGACCTGGCGTTCAGCCGCAGCCGACCATCCGTCGAGCACGGTGCGCCTCTGGGCGATGTTGGTCGATACCTGGGCCGGCCAAGCCCGGTTGTCGCCGGAACAATACATCGCGGTGATCGACCCGTGTGTCGGCGATGCCGCTGACCCCGAAGAGCAACTCGAAGCCCTGCGCGTGCTGGAACGCCTCCTGGATCGAGAAATCGTTTCGATCGCAGGGCTTCGCGAGCATGCCGCGCCGATGTTGACCCGGATGCGCGAGCAGGTTGCGTCGGCCGACCGTCGCGTGCGTCGAGAGATCGCCAGGCTGCTCATCCGTCTGGGCGGCGAGGAGACGGCCGACTTGTTGCTGCGCCGGATCGAGTCCGACGATCCCGCCGTCGAACGTTTGCACGTGCTCGCCATGCTTTCGCGCATGCCGTTCCAGTGGCGTGGCGACATGGTGCGACGGCTGGTGCTGGCACAGCTTCGTCTGGATGCACCGGCCGTCGGCGATGCGACCGGCGATACTGATTTGCGTTCACGTTCGTTCGAGCGTGCGCGATACTGGCCGCGGTTCTGTCGACACGATCCGGTGGTGGTGATCGGCGAACTGCTTCTCCACGACCACCTCGGCCGGCTGCTCGTCGAACCGGTCCGGTGTTTGCGCCGTGAACAGTTCGCCGCCGTCCGGATGGCATTGCGCGACCGGTACATCCGGCTCGATGCTCCGGTTCGTCGGGAGGTACTGACTCAACTCGGCAAGGCGGCCGACCCGGCGACGGCGGACTTCGTGCGCGGTCAGGTCGAGGACCGATCGGTGAAACTCGCGGCAATGACTGCATTGCGGCGCTTCGGCCGACCCAGTGACCATGCGCTATTCCTACAAGCGATCGTGGATGATGACGTTGAAGTCGCACGGGTGGGCGTCGGCGCGGTGTCGACGCTCGATATTACGTTGACCGATGAAACGATATTCGAGCTGATCGGTCAGTTGTCCCGGTCGCCCGGCCGGCCTGACCGCACGCGTTTGCGCGACGCGATTCTCGAGCTCTTGACTTCGCGCGTCGACCACCCGCCCGCGAAACGCCGAACCGAAACGGTGCGCGACGAGATGCAGATGGTTCTCGATTGGCAGGAATGGTTCGTCGACACGCATCCTGATTTCAGCCGGGAGTTTCCGCCGGTGCGCGACCCGTTGCGCAGTTGGGTGGATCGGCGTAACGTCGCGGGCGAGTTGCTGCGTCGGGTCGCGTGGTCCGACGGAGACGCCGAGACGGGGCGCCGGCAGTTCGACCGGCTGGGCTGCGCCCGTTGTCACGTGCACAGCGGGCGGGGTGAGCCGTTCGGTCCGGACCTGACCGGCGTGGGCAAGCGGCTGGCGAGGCGGGACCTGCTCGATGCGGTCGTCCTGCCCTCGAAGTTCGTCCCGCCTCGTTACGCGTATACGCTGCTTCGGCTGGATGACGGCCGCGTGCTCGGGGGGGTGGTGGACGGCGAACGCAACGGGGTGTTGCGGGTCCGGACCTCAGGTGACGAGGTGCTCGAAATCGAGGCTGCCGGTGTCGTCGACCGAGTCATGCAGACGATGTCGCCCATGCCGACCGGGACGCTGGACCCGGCCAGTGACCGGGACATCGCCGACCTGTTCGCGTTCCTGTCCACCGGCCAACCGCCCGCTGCGACCGCACCGGCCGCCCGATAAGCCGCGTGCGGAAAAACGGGAATGATTGACTCCGTTTCGGGATTCTACAGGGTGAGGGAGTCACGCGACCGAGGCCGACGGAGCCGGAGTGCGAAAGGCGGACATGGCGAGCACGGAGCATCAGGACTTCGAGGCGGTCGCACTGCGTCACTTGGACGCGGTGTACGGCATGGCTCGTCGTCTGAGCGCCGATGAGAATGAAGCGGATGATCTCGTGCAGGAAACCTTCATGCGGGCGTACCGGGCGTTTGGCCGGTTCGAGCTGCGGGAGTACGGCGCCAAGCCCTGGCTGCTCAAGATCCTGCACAACGTGTTTTACACGCGTCGTGGCCGAGAGCACCGGCAGCCGACACTGCTGGATGACGCCGACTTCGACCATTTCGCCGGCGAGTTGGACGCGCCGGCGCTCGAAGCGCTAGCCGATGGGGCGGTGGATTGGGATCAGTTTGACCAGGAGCTCAAGGAATCGGTCAATGCGCTCGCTCCGGAGTATCGAAGCGTGATCGTGTTGTGGGCCTTGGAGGAAATGAGTTACCGCGAGATCGCCGACGTGTGTGATTGTCCGATCGGCACGGTCATGAGTCGGCTCTATCGGGCTCGCCAGCAGTTGGGGCAGCGGTTGGCCGACTACGCCGCCGAGCGTAAGATCGCCACCGCAAGGTTCAGTCGATGACGTGCAAAGAATTCCGAAAATTCCTGTACGCGTTCGCCGACGGAGAGCTCGAGACGCGTGAGAACCTCGAGGTTCTCGAGCATCTCAACATGTGCCCGAGTTGCACCCGCAAGGTGGCCATGCAGCAGGAGCTGCGGGCGGCGGTGACGCGGGTGTGCCCGTCCGAACCCGCTCCCGATGCGCTGCGCGAGCGCGTGCTTGCGAACCTCGGGTGGTCGCCGTCCCGGCGGCATCGGCGTTGGATCTTCCTGGCTCCGCTTGCGGCCGCGGCGGCGATCGCCTTGGTGTTTATCCTGCCCGCCGACGACACTGCACGCGCTGAAGATGCCCTTGCCGCGGCGGTGGTCAAAACGCATCGCATGTGCTGTGATCACCTCGGTGTGCACCACCGAGCCGATCTACCCAAGGATCTCACCGCAGGTAATGCGTTGTCGCGCGATCTGAAGTTTCCGGTCCTCGTCCGCAATTTCAGCAATGCCGATTATGCGTTCCACAGTGCCAACATCTGCATGGTGGACCGTGTGAAATCGAGTCACGTGATGTATCTGCGGGCCGGCGACAACGACCGCTTGTCGGCGTTCACCTTGCCGAAGCGGCGTCTTGGCGGCGAAAAAGTTCAGCACGGCGATTTCGTCTACCACTTGCTCGACAACGACGGGATCGGCATTGTCGGCTGGAACGACGAAGGGGCTTCCCATCTCGTCTGTGCCGAACCCAATGCTCAAACCGTGCTTGACCTCGTCACGTCCTCGGAGTTGGCGAAGCGAACGGTGAAAGGCGGCGAAGTCGAGCGTTCGCCAATCGCATATGCCGCCTTCCACGAAATGCTTGACCGATAATCTTACTGCTGATGCGGTTCATCGAGGTATCTTCTGATTTGCAAGCCGAGGAGTCGACCGATCTCCCATTCCTCGTCAATAACGCTGTGGGCGCCGGCCGACGCGAATTCACCCGCGTACCGATGATAACGGGCACGAGCCACAACCGTGGCCTGCGGCGCGACGGCACGGACCTGTCGGACGATGTCTTGTGATGCGCGATGGTCCGGAATCGTGACGACGACGTACCGGGCCGTGACCACGTCTAGTTTGTGAAGAACCTCGGGCCGCGATGCGTCCCCGACGTGAGCAGGCACACCCTGCGATCGCGCCTCTTCGATCATACGCCGGTTCTGGTCCACGACGACGACATCGATTGTGCTTTGTCGCAGGGCTTCGACGACCTGCCGACCGGCCGGGCCGAATCCGACCACGACGCAATGGCCGACATTGGGTTCGCGTGATGATGTGTCCACGTGGGCGTCACGGCGGCGAATTCGCGGCAGGAGCATTTGCTCTACCCGGTGCCCGAACCGCGGCGCGAGTGCCACGAGGTAGGATGTCAACAGCAGTGTGATCAGCACCGTGGAAATGACGAGCTGAAACTGCCCCGGCTCGATCACCTTGAACCGTGGTGATACCGCAATCCCGGCCAGCACGGTGGAGAACTCGCCGATTTGGGCCAGACAGATTCCGGTGGCGATCGCGTTGCGGTGGGTTTGGCCGAACCCACGCGCGACGATCCAGATGATCACGCTCTTGCCCAGCACGATCGCCCCGACGGTCGCGATGACCAGCGGCCAATGATTCCAAACCCAGCGGGGGTCCGCGAGCATGCCCATCGATGTGAAAAAGAGTGCGACGAACAGGGTCCGCAGCGCGGACAGGTCGGCGCGAATCTGCGTCGCGAAAGGCGATTCGGCCAGAAGCATGCCTGCGACAAACGCGCCTATCGCGGGAGAGAGTTTGATGGCATGGGCGGCCCAACTTGCGCCGAGACAAGTCACCACGGCAAGAATGATGGCCAGTTCTCGATTCTTCGCCAACGCATCCGCGTCCAGCAGGCGCGGTAATAGATAGTTGCAGATGGCGAGGAAACCAAGGGCGAGTAGTGCGATCCCCACGGCCGCGCGAACAATCTCGATGCCGGCGGTCTGTGCCGTGCCTCCGCCTCCCAGGGTGGTAATGAGTATTACGAGCGGAATGACCGCAATGTCTTGCACCAGGAGGATGCCCAACGCGCTCCGCCCGTGGATGCTCTCGCTCTCGGCCCTGTCGGCGAGTACGCGCAGGACGCAGGCTGTGCTGCTGAGCGCGATCATGGCGCCCAAGGCCACCGCTTGCCCCGGAGCGACGCCGACGGCGAGGCAGATCAGGGCGGCAATGCCGACGGTTGCAACCACCTGTACCGCGCCTCCGCCCAGGGCGGCCCAACCGAGGAGCCGGAGATGCGAAAAGGAGAATTCCAAGCCCACCGTGAACAGCAGCAACGCAACGCCGAGCTCAGCCAGTATGGTGACTTCGTCTTTGCTACCGATCCAATTCAAGGCACCGGGACCCAGTAGAATCCCTGCCACGAGATAGCCGACGATAGCACTTTGCCGTAGCCGCTCGAAGAGCACGCCGAAGATCAAGGCACCCAGGAGCAGGATGACGACATCAAGAAGTGTGGCCCAGGATTCCATATTCGCAGTACTCGCGTTCGGCCTGACGGCCACAGGGTACAATAGCCCTCGCGTTGCGGATCGGGAAGAACGAGGCGGGCATTGTTGCTATAATCCGCCGCGTTGTCGAAGGGAGCCTGCGCGAGGACTTGTCGATCGTCGCTCGGGCCGAGCAGGTCGCCACCGAAGCCAAGCTGATGCGGGCCGGAGCGGATCGGGTGATTTGTCCGCAGGTCATCGGCGGCATGCGCATGTCCAACATCATCACCCGGCCGCACGTGGTCGATTTCGCCGACGCCGACGCCGCCGGAGTGGAACTCGAGATGGACGAGCATCGGGTGACCGCCGACTCACCGCTCCGCGACAAGACGCTCATGGAAGCGAAACTTCCGAGCCGGGCCGAGGTCATGGTGGTCGCGATCCGGCACAAGGACGGCAGCGCAGTCTACAACCCGGGCCCCAACGAGCGCGTCGTCCAGGATGACACGTTAATCATGATCGGCCGGGCCGGCGCGTCCAAACGGCTCGAAGAGCTGAACCTGACCTGAATGAATTACTGTCGAAGCACGGGCAGTTGATGAAGAGATCGCGACTTACCCGCCGGCGCGCGCGGCGAAGGGCTGCCGCAACTCGACTTGCCGCAGCCACAAGCCTTGCCTCGGATCGTGCGCAATAAACTGGAACCGACGTAACCGACGGCCAAGGCGACCACAATCAGCGATAGTGCATCTTGCATGATAAGCTCGAAACGGGGGCATTCATGCGCGGCGACGACCGATTCAGGACAAGGGTCCTACCGTCACTTGCAATTGCAAGGCTCGGCTCAGGCTGAGTCGGGTCTGGTTGACCCGCACGATGCACGGGTGACCGGGGCGGAGCATCTCGACCGTCGCGCCGGGCATCACGCCCATCTCCGCGAGACGCCGAGCGGTACGCGGAGCGGCGTCGATCTCCTCGACCCGAGCCAACTGTCCTTTGTCCAGTTCATTCATCGTTCGTTCTTCCGCCTGCTATGGGTTCATATCCCGCCTGCTATGGAATCATGTCACTGTTGCGTCCGGTCCAGAGCCGGTTGGTCGCATTCGGTCCGTTCGGGGTGACGTTTTCCATATCGGCCCCGGGATTCTGCACGTGGTAACCGAGATTCGTAAGCGTGAGCGACTCGGCATGGCCGTCGACGAAGACGACATTGGCTCTACCCGCGTGGCGGGCTTCCGCCGGTGAGTGCCCCAGGCTTTCACCGGCTTTGCTCGCGTTGGGTCCGAAACCGGTGGCGCCGACTTCGGTGGCCAGGCGGGGCGGGTCGAGCGTGTACGAGTGTTTGCCGTGGCCGAGCTCACCCCCGCGACTGTCGGCGACCAGAACCGTCGCGCCCGGCCGGTGAATCTTCACTTCCGTTACGGGGAAATTCTCGTACCCATTCGAGCTGGTGCGCGAGTTGCCGAGGTATTGGTAGTTGTAGCCGTAGGCGCCGTTGCGAATGTCCTGCGCGTAATCGCCCTGGAAGTTCGGGCAATTGAAATACTTGTTGGTCATCGTGGTGGTCTGGCTGTCGCCGAACGTTGCTCCGTTGTACGGCGTCGGGTCGATCACCGGTCCGACTTCCTGATCGAAGAACCACTGCCATCGCGGTTTGCTCCGGCCATACTGGTTCACGTAAGTCGCACCGCTCGCGCTCTGCAGGCGAAACGGCGGGAAGCTGCCGTTGTCTTGTACGTAGAAAAGGCCCGACATCCCGATCCGTTTGAGGTTGGCCAGGCAGGTTACCCCTTTGGCCTGATCGCGGGCCGCGGCCAGGGACGGCAGTAGAATCGAGATTAACAGGGCGATGATCGAGATCACCACCAGCAGCTCGACCAGGGTGAAACCGCCGCGTGCCCTGCCAACGCTGACTGTCGTCCTGACACCGGTTCTCATTTGACGTGTCCTTTCGTGTAGCCCGTATCGCGCTTCGGAAATCGGATCAGTTCCTTAAACCCTTACAAGCGTTGTACTTGTGGTCCAATTTGCTTGCATCTCGCCAAAGAACTCGCGTGGCTGTCCGATCTTTTTGTCGCCGTATTGAGATCTCGTCTCAACTAGTTGATCCAACTATACACCAATATCGGGCGGTGTCAAGCGGTTTTTACAGAAAATGAGAATCGGTCTCAATTAGGCTTCGGCGGACGGTTTCGAGCCCAGCAGCCGGACGACTGCGAGCAGGGCTACGAATCCGACGGCGAGCGAAAGCCAGGGACTGACGCCCAGGCCGGCGGGGAGGTAGCCGAGGAGCACGGCGGCGGCGGCGGCGACCAGGGCGTAGGGCATCTGGGTTTTGACGTGGTCGAGGTGATCGCAGCCGCAGGCCATGGACGAGAGGATGGTGGTGTCGGAGATCGGCGAACAATGGTCGCCGAAGGTCGCTCCGGCGAGCACGGCACCGACGGTGGGGAGCACGATCGTCGGATCGGCGGCCGAGGTGCTCACGGCGAAGGGCACGACGAGGGGGATGAGAATGCCCATCGTTCCGTAGGACGTGCCGGTGGCGTAGGCGATCACGCCGGCGATCAGGAAGGTCACTGACGGCACGGCCCAGACCGGAATTCGTCCTCGGGTGATTTCGGCCAGGTAGGCACCCGTGTGCAGGTCATCGCGGCACAACGAGCTGATGGTCCAGGCCAACAAGAGAATGACCATCGCGAGCATGAGCGACTTCATGCCGGTCAACCAGGCGTCGACGATGGTGTGCATGCTGACGATGCGCTGGGTCCATGCCATCAGCCCGGCCACCAGACATCCGGTGGTGCCGGCCCACATGAGCACCGGGTAGGCCTTGCCCTCGCCGAACAATTCCGCAATGTTCATCGCGTCGGCCTTGTCCCCGGCGGCATTTCGGCCGGTGATGTAGATGCCCGCGACCGTCACGAGGATGACCGTCGCGACCGGGACGACGGCGTTGTACCACCGTTGCGGAACGTCGTCGGGCGGCATCATGCCCGACGTGGCCGTGTCGGCGAGGGGACGCGCGCCGTCGCGGATCAGCTTGTTCTCGGTTCGCGCCCGGTTCTCGGCGTGGCGCATCGGGCCGAAATCGCGCCGCAGCAGAGCGATTAAGGGCACGAGCGCCAACGTGAACAGGCTGTAGAATCGGTAGGGGATCGATCGCAGCAGGGTTCCGTATCCGTCGTCCGCCCAGGCGGTGTCCTTGACCGCCGCGGCGACCAGTCCGATTTCGGTGCCGATCCAGGTCGAGATGATGAACAAGCCGGCCACCGGGGCCGCGGTCGAGTCGACGATGTAGGCGAGCTTCTCGCGCGAGATGCGCAGCCGGTCGGTGATCGGGCGCATGGTGTTGCCGACGACGAGGATGTTGGCGTAGTCGTCAAAAAAGACAAACAGACCCATGAACCAGGTCGCGATCTGGCCCTGGTGCGACGCCTTCGCTCGCCGAGCGACGAGTTGCACGATGCCGCCCGTACCGCCGCAGCGCGAGATGATGCCGACCATGCCGCCGAGCATGAGCGAGAAGAGCATGATGTAGGCGTTGTCCGGGTCGGTGAAGATGGTGATGAGCTTGGTATCGAGAAAGCGGAGGAAGCCGGTGATCGGTTGGTAGTCGTGGAGTATCGTCATGCCGACAAGGACGCCGAGTCCCAACGCGATGACCATTTGTCGCAGCAGCAAGCCGAAAAGAATGGCGACGGCGGGGGGGAGGATCGAGATCCAGCCGGGAATCGTGCGCAAGGTGGCGGACAATCGCGTGCCGTCGGGACGGATCACGGTGAGGGTGCCGGTCGTGACGCGCGCGTAGTTTCCTTCCACCGCGAGTCGCCCGTTATGGAATTCGAGCGTGTCGGGCGGCGCGGCGGGCGTGCCGGCGGAGGTGACCCATTCGATGCCGTCGAGGACCACCGGTCCGTCGAGGTCGATGCGCAACGAGCCGGTCGCATCACGCAGCGTCAGAATCAGCGGTTGGATGGGAACGTTGACGATGGTTACCGACGGTGAGTCGACATGGACGGTTGTGGCGGACAGCGGTGTGGCAGAGACGAGGAACGCCACTGCAGCGCATGCGGTGGCGGCATGGTGTCGCGCGCTTGGGAATAGTCTGTGGTCGTTCACTGGTGTTGCAGTGTAACCACGTGTGGATTGGGTGCCAGCTTGCCTTGGGGGGATTGATCAAATGCGCGGACTAAGCTCCCCTTCGGGTCGCCGCTAAACTTTGCTGGATTGGGTTACAGGTCTTCGTCGACGAGGCTGGCGGGGCGGCTGGCTCGGGGTTCGTCGGCTGTGTCGATGCCGAGCCGGGCGAGGGCGTCGCATTCGACGATGGTGCGGAGGTGCTCGCGCGGGATCGTGGGCAGGTTCGTGCCCTGGCAGAACTGGTTGATGCTGTAGAGCGACTCGATGCAGCTCGTCGCCGAGGTGTAGGGGAAATCGCTGCCGAAGAGCAGCTTGTGGGTAACCCCCTGCTGATAGGCCGAGAGCAGGGCGGTGTACGCGTTGAACGGCTGGTCGAGCAGTCCCGAGATGTCGGCGTATACGTTGTCGTGCTTGCCGAGCAGGACGACGGTCTCGTTGACCCAGGGGTGGCCCATGTGGGCGATGAGGATGCGCAGGTTCGGAAACTCGCGGGCGATCTCGTCGAGCCAAACCGGTTGGGCGTATTCGAGCTTGCTTTCACGGGAGAAATGCATGCCGTGATCGAACATGATCGGCATGTTCAGTTCGTCGGCGTGGGCGTAGACGCGCATCGCCTCGGTGTTGGCGGGATGGAAATCCTGTGCGGCCGGGGCCACCCGAATGCCTTTCATGCCGAGTTCGTCTTGGGCGCGGGTGATCTCGTCGATGGCTTCGGCAAATCGGCTGGGGTCGATCCCGGCGAAACCGATCAGCTTGTCGGGGTGTTGTCGGACGTAGCGGGCCACGAACGCGTTGGGGATGTCGGCTTCGAGGTAGTGGCTCTTGAAACCCAGGACGATGGTCTTGTCAACCGGCTCGGCGGCGGCGAGGTGGCTCTGGACATTGGCGTCGACGGCGTCGGCCTTGTCCGGCTTCCGGGACGAGACCGGGACCAAGCTCCGCAGGGCCGCGCTGGCGACTTTCCCGAGCTGATCCGGCGATTCCCAAATGTGGGTGTAACAGTCAATGATCATCAGTGCACTTCATCGGCCAAGCGGAACGTCCTGCGCCACTGCACGCGCCCAATGCGCACGGGAGGAGCACGCCGCACCTTTCCGCCGTCGCATGTCGCGAATCAAGCCTGGTGACCCTTTCAGAGGTGCTTGGTAACCTTCTCCTAGCTGAAAGCAGGCCACCATCGCTAATAGACCGACGGCCACGTAGACTCTCCACGAGCCCCGCGGCCAAGATGTTTATAGCGAACCCGGCGGTAGGGGTCAAGAAGCTAGAGGTTTAGTCCTGAGACGTGTGGAGTTGGGGTGTTGTTTGGGCGGCGAACCTTGCTATGCTCGGGCGGGGAGGACGCCATGACTCTTCACGATGACTGGGATACGCGTTATCGCGACGGTAACACGCCGTGGGACACGAACCATCCGTCCACGCAGTTGCGTCGGGTGGTCGAGTCCGGCGAGGTGACGCCGTGTCGGACGCTGGAGCTGGGGTGCGGCACGGGAACCAATGCGGTGTATCTCGCCAGGCTCGGATTCGACGTTACCGCGGTCGACATTTCCGGCCGTGCTATCGAGATGACGCGTCGCAAGGCGGCCGCGGCCGGTGTTGCGTGCCGGTTGATCACAGCCGACGTGCTGGATTTGCCCGATCTCGGTGCGCCCTTTGAATTCATCTTCGACCGTGGTTGTTTCCACGTCGTGCGCCGAAACGACGAGACCGGCGTGGTGCGGGCTATCGCGAGTCGGCTCGGGTCCAGCGGGCGGTTGCTGGTGATGACCGGCAACGCCGACGAACCCAGCGATCCCGGCCCGCCCGTGCTCACCGAACAGGAGCTACGCGACGCCTTTGCCGATGAACTTCGCATGGAGTGGTTGCGTGCGTGTCGATTCGACAAGGTCGCCGGCGACGACACCGAGCCGCTGGCGTGGATCGCGATGATGCGCAAGGCGTGAATGACCGGCATGGAATAGCCATGGGACCTTACGAAGCCCTCGACTTTTACCATCTCGACGACCTGCTCACCGACGATGAGCGTCAGGTCCGCGACACGGTGCGCCGGTTCGGCGAGCAGGAGCTCTTGCCGAAGATGGCGGATTGTGTGAACGAAGGGCGGTTCCCGACCGAGTGCATCAAGCCGCTGGCGGCGCTCGGTTTGTTCGGGGCGACGCTGACCGAGCCGGGGCTGCCCGGGACCAGTCACACCGCGTACGGCCTGGCGATGCAGGAGCTCGAACGCATCGACTCAGGGATTCGCTCGTTCGCGTCCGTACAAAGCGCGCTGGTCATGTACCCGATCGCCACCTACGGCTCGGCGGAGCAGAAGGCGCGGTGGCTGGGTCCGCTGCATCGCGGTGAGGCGATCGGCTGCTTCGGGCTCACCGAGCCGAATCATGGTTCGGACCCCGGCGGGATGACGACCCGGGCCGAACGCGTCGGCGATGGATTTCGACTGAACGGCGTCAAGACCTGGATCACCAACGGCCACATCGCTCAGGTCGCGGTGGTGTGGGCCAAGCTCGACGACGAGATCGCCGGCTTTTTGGTGCCGACCGATACGCCGGGATTCACGGCCAATCCGATCGGCGGCAAGTTTTCTATGCGCGCTTCGGCGACTTCGGAACTGGTGCTCGACGGCGCGGCGGTCGGGGCGGACGCGATCCTGCCCGGTGCGGTCGGACTCAAAGCCGCTTTGGCGTGCCTCTCGCAGGCGCGGTTCGGGATCGCTTTCGGGGTGATCGGCGCGGCGCAGGCTTGCTTCGATGAAGCGCGACAATACGCGCTGGACCGCGTTCAGTTCGGTAAGCCGATCGCGTCGTTCCAGCTCGTGCAGAACAAGTTGGTGACGATGGCCACCGAGATCACCAAGGCGCAATGGCTGGCGTGGCGACTGGGCAAGCTTCATGACGCCGGGCGGGCGAAGCACTTCCACATCTCGATGGCCAAGCGGAACAACGCGGCGATCGCCCTCGATATCGCCCGCAGCGCCCGCGACATTCTCGGCGCCAACGGCATCAGCTACGAGTATCAGACCGCGCGACACCTCACGAACCTCGAAACGGTTTATACCTACGAGGGGACGCACGATATTCACGGCTTGATTGTGGGGAAGGAGCTTACCGGTATTGACGCGATCAGTTGACCGCGGTGGGTAGGTTCATTTGTGTTCCTCTCGACGCAACGGGTTGGTTGCACCGCAAAATCCCACGGGATGCAACCCGTGGGCTTACGCGTTCTTGCACGTCGTGCTCTCTACGGGTTGTCCTTGTCCGTGTCGTCTTGTCGATCGCCCCACCATCTTCGGAAATCGTCTAGATCAAGGTCGCTTGCTCTTTGTTCCCAGCGGTCGAGGAACGGTTTGAGTTGTATGCTGAGCGCGGGTTGATCGAGGACCGCCCATTCCCTATTGGCGAGTCGAATGGTAAGGATGGTTTCGCCGTTCGCGCCGTGGGTGCCGAGGAACCGGAGCGTGCCGTCGTTGACCAGGAGCTTGGCGCCCAGTCGGGCGTATTCGACCTGCTCGGGCAGGGCGTCGGCCAGCCAGCCGAGGTCAAGACCGACCAACGCAGTGAGCGTGTCGAGAATGAATCGTCGGTCCATCAGGCCGGGGCCGTCGGGCGGCGGAACGGCGATCACGTCGATGTCCGCGGATCGGATCTGGTTGTCGACGACATGCAGTGCATTGACGGTCAGATTGAGCCGGCCGGTGATGGTTCCCCAGCCGAGTTGGCGAGTGATCGTTTCGAGCGACATGCCGGCGGCGTGACCCTGTATCGACAGTTGCTGGATGCGGCTGTTTTCGATGTGGGCGGCATCGACGATCAAATCACCCGTACCCTCGATGCGCGGTTGTCCCAACAGCGCGGCCAGGGGTTCAAGGCTGACCTCGCGGGCGTGCCCACGGAACCGCAAACGACGCGGTAATCCGCGGATGATCGTCAGATCATCGATGGTCAGGTCGATCCGGCCGGTGATCGGCCCGGTCGGCGCGCGGGTGGTGAACTCGGCCAGCAGAATGTCCTCGGCCCGTCCGACCACGTCGACCCGCGTCGTGTCGCCCTGCTCGGCATAGGTCACCTGCCCGCGGAATCGGCCTTGTGTCACTTGGGTCTCGAGCACGCTATCGATGCCCAGTGCCGCGACTTCGACGAAAGGAACTTCGAGGGTCACGTCATCGAGCGTCACGCCGTTTTGCGGGTTGAACCGGGCGGTGATGTGGATGGGGGGGTCGACGTCGACGCCGTTCAGGGTGTGCGCGGTCAGGGTCGCTCGGCCTATGTCGGGTTGCTCGAAGACGATCGTGCCGCGAGCACCGCGCACCGCGAGTTCGAGGTCGCCGCGCATCCAGGTGACGTCGATGTTCTGGAGCCGGACTTCGCGCAAGTGCAGTTCGTCGAAGTTGTGGGACAGCCCGGATTCGAGCAGTCGCCGGTAATCGCTGCGCGTCCAGGCTTCGCTGCCGAGTACCAGCGCGCCGTCGCGAATGTCGAGCTCGGTGAAGAACGTCCCGTTGTGGTGATGCTCGGACCAGACGGCCCGCATGCAGGAAAAGACGCGCGCCCGTCGGTCGGGCAGCCACAGATCGACGTCGCGAAAGACGCTGCTGTCGAGGCCCCGCGGTTCGATGCGGCCCAACGTCGTAGGCAGATCGAAGAAGTCGGTGAGCGAATCGGCGACCCGTCTGCGGTAGATGTCGCTGCGCAGGTAGACGCCGTAGCCGACGGTGCCGCCGACCGGTCCGATCACGGCGAGCACGGCCAGGACGAGCAGGATTTTTCGTCGCAGCAGCATGGGCGGATTGTAACGCATCGATGACGCGGCGGGACTGTAATTCGAGCCTGCACGCGTGATGCTGCATTGCGGACGCCGCACCGAGCCGATAGCGTAGTGAGCACGCAAGCGACACCGGTCGGTCGTTCGCCAAGGGATAACAAGGAAAAGCTCATGCTAACGCGATCCCGTTCCCGTTGGGGGATGCCCTGTCTTGTATTGATTGCCATGACGTCCGTCGGGGTCTCGCCGGCTCGGGGCGGATGGAAGGCGGGGGTGGCGCGGGGGAAGATCACGCCCGTCGAGCCGATGTGGATGGCCGGCTACGGCGGGCGGGACAAGCCGGCGCAGAGCACCTTGCAGGATCTGTGGGTCAAAGCGCTCGCGCTCGAGGATGCCGCGGGTCATCGGGTGGTCGTGGTCACGACCGACCTGCTCGGTTTGCCGCGGAGCATCAGCCGGAACGTTTGCGGTCAACTCGAGTCCACGTACGGTCTGAAGCGCGATGACGTCATGCTCACCAGTTCCCACACGCACTGCGGTCCGGTGCTGCGCGGCGCGCTCTATGACATCTATCCGCTGGACGACGCGCGGCGGGCGCGGGTCGAGGCGTATTCCACGACGCTCGAACGCAAGATGGTCGAGACGGTGCGGCAGGCGCTCGAGCGTTTGTCGCCGGCGACGGTTTCCGCCGCGCAGGGAACGGCCGGCTTTGCCGTGAATCGTCGTGAGAACCGGCCCGAAGGTGACGTGCCGAAGCTGCGCAAGGCGGGTAAACTCCGCGGCCCGACCGATCATGCCGTACCCGTGCTGCGGGTGCTCGACCCGGACGGTGCGTTGCGGGCGGTGGTCATCGGTTATGCATGTCACTGTACGACTTTGAGTTTCTACCAGTGGTGCGGCGACTACGCGGGCTATGCCCAGGAATACATCGAGCAGCGCCATGAAGGGATGACCGCGTTGTTCTATGCGGGTTGTGGGGCGGACCAGAACCCGTTACCCCGTCGCACGGTCGAGTTGGCGCAGGACTACGGTCGGCAGTTGGCCGATGCGGTCGATGCGGTGCTCGCTCGGCCGGGCGAAACGCTCGAGCCGGTGGTGCGGACGGCGTTTACCGAACGCGAGTTGGCGTTGGGGAAGCTGCCCGACCGGGCCGCGCTGGAGCAGAAAGCCGAGAAGGGCGCCGCCTACGAGAAGCGTTGGGCCGAGCGGATGCTGGGCAAGCTCGATCGTGGCGAGAAGCGCATTACCGCCTATCCGTATCCGATACAAGCGTGGCGACTCGGTGAGCGTCAGCTCTGGATCGCGCTGGGCGGCGAGGTGGTGGTCGACTACGCCCTTCGACTCAAGAAGGAGCTGGGCGACGCGATCTGGGTGACCGGCTACGCGAATGACGTGATGGCTTATATTCCGTCGTTGCGCGTGCTCGAGGAGGGCGGCTACGAGGGCGACAGCTCGATGCGGGTGTACGGCATGCCGACGATCTGGGCCGAGAGCGTCGAGGAGCGCGTCGTGTCCGGGGTGCATGCGATGGTGGCGAAAGTGAAGGCACCGTCACGGAAGTGATGGGATCACGGATGATTTCGCGTCACGGGTCGACCGAGTCCGGCGCGTTCGCGGCGATCCAATCGCGGAGAAACGCCTTGGCGTCGTCGGCGTTGCTTGCGTCCTGGAAGACGACGATCGAGGCCTTGAAATCCTCGCCCGTCGCTTCAAAGACCTCCGCGAAGAGGGCCAGGTCGAGGTTGTAGCGTCGGTTGCTCAGCAGCCAGGCGTTGTTGATCTCGGGTTCGAGCGCGCTCTCGAAACGCTGGGACCGATGAAACTCGTCCAACGCTTCTTCTTTGAAACGCGTCATCGCCTCTTCATACACCCGCTGACGTCCGGCGATTTTGTCGGCCGACGACAGGTCGCTCGCGTAAAACGCTTCCAGGCTCTCGTACAACGACGCGAGAAACGCGTTCCAGCGATCGAGGTCCTCGTAGCCGTCGATGGCTGCGGGCAGAAACAGCGGATCGATATCGTCTTGCGATTCCAGGAACGCCATCGCCCCGGTACGCCCGATGAACGTGGCCAGGCTCTCGTTGAAGTCGGTATCGCCGTCACGGAACACGGTGTTGTGGGTCATCTCGTGCAGGATCAAATCGGCCAGCGAGACCTCGTGGAAATCGAGCATCGACGAGAAGATCGGGTCGGGCAGAATGCCGAGCGTGCTGTAGGCGGCGACCTCGACCTGGCGCACGTCGAACCCGTCGGCGATCAGCGTCGCTTCGAGAGCGTCGGCCTCGTCGGGATCGAAGAAGCCGAGGTACGGGACCTCTCCGACAAATGGAAACGTCCAGGTGACCGACTCGAACCGGTCCTTGTGGGATGCGGACACGTTGTAGGCCGGCGGCTGGCCTTTGGTGTCGAAGAAAAAGGTGTAACTGTCGCCGGCGAAGAGTCCGAGTTCGTCGATCCCGAACTGACGCACGTCGAGGATCAGCCGGAGCCGCTCCGCCTGCACGTCGGTCAACGTGTTCGACGCCAACACCTGCTCGACGGGCTGACTTTCCAGGTAGATGCGCAACTGGCCGCCGACGACCCGCCCGATATAATCGGCATTGCCGCAGCCGGTCGCGAGCAGCGTGGTCGCCACGATCAGAGACCCTAGGGTCGACAGCCGATGGTAAAACGGCATGGTGTGTTCACATCTCATCATGACAGAGCGCTCGTCGCAGGCGGGATGGGCAGCAGTCCATCGCGACAAGTGCACGTTAACCCCGTACCCGGAACCCCGTACCCGGCTCACCCCAATCGTTGCCGAGCGGCTGATGATCGCACACCGCCCGGAAACGAACGATTATCGTACCCGAAGAGACCTGTGAGCGGAAGAATGCCGGGTTACCGGCCGGGCGCTCCTGTTCTCTGGTGCCTGAAACGCCGATTCTGCTATAATGATGACTCGGCTCGCCGCACGCGACCCGTGCGACCGATGAATAAGTTGGAGGCATGTCGTGCTGCTACGACACGGGAAAGTTGTACTGGCCACCGCGGCGGCGGTGATCTTGCTCACCGAGACCTCCGCCTGGGCCTGGGGACCGGCCACCCACGTCAACCTCGCCTGTGAGGTGCTGGGGCAGTTGAACCTGCTGCCGGCGGCGCTGGCCGTCTTGCTGCGACACCGGGCCCGAGACTTCATCTACGGCAACATCGCCGCCGACTTCGTCTTCGCCAAGAAGCTCAGTCGCATCAAGCAGTTCTGCCACCACTGGGCCACCGGCTACGCGCTGCTGGAGGAAGCCGAGACCGACGCCGGTCGCGCCTTCGCCCACGGTTACCTCGCGCACCTGGCCGCCGACACCGTCGCCCACAACAAGTTCCTGCCCCGACAACTCACCATCACGCGGACCACGCACCGGTTCGGCCACCTCTATTGGGAGATACGGGCCGACTGCCTGGTCGACGTCGAGTATCGCGCGTTCCTCGCGCACCTGTTGCGGGACCGTTTCCACGATCACGAGGACGCGCTCGAAGCGAGTCTGACCGACACGCTGTTACCGTTCGAGCTGAACCGGCGGGTGTTTCGGCGAATGAACCTCACCACCACCAACCGCGCCTGGCAAGGCACGATGCGGCGTTGGCACGCCTGGTCGCGCTGGGACCTCGACGCCGACCTGGTGGCGCGCTACTGCACCGAGAGCGTCGAGCGGATCGTCACCCTGCTCGCCGAGGGCCCGAGCTGTCCGCTGCTGCACGAGGACCCCAACGGCAACGCCGCCCTGGGCTTCGCCCGCCACCACCGCCGCCAACTGCGCCAGATGGCCCGGGCCGGCATCATCGCTCCGCACGTCTGGGACGAGGTCACCGCCCACCACGACCCCGCCCCCTTCGGCGACATCGTTCTCGACGCCGACGCGACGCCGCTCCATCCCCAGCATATTTGATGAAATCGTTGCACGCAAATGGAGCGATCCGAAAGCGGGTGGATAGGGAAATTGACGGTGCCGGACGGGTTGTTATAATCGACGCTTTACAGGCAGGCGTAAACGTTGGCGTCGCGTCGGAGGCTGCTCGCCCGATTGCAGTCTTCATACATGACCTACACGCAGCCCCGCGGCGCTCGGCCGGGCATGTACATCGAGAACCTTCCGGTTTGCCCCACAAGTTGCCCCGACATCGGCAACCCCGACGGCAACCCCGACCATGGAGACGGTATATGCATAGTGGATGGACAGAGATGAAGTCCAGGCGTGGTGATCTTTCGACAAAGGGTTCGTACGGGCGGGTCCTGCTCGTTGTGGCTGCGGTGGGGATTCTGACCGCTCCGGTCAGCGCTCAGAACCCCTTGGATGCGGCCCTGGGTACTGCGGCTCCCAAGCCTCCCGCGGCGGAAGCGGCACCAGCGGCGACGGCCCCGGCGGCTCCCGCAGCGGCCGCTGCTGCGAAAGCGGATGACGACCAGAGTCTGGAACGGCAGTTCACCAATTTTCTGCACTTCATCAAGCTGGGTCGGTTCGACATCGCCGACGCCGAGGGCGCGGCACTGCTGTCTCGGCCGGACCTCGATCCCGCCAAATTGCTGACCTACGCCGACGAGCAGAAGCAGAGTGTCGAGCTGCTTATTCTCATGGCCTCGCACACCACGGTGGGTGAGAGCGTTCAGGGCGTGTTGGGGGTCATTCAGGAAGGTCGCCACAAACGTCGGACCGATCCCGAACGGATTCAGCGGCAGCTCGACCGGCTGGGGGGCTCCCCGCGGTCGGTGTTCCTGGCCACCGAGAACTTACGATCCTCGGGCGAGTACGCCATTCCGTGGGTCATCGAGTATCTCCGCAAGCCCGAGAAGAAGATGTTACACCCGCGGATTCTCAACGCCTATCCCGAGGTCGGTCGTTGGGCGCTGAATCCGACGGTGATGGCCTTGCGGATGGCCGACGACGATACGACGCGGCGATTCGTAATCGACTCGCTGGGCAAGCTGGGCTACCTCCAGGCGGTGCCGTACCTCAAGCAAATCATGGAGACTGAAGGCGCGGCCGAGCATCTGAAAGTCGCCGCTTCGCAAGCCATTCGTCAGATCACCCAAGACCGTGCCGACCTGACCCAGCACTCGGCATCGAGCCTGTTCGTCGATCTGGCCGAGCGCTACTACAACGACGCCGATCAGAGTTCGCTTCGGGCCGATCCGCGAGAAGCCGCCGCAAACGTCTGGTACTGGCGCGACAATTTCCTGGTCAACACGCCGATCCCGACGAAGATCTTCAACGAGATCATGTGCATGCGCTGTTGTGAAGAGGCACTGCGTCTCGAGCCGGGCAACAAGGCGGCGGTGGCGTTGTGGCTGGCGGCGAATTTCCGTCGCGAGGCGCAGTTGGGTATGAACGTCGAAAGCGCCGACCCGGCTCCCGAAGCCGCCGACGATGCGACCAAGCCCGACGGGTATCCGCGCAGCATCGTGTTCGCCCGCTCGGCCGGTCCGCAATACAACCTGATGGTGCTGGCTCGGGCCCTTCGCGATGTCGATCCGGGTGTGGCTCTGGGCGCGGTGGCGGCCCTGTCGGTCACCGCCGGGGCGAGCAGTCTGGTCGAGGCGACCGACCCCGCGCAGCCGCTCACGCAAGCGTTGACCTTTCCCGATCTGGTGGTCCGCATCAAGGCGGCACTGGCGTTGGGCAAGGCGTTGCCGCGTTCGCCGTTCCACGCCGACGAAAAGGTGGTCCCGGTGTTGGCCGAGGCGCTTGCTCAGACCGGCAAACGAACCGCGGTGGTGATCGATCCGAAGCAGTCCGGGCTCAACGACGTACAAGGCAAGTTGCGGGCGCAAGGGTTCGAGGTAATCGGCGAGGCGAGTTTTCTCAAAGCGCTCGAGCGGGCGCGGGCGGTGCCGTTTGTCGACGCGATCTACGTGGCCAGCGACATCGAGGAGCCGCGATTGACCGACGCCCTGACGCTGCTGCGGAAAGAAGTCGTGTTCGCCGCCACGCCGGTGGTGGTCATGTTCGAGCCGCAGGATGCCGGTTTGGTCGAAGGTCTGGTGCTGGCCGACGCCCGCCGACGGCTGGGGCGTCTCCTGCCCGGATCATCGGCCGAGCGCTTGGTCGAAGAATGGCGTCGCATCTCGGCGGCGGTGGGCCGACTCGAGTTGAGTGCCGAGCGGGCGCTGACGCTGGCGCTTGATGCGGCCGAGACCCTGCGGGGGATCGCGGTCAGCCGGTCGACCGTCTATGACTTCAATCAAGCCGAGGCGGCGTTAATCGCAGCCTTGCTCCACCCGGCCGAAGCGTTGCGCATCCGGGCCGCTTCGGTGCTCGCGTTGGCCCTCTCGCCCGAGGCCCAACACGCCGTCGCCCGCGTCGCGCTCGATACCAACAACACCCCGACGCTGCGGGCCGCTGCTTTCGGGTCCCTGGCTGAATCCGCCAAGAACAACGGTCGATTGCTCGGCGATGAGCAGCTCAACCGGTTGATCGAACAAGCCGTCAACGAAACGGACATGACCGTCCGCGCCGCCGCCAGCAAAGCCCTCGGCGCCATGAACGCACCGACCAACGAGGCGAGCAAGATCATTCGCGGGCAGTATGCCGGGTGATTCGGGTCGCCGCCAAACACGTGCCCGAGCGTGCTCGGCGCCCAGCGCGTCCGTGCGGCATTCATGCCGCGGCTCGGGTGCGGCATCTTCCTCACGGGTGGAGTAAGGCGGCCTGAGAGCACGGAGGCTCGATCCGTCCCAGTGACCACGACCGTGTTGTGCTTCTCGATGTCCCACGTCCCATGCTGCATCTCTCGCCGGCGCGGTGGTTCGCGCATCGCCGGCCGATGTTCCGCTGTGTTGTGCGCCGTTGCACTGGTCGGGTCGGGTTGTGTCTCGCCGGCGTCGTCGCCCGAGGGCCCGACGCGAGCGCGGGTGATGCTGGTGGCGGCCGAACGCGACGTCGCTGATGCCGACTCCGTCGCGGAGCCCACCCCTCGCGAGTTACCCACCGGTGAACCCTATGCCCTGAACGTCGAATCGATCATTCACATGATCTACGAGATGAGTCCGGCCGTCGCGGCCAGCCGCGAGGAGGACATCGCCGCCCAGCATCAGCTCGAGGAGTTCAAGGCCAACCTGAGTCGGTTCGAACCGTTCGCGGAATTCAACACCACGGGTTCGGCGTTTCCCAAGCGGCGTGATTCCGATGGGCTGACCGGCGAATTGTTGGCCGGGCTCGAGAAGGACATGTTTGACGGGGCGCAAGTCCGGGTCGAAGGCGGCGTGAGCGCGTCGCGGGTCGAGTTCGGCGAGACCGGCGAGGGCCAGGACGACGTCGAGACCGGCAGCGGGGCGTTGATGCGGGCCCGTCTCGAAGTGCCGTTCGTCGGGTCGCGGCTCCGCCAGAACCGGGTCATCTCGCAGGCGTTTCAGGAATCCACCGCCCGCAAGGCCGCGCTCGACTACCTCGGCAAATACCGCGCCGCCAGCATCAACGGTCTGACGTTCTATTGGGACGCAATTCTGTGGCGCAACTACATTCGCGCCTATGATTCCCAGCTCGACGCGCTCGAGGCGCTGCACGACGATCCGCGGGTCGACGAGGCCGACCGCGCTCGGGTGTGGTCGACCGCGACCCACATGAAAGTGTTGCGCGATCGTTTTGCAGCATCTTATTCGCAGGAACTGACCTCGCTGCTGGCGACACTGGGCATCGAGCAGGATGCGGCGTTCGTACTCGAGGAACCGCCCGAGGGTCCGAGCGTGTATCTCGAGCGTGGCCGGTCACGCGAAGGCGTACTCGATCTACTGGCCGAAGCGTACGAAAACAACCCGGCGTTTCTGGTGCTCGACGACGCGATTCGCAATGCCCGTCTTCAACGTGAGCAGGCGATTGCGGGCACGTTGGATATCACCCTGTTCGTCGAGGGCACCCAGTTTCCGTTCGGCGCGGAGACGTTCGACGACCGGGTCGGCGGGTGGGAAATCCGCGGCGGGGTTCGCGTCCGGCTCAACGATCTGCGGGTGTTGCGGGCGTCCCGGCTCAAGGCCGAGGCGCAGATTCGCCAGTTCGAGGCCCAGATCGAACAGGAGCGACGCGAGATCGAGCGCGAGATCGTCAGTGAGGTCGAGCGTTTGCGTTCCAACGAGGAGTTGGGGCGCAACATCCGCGAAGAGATCGACAAGAAGCGTGCGGAGTTCGATCAACGCGCGCGCGCGTTTCTCGCGGGCGCCGACGAGGCACTTACCATTGACGACGTGTTGTTGCCCCTCCAGGAAAAACGGTCGGCGGAGATCGAATTGCAGTCGACGGCGTGGCGGAGTCGGCGTGCGGACGTCAGGCTCATGGCGGCGACGGGTGAGATCTATCGTCGCGTGGACATGGACATCGGTAACGGAAACAAGACGGAGACGGACCGGTCGGTGCTCGATGACCGGTAGTCCGGTGAGGTGCGGATCGTCCCGTTTCGTCTCAGGGAGTGGATTCGAGCGCAAAACGTGGAGGCTTGAGCAGTCATGTCGGAGCCCCTCATTCCGCGGCATCGTCGCCTTGCATCGCGCTGGTGCACAGCGGTGATGTTGATGTGTATAGTCGGGTGCTCGATGCGTGAGTCGTCACCGTCGGCACCGTCGGAGGTCACGCAGGCGTGGAACCGGAATGTCGACGCAAACGCCGGGCCGGCCGGGCCGGCGACTGCTTCGGCGCCGCGTGCCGTCGACGAGCCCGCCGCGACGGAGCCCGAGTCGCCGTTGAATCTGAGTCGCGACAACATCATTCAACGGGTGTTCCAATCGAGCCCGCCGGTGGCGGCTTCGCGCGAGGAGAAGCAGGCGGCGGTTCATCAGCTCGAGGAGTTCAAGGCGAATCTCAGTCGGCTCGAACCCTTCGTCGAAGCGAATGCGACGCTGTCCGAGTTTCCGAAGCGTCAGGATGCGGCCGGTCGGATCGGCGAGATCATCGGCGGCATCGAGAAGGAAATGTTCGACGGCGCGCGGCTACGGGCCGAGGGCGGCGCGAGCGCGTCGCGGTTCGAGTTCGGCGATGTCGCGCGGGGCGAAGACGACGTCGAAAGCGGGGGCGGCGCACTGGTGCGCGGCAGCGTCGAAGTGCCCTTCGTCGGGTCGCGATTGCGCCAGAACCGAATCATCTCGCAGGCCTTTCAGGAATCGACCGCGCGTCGGGCCGAGTTGGATTACCTGAGCATCTACCGGTCGTGGGTGACGACCGCCTTGAGCTACTACGCCCAGTTACGCTTGTACAAAAGGTACGGACGGGCGTACGAACTCCAGCAACGGGAGCTGACGACCCTGCTCGAGGATCCGCGATTGAAACCCGGCGATCAGGTCCGTCTGGAGTCGTCGATCGTCAGCGCGAGGGTGTTGGAGGATCAGTACCAGGCCACTTTCCAACAGGAGCTGACCGCCTTGCTCGCGACCCTGGGCGTCACGCCCGACACGGCGTACGTGCTCGACGAGCCCGCATACAAGCCCAGCCCGTACATCGAACAGGCCGGTACGCCCGAAGGACTGAAGACCTTGTTGGACGATGCCTACGACAACAACCCGACGTTTCGCGTGTTGGACGACGCGATCCGCAACGCTCGGATTCAACGCGATCAGGCCATCGCGGGCAAGCTCGACATTACCGTGTTCGGCGAGGGCACCCAGTTTCCATTCGGCTCGGAGACGTTCGATGATCGCGTTCGCGGCTGGACGGTTTCCGGCGGGGTTCGGATTCGGCTGAACGATCCGCGGGTGCTGACTGCGACCCGGCTCAAGGCCGAAGCGCAGATACGGCAGTTCGAGGCCGAGAGCCAGCGCGAGCGACGCGACATCGAGAGCCAGGTCATCACGGAAACCAACCGTCTCCGCGCCAACGACCGGATTCGTGACCAGATTCTCGAACTCATCGAATCGAAACAGGGCGAGTTCCTCGACCGGTCGCGGCGTTACCTGACCGACCCCGACGCGGACCTGACCATCGACGACGTGCTGCTGCCGTTGTCGGAACTCACGTCGGCCAAGGTACGGTTGAGCTCGAACGAATACAGTTCGCTGCAATCCGGCACGCGTCTGATGGCGGCCACCGGCGAGGTCTATCGGATGGTGGGCATGAAGATCGAAAACGGCGACGTGCGGGTCGGAGACGGGACCCCGTAAAGCGTGGTCGGTAACCTGATCGCTCACCGAATCCCACGGCGTGCAGCCCGTGGGCTTGGCGATCCGTTATCGAATGGGGTAAGCTGGGGCCATGACCGGTATCCGCATGCTCTTTCGGGAACTGTTGTTTCGCAAGTCGAACTTCGCCCTCAGTCTGCTCGCGGTGGTCGTCGCCTCGACGTTGTTTGTGACCGCGCCGGTGTTGATCGACGGCTACGGGCGGGACGCCCAGGCCCAGTTGGCGCACATGGAAAAGCAGACGACACGTCTCATGCGCGACATGGGATTCAACCTCATGATCGTGCACCGCGACACGAACATGAGTGACTTCTGGGCTCGTGATTTCAGCACCGTCGACATGCCGCAGGACTATGCCCATCGCTTGGCCAAGACCCGGACGCTGACGCTGGTGACTCACCTGGTCGCCACGTTGCAACAAAAGATCGAGTGGAATCAGCGTAAGGTTTTGCTGGTCGGCTATCTGCCCGAGGTCACGCAAACCCACCGGGCGAAGAAAGCGCCCATGGGTTATGACATCGAGCCTTCCACGGTGTATCTCGGTCACGAACTTGGGGTCGGTCATCAAGTCGGTGACACCGTTGAGGTACTGGGGCAGCGATTTCGTATTGCGAAGATTCTCGGTGAGCAGGGCAGCAAGGAGGACATCACCATCGCCATGCGGCTGGATGATGCCCAGGCACTGCTGAAGAAACCCCAACGCGTCAATCAGATCCTGGCGTTGGGGTGCCGGTGTTCCGGGGAACGGTTACCGCAGATTCGCGATCAACTCATGGCCGCGTTGCCGGACACCAAAGTGACCGAGTTTCGTTCGATCGCGGTGGGACGAGCCGAGCAACGCGACCTCATCGCCGGAGTGAAGCAGGAACAAATGGACAAAATGACGGGTTTCGCGTCGGTCACCACACCGCTGGTGGTGCTGGCTTGTGCGGTGTGGGTCGGGTTGCTGGCCTGGACGAACGTGCGCGAGCGGCGGACCGAGATCGGGCTCTGGCGGGCGCTGGGGCTTGGTGCGGTCAAGATCGCGTCCTTGTTTCTCGGCAAGGCGGTGCTGCTCGGGCTTGTGGGCGGGACGGTCGGGTTTTTCCTCGGCACCTGGCTGGCGCAGCTCTTGGGCGTCTATGCGCTGCAAGTCGGGTCCGACTATTTCACGCCGGCCTACGGCGTGTTGGTCTGGACGATCGTCGGTGCGCCGGTGGTCTGCGCGATGGCCAGCTATCTCCCGACGCTGACCGCGGTTCTTCAGGATCCCGCCGTGGTGCTGAGCGACGCGTGAAGACGTCCGCGCGAACATGCCTGCTCATGATCACTTGTGCCGGCTGTCACGGCGCCGGAATCCCCTCTGAAACCCTCGACTTTCATCTCGGCGACGATCAATCGCTTGCGTTGGTGCGCGTGCCCGCGGGTGCGTTCATCATGGGCTCGCCGGATGACGAACCCGGACGCGATCCGGACGAGCTTGCTCATCGCGTGACGATTACGCGCGCGTTCTACATGGGCATTCATGAAGTCACGCAGAGTCAGTGGCAACGCGTGATGCCTGACAATCCGAGCTTCTTCGACGACGATCCGCGCCGTCCCGTCGACTCGGTCACGTGGGAGATGGCCGAGGCGTTCTGCCGTCGGTTGTCGGCGCGCGTCGGTCGAACCGTACGCCTGCCCACTGAAGCCGAGTGGGAGTACGCCTGCCGAGCCGGGACCACGACGCCGTTCTCGTTCGGCGACGATTTGCTGCCGTACGAGGCCAACTACGACTGGACCCACGACGGTGCGAATCCCGGCGACTTTCCGCACCAAACGATGCACGTGGCGAGCTTTCCCGCCAACGCCTGGGGGCTGTACGACATGCACGGCAACGTCCGGGAATGGTGTGTCGACTGGTACGCGAGCGATACCTACAAACGCGCGCCGAACGTCGATCCGAACGGCCCGGATACCGGCGCCATCCACGTGTTGCGCGGCGGCGGTTGGGAGGATTACGACCGACGCTGCCGCTCCGCCTACCGTCACGGCTACAAGCCCGGCGACCGTGATTCGTGCATCGGGTTCCGCGTCTGCGTCGAGATCGAGAAGTAATCCGGCGTTGACGGTACTTAACCCGGTAACGTGAGGCACGCCCGCCTTGACTTGCACCTGCCGGCACGCTGATAATCGTCTTGATCGGCGTGGCCCATCGAGCGTACAAGCGTGTTTCCTCAAAGGATCTCCAGCATGCGGGTAGGTATTTACGGCATCGGAGTCATCGTGCTGTCGGCGATTGCGGTCGGACCGACGAGCGCGCGGGCATGTCCTTACTCCATTCGCGACTCGGCCTTTCTCGACAACGAGGGCGTCTCGCCGATCGTCGTGTGCTTCGTGGTCAAGAGCGATACGCCGGGGCGTGCCGAATTGACCGAATGGGTCAACATCGCCGGCGATGCGTGGCTGAGCGACGCCAACGTCGTTGCCGAGATCATCGACCTCGATCGTCCGGCCGAGCATCGGTACGGCGAATTGCTGCGGGACAAGTTCTCCGACGCGTCGACGTTTCCGGTCGCGGTCCTGGTGTCGCCCAAGCAGGAAGTGCTCGAAGTTCCGCTCGGCACTTCAGGAAAACCATCGCTCGATTCGGTCATGGGTGTGATGGCGTCGGTGATCGAATCGCCGGCCCGAGACGCGTTGCGCAAACAACTGGTCACGTCCTGGTGCACGGTGCTGCTGATCGAAAGCAAGGACCCGGCCGAGAACGCCCGGGCGAAGAAGGCGATTCAAGGGGCGAGCAAGCGCATCACCGGCACGATCACCGAACTCGACAAGGTGGTCAGTAACGGTCCGCACCTGGTCGTCGTCTCGCCGACCGATCCGGCCGAGCGCGTGATGCTCTGGAGCCTGGGCCTCTGGAATCAGGGCCTGGCGAGCAAGTCCGATGATCCGGTGCGGGCGGCGATGGTGGTCGGTCGGGGCGAGTTGCGCGGGCCCGTGCTCGCGGGTAAAAAACTGACCGAGCAGAACCTCTTCGAATCGTTCGAGATGCTGGGTCGGAGCTGCTCGTGCACGACGGCGCAGATGTGGCTTTCCGGTCCCCGGCTTCCGTTGGCGTGGGACTCCGAGATGGACAAGGCGGTCGAAGAAGAACTCGGCTTCGATCTGGACGACCCCGCCGTGCTCAGCAGCATTCACGGTGCGACCGGCGGGGCAGAACGATCGGCCGGGCTCGGCATCGGCGGGATCGGGTACCGTGAAACGTTCTTCGCACCCGAGAGCGAGCCGAACGCGCCCGTTGTGCCCTCAGATGAACCCGCGGCGCGTGACGCCGCCGACGGGCCGGATGTAGCGGCCGCGCCGATGCCGGCGACACCTCCGGTTCAGGCACCCCCGGTTCAGGCACCCCCGGTACAGGCACCCCCGGTACAGGCGGGTCAGCAAACCGTCGGCATCATGATCGCCCTGGGACTGGTCGTTCTGGTGGCGGTCACGTTCGTGGTCATCCGGCGGGGACGGAGTGCAACCCTCGGCGTGCCCGGCGATTCACCCTCGCGCGTTTGATCGACCGCTTGGCGCCCGACACAAAGTTCAACGCAGTTTGGAGAATCCGATGCGACGTTTCTACGCCCTGGTCTGTTTGTGTCTGGGTTTTTCCTCGGCCGTGCCGGTCGCGGTTCGCGCCGACTGGCCGACCTATCTGCACGACAACGCCCGCAGCGGTGTCACCGACGAAAAGCTGAAGCTGCCGCTGGTGCCGATCTGGACGCATCGGCCGGTCGCGCCGCCCGATCCCGCCTGGACGCTGCCGGTCAAGGAGGCGCCCCGGGTGCGCTTCGACGACGTCTTCCATACCGTTGCCGCCGACGATCGAGTGTATTTCGGCTCGTCGGGTGACAACAAGGTGTACTGTCTCGACGGAACCACGGGCAAAGTCATCTGGTCGTTCTTCACGGACGGCCCGGTGCGCCTCGCGCCGACGCTTGCCGACGGTCGCGTGTACGTCGGATCCGATGACGGCTATGTCTATTGCCTCGACGCAATGGACGGGAGCGAGGTCTGGCGGCAGCAGGTCGGATACAGTCCGGTGAGCGTCACCGGGCATGGGCGGGTCATTTCGTTGTGGCCGGTGCGCACGAGCGTGCTCATCGAGCAAGATACCGCCTATTTCGGGGCCGGTGTGTTCCCGTCCGAGAGTGTTTATCTGCGTGCGGTCAACGCCGCCGACGGCACGGTCGTGTGGCGCAACGACGTCTCCGGCGAACGCGGGCCCGAGCAGGACCGCGACGGCATCTCACCGCAGGGTTACTTACTCGCCTCGACCGACAATCTGTATGTGCCCTCCGGCCGGAACATGCCCGCGGCCTACAATCGCAAGAACGGCGAGTTCCTCTATTACCTCAGCGGCGGCAAGACCGGCGGGACGTACGCGATCCTCACCGATGACAAGCTCGTGGCCGGCGTCAACGACCAGTTCGTCTATGAGGGCAAAACCGGCAAACGCACCGAGGGCGGCTATGCCTGGTCCCCGGCGCACGCGCTGGTGGTCACGCCGGGGGTGTCGTATTCGCTGACCGACCACACGATCTACGCGTTGGACCGCACGAAATACGAGGAGGTGGCCAAGCAGCGGGTCGGCGTGACCCAAGAGCGGGAGAAGATTGAAAGCGCCATGCGCGACACCTACCGCAAACGGTACCGATTGGACAAGGGCGCACCGGACTTCACCGAACAACGTGATGCGCTCACCAAGAAAATCGAGGAACTGTCGGTCGAGCTCAAGGCCAAGGGCGAGACGCGCGAGAGGATCGAGGCGGCGGCCTACAAGTGGACCAAAGAGAACGATTGTCTCGATGCGATGATCCTGGCCGGCGACACGCTGTTTGTCGGCGGCGAGGGTCGCGTGGTCGCCGTCGACGCCGAGACCGGCGCTTGGCGGTGGACGGGTACGGTCGACGGGCGGGCGAGCGGACTCGCGGTCGCCGACGACCGACTGCTGGTGAGCACGACGACCGGATCGATCCACAGCTTCGCGCAGGGCAGTCCGGCCCACGTACGCAGCGTCGTCACCCCGGATACGCGGCACGACCCGTACCCGGCTGACGCGCTCACCGAAGTGTACAAACGTGCCGCCGAGCGTATCGTGGCCGAGACCGATATCACGCGCGGTTTCTGTGTCGTGCTCGGGAGCGGGCGGGGTCGCCTCGCCGTCGCACTCGCCCGGCTGACCGAGTTGCAGATTTACTGCATCGATCCCGATCCCGATGATGTCGCCAAGGCTCGAGCCGCGATCGACACCGCCGGTCTCTACGGCCAACGGATCGCGGTGCAGCATGCGTCGCTCCACGACCTGCCGATTCCCGATTACTTCGCCAACCTGATTGTCTCCGACGACGTGCTCGCCGAGGGCAAGCTCGACGCCTCGGCGAAGGAATTGTTCCGTATCCTCAAGCCGTTCGGCGGTGTGGCCTATTTGGGTCAACCGGACGGCGTCGCCCGACGCGCCCTCGACGCCGACGCGCTGGCGACCTGGCTGGCGGACTCCGCCGCGCCACCTGCGGAGGTGAGTCGTGAACACGGTGTGTGGGTCAGCGTCAACCGCGGCCCGCTGGCCGGCGCCGGCTCGTGGACGCACCTCTACGGCAACCCCGCGAACACGACCAACTCCGGCGACCACCGGGTGCAGACGCCGCTCGGCGTGCTCTGGTTCGGGCGTCCGGGGCCCGAGCACATGGTCGAGCGACACGCCCGCGCCGCCGGGCCGGTCTCACTCGACGGCCGGCTCTTCATCCAGGGCGAGAACATCGTCATGGCCCACGACGCCTACAACGGTGTCGAACTCTGGAAGCGCGAGATTCCCGGCGCGTTGCGCGTCCGCGTCGACGTCGACGGCAGCAACCTCGCGTTGACCAAGCAGGGTCTTTTCATTGCGGCTCGCGATCACGCCTACCGGCTCGATCCGGCCACCGGCGAAACGTTGGTTGTCTATGACGTACCGGGTACGAGCACCGACGCGCCCAAGCGCTGGGGCTACATCGCCGGCGTCGGCGACACGATTTACGGGACGTCGAGTTCACCCTTGGCCGAGGAGTACGGGGCACGCTGGCAGAACGTCTCCGAGCACGAGGTCGACAACCGCAACGCCCGAGGTAAGTTCTTCACCGGGGGCGGTGATTGGCGCTACATGCAGCCCTGGCCGGATTGGGGGCGTGAGGATACCTGGAAGGGGGCGCTGACCGAACGCATGATCGTGAGTGATTCGGTCTTCGCCCTCGACGGCGACTCGGGCGACGTGCGCTGGCAGCATCCGGGGCGCATCGGCCATTGCACGATCAGCATCAGCGACGACACGCTCTTCTTCGCCGACAGCAACGTTACCGAAGCGCAGAAAATCGAGGCCGTCGCCGCCCGGTGGGCGAAGTACGGCAAGCTGACCCACGAAGACGACGAGGTCACCGACGACAAGGATTACGACGTGCGGCGACTGGTGGCCGTGGATGTCGAATCCGGTGACAAGCGCTGGGAGCGCATCGTCGACCTCACCGGCAGCGGTGGGAACAAGCTCGGCACCGCCTATTACGACGGTCAGTTGATGATCTTCGGCCACTTCAGCAACCACGACGGTGGGCAGTGGGCCAAGGGCGGGCTCAGTTGGCGGCGCGTGACCGTGTTGTCGTCGTCCGACGGGTCGGACATCTGGTCGAAAGAGCTCAACTACCTACGCCGGCCGCTGGTGGTGGGCGAGGAGCTCATCGTCGAGCCGCGGGCGTGCGACATTCGCACCGGCGAGTTTCTCACCCGCTATCACCCGGTCACCGGCGAGACGGTGCCCTGGGAGTTCAAGCGCGGCGGGCACAGTTGCGGCGTGACCACCGCCTCGGCGTACTGTTTCTTCCTCCGCAGCGATTCGATGACCTACTACGATTTCCAGCAGGATCAGGGCATGCTGCCGCTCGGTGGGACGCGGGCCGGCTGCTGGATCAACATGATCGCGGCCAACGGACTGCTCATGATTCCCGAGGCCAGTGCCGGTTGCACCTGCTCGTTCCCGATTCGCTCCACGCAGGTCATGGCCCCGCGGCAGAAGGTGCGCAAGTGGTCGGTCTACGTCACGCCCGGTTCGATGATGCCGGTGCGGCACTGGTTCCTCAATCTCGGCGCGCCGGGCGACCGCAAGGATTCCGAGGGCAACGTCTGGTTCGGCTATCCGCGGCTGCGTCTCGGCTACGGCGTGCGGTTCAAGTTCGACGAGGTGATCGCAGAAGGGCACGATTACTACGCCCTGAGCGACGAGGGGCTGGGCATCAAGGGTACGGACAAGCCTTGGGTCCATTCCTCCGGCGTGACCGGTTTGCAGTCGTGCAAACTGCCGTTGGTCGACAAGGCCGAGAACGCATCGGCGTACACAGTGCGTCTGGGTTTCTGCGAGCCGGATCAGGTCAAGCCGGGTACGCGGGTGTTCGACATCAAGCTGCAGGGCAAGGTGATGGCCGAGGATTTCGATATCGTCGAGGCCGCCGGCGCGCCGAACACCGCGGTGATCCAGGAGTTCCACGACATCGACGTGACCGGCGATTTGCTGCTCGAACTCGTGCCTCGCCCCTCGAATCCGGACCGGACGCAAGCGCCGCTGCTCAACAGCATCGAGGTTCTCCGCCAAGCGGGGTGATCGTCGTTTCGCACTGTACTGTTTCTTCCTCCGCCCGACACGTGTGCATCAGGAGATTGGAGATCGACGCAACCGTGTGCCACGGCGCTTTGAGCTGTACCGTTCGGTAGTGCGGGCAAGGGTGTCTCACCGTGAACGACGGCAAAGCCACGTCCGGCACCAGCGGAGCCGGGCGTGCGGTGACGTGGTTATACTACGTATGATTGCAACCGCAAGGCCGCGCTCGATTCGGTTCAGGGTCAAACTTCGGGCGCCACCGAGAGCGGCAGCGCGGAGGTGGATTCTACCGACGGCGTGATCACCTCGCCGTGGAGCGTCAAGGCGGTGGCGGCCTTGATCCGTACCGGGACCGTTTCACCGATCACAGCGGCGTCGCCCTCGAATACCACAATTCGGTCCTGCCGCGTGCGTCCCGTAAGCTGATTCGAGCGCCGCCAACTCACTTCCTGACCACGGTCCTGCTCGGCCTGCTGCGCTTTGACCGCCGCTTTGCTGTAACCCTCGACGAACACCTCGAGTTGCATCCCGAGCAGTCGTTGGTTCGCGGCCAGCGAAATACGCTCCTGGAGCGCCAGCAGCGCGACGTTGCGTCGCCGTTTCTCGGCGTCAGGCACATCGTCGGCCAGATGACGATCCCCCGCGGTTCCCGGACGCGGCGAATACTTGAAGACGAAGAGATGCTTGTATTCGATCCGCTCGACCAACCGACGTGTAAGCTCGAAATCCTCATCGGTCTCGCCGCAGAATCCGACGATGAAATCGCCGGCCAGGGCGATGTTCGGCACGATGGCGCGGGCCCGGTCGATCAGCTCGGTGTATTGCGCAACCGAATACTGGCGTTTCATCCGCCGCAGCACCGCGTCCGAACCGCTTTGAGCCGGGATATGCAGGTATTCGCAGGCTTTCGGCAAGTCGCGCATCGCTTCGAAAATGTCGTCCGTGAAGTCGCCCGGATAGCTGGTGACGAATCGGACCCGCTCGATGCCGCCCACGTCGCAGACGCGTTCGAGCAGTTCGGCGAACCGCACCGGCCGATCCGATTCGCGGTGCACGTAGCTGTTGACCGTCTGGCCGAGAAGCGTGATCTCCTTCGTGCCCCGGTCGGCGAGCATCCGCACCTCGTCGACGATCGCCTGCGGTGGCCGGCTGCGTTCCGGGCCGCGGGTGAACGGCACGACGCAAAAGGTGCAGAACTTGTCGCACCCGCGTTGCACCCGCACGTAGGCTTGCAGCAGGTTATCGTCCGGTCCGGGCGTCCGCGCACGGTCCAGCGCTTCGAGACTGTCGAAGAGGATCGAACGGTCCGCCGCGGCGGTCGCCCGACTGTGCTCGCCGTTGGTGGCCACGGCACGCCGGCGGGTTTCGGCCACTTCGGCGACCAGGGCCGGTATTCGGTTCAGCTCGCCCGGGCCGCAGAGTAAATCGACGTGCGGCATCTTCCGCACCACGCCCGGTCCGTCGCGTTCGGCCAGGCAACCGATCACGCCCACGATCATGTCCGGACGTGCCTGTTTGGGTTTGCGCAATTCCCCGAGCCGCGATAACGCCTTGTTCTCGGCATGCTCCCGCACCGAGCAGGTGTTCAGCAGCACGAGGTCCGCCTGCGTATAGTCGTCGGTGGACGCATACCCGAGCGCGCGAAGCTGGCCCATGACCAGCTCGCTGTCGAGCATGTTCATCTGGCAACCCATCGTTTCCAGGTAGACACGTCGGCACATATTTCAGTCCGGTAGACCCGGCAAGACTCCCAAACGGTCGAGACCCGATCGGCGATTGTACCGACATGCCTGTCGCGCGCATAGCTTCCGCCGCCGCCGGGTCGGCTCACGTCGATGAACGCACTTCCAGGGTCCGGAGACCACACACATGCTCACACCAAGCGATAATCCGCAAGAATGCGGATCTTTTGGTAGACCCGTGACACACGGTAAGGTTACAGTACCACAATGGGTAGAGGGTGCGTGATCGGTGCGGTTCGCTTCTGCGCGAGGAGTCTTTGACGTGAGGGACGGGCATCGTCAATCGATGTCGTGTCAATCGATGTCGTTCGGTGGTCAGTCGGGTGCCGGGTTGGCGTGCGTGTGCGTGTTGGTGTGGTATGCGATGGGCACGACCGGTCTAGCCGGCCCTCCGCTCCCGTCCGGTGCGGGGTTGCCCGCCCCATCCGCGGTTCCCGGCGAAGTGCTCGTCCTGCTCTCGGCCGATGTCAACGACAACCGCGGCCTGGATGGCGCCGAGTCGGCCATCCCGGGGCAAGTCGTCCAACGTATGGCCCTGTCCAAACGACAGACGGTCTTGCGGGTCAAACTGCCCGGCGGACAGAACGCCGCCGCCGCGGTCGCCGCAAATTGGCGTCAAGCCGATGCCCGCATCGTCGCGGTAGAACCCAACTACATCGTCCACAGCGCGGCGACACCCAACGACCCACGGTTTCCCGAACAGTGGAGTCTCAACAATCTCAGTCAGACCGGCGGTACAACCGACGCCGACATCGACGCGCCCGAAGCATGGGACCTGACCACCGGTTCCTCGTCGGTCCTTGTCGCCGTCATCGATACCGGTGTGGATTTCCTCCATCCCGACCTCGTCGACAACATGTGGGTGAACGCCGGCGAGATTCCTGACAACGACATCGACGACGACCTGAACGGGTATGTCGACGACGTCTACGGCTATGACTTTTACCAGGACGACAGCGACCCCAGCGATCCCAACGGGCACGGAACCCACGTGGCGGGCATCGCCGCCGCCCGGGGAAACGACGCGACGGGCACAACCGGCGTGAGTTGGTCGGCGCAAGTGATGGCCTGTCGATTCCTCGATGCCAAAGGGAACGGAACGGTCGCCGACGCCATCGAAGCGATCAACTATGCGGTCGCCAACGGAGCGCACATTCTCAACAACAGTTGGGGCGGCTACGGATACTCCGCCGGGTTGCAGGCGGCCGTCATCAACGCCCGCGATCAGGGCGTGTTATGCGTCGCGGCCGCGGGCAACAGTAGCGCCGACATTGACCTGTATCCGTACTATCCCGCGGCGTTCAACATCGCCAACGTCATTGCCGTTGCGTCGACCACGTCGACCGACAACATGTCGCCGTTCTCCAACTTTGGTCCGGCGACCGTGCACCTCGGCGCCCCCGGTTCCGACATACTCAGTACCGTGCCGAGCCCCACCTCCCTCTTTTTCGAGGACTTCCAGGCCGCCTCGGTTCCGGGCTTCGTGGGCGCCCAGATGACGGAACAGGGGCCGGCCAACCGCTGGGGCACGGTGCAGAATGATGTGGGATTCCCCGGCAACATCGCCGCCAGTGGTGACTACGCCAACGCGCAGCCCTATCTCGGCGACAGCGACGGCTCGATCGTCACCCCGGTCATGGACACCCGTGGGCTTCGCGGGCTCATCGTCCGGTTTGATATTCGCATTGACGCGGGGGTGGACGACGTGTTGATCGTCGACATCTGGGACGCGACGTCGTGGGTCACGATCGACGCGATCTCGGCCACCCACCTGTTTCTCCCCGATCTCTATTACTCCGTACTCATCGAAGTTCCCGAGCATCTCCGCAGCGCAGCGGCGCAGTTCCGATGGCGATGGGTCACCGATGACCTCGACAACCAGCGAATCGGCGTGGAGATCGACAACCTTGACGTGCGGTATCACGGTTCGGACTACACCGACGCCTATGCCCTCGTCGAAGGCACGTCGATGGCGACACCCCATGTGACAGGGGCCGCCGCCCTGCTGCTCGCCGACGATCCGGGCATGAGCCTGACCGACCTCAAACAACGACTGATCGTGACCGGAGATCCCGCCCCGGCGCTGGCGACGCGTACCGCCTCGGGGCGACGTCTCAATGTCCACAACGCATTGACCGCGACTTACGGCGTCACCGTCATGGCCGCGAACGGTGGCGAGTCCTGGGCGCTGGGCTCGGTGCAGAACATCCTGTGGGTTTCGCTCGGCGGCGCCGACACCGTGGACATCGACCTGCTGCAAAACGGGATCGTGCACAGCCGGATCGCCGACGACGTCGCCAATGTGGGGAACTTCATCTGGACCGTGCCGGACACCTTGACGGTCGGGGCGAATTATCGGATTCAGGTCAGCGACGGAATCGACACGGACACGAGTGACGGTGACTTCACCGTTTTCGAGGCCACCGAATTCTACACCGAGCACTTTAGCGGGGGTTCGCATTCATTCGACCTCGCCGGTCACGCCGTCCTGTTCGTGCCCGACGCAATCTCCGACTACACTCCCTGCGTAAGCAGTATTTCGAGTCTGCCGACCGATCCGACGGGCGGGACCCAACTGACACTGGGCGATGAAGATTTCATCGCCATCAACCTGTCCGGCGGTCAGACCATCCCTTTGTTCGGTGACACGTTCGGGGCGTTTTTCGTGGGGAGCAACGGATACGTGACGTTCGACAGTGGAGATACCACATCGGACGATATCCTTCAATTTCATTTCGATCGGCCCCGCATCTCCGCGCTGTTCACCGACCTGGATCCGACGTTCCCCGGCGTGTCCGGCACGATCAGTTGGCGACAACTCCCCGACCGCGCCGTGGTGACGTGGGACGGGATTTCATCGTGGTACGCGATGAATTCAAATACATTTCAAGTCGAAATGTTCTTTGACGGTCGTATTCGCCTGTCATGGCTTGGCATCGACGTCGTGGGCGCACTCGTGGGGCTGTCCGACGGCAACGGCTTACCGTCAAACTTCCAGGAAAGCGATTTTCTCGCGTATGCCGGATGCGGCGGTTCCCCGGTCGCTCAACCCATCGTCACGGAAACACTCGTCGATACCGCGGTGGACATCGACCTGATCGCCACCGACCCCGACGGTGATCCCATGACCTTTCGCATCACGTCCCTCCCGTCGTCGGGCACCCTCTCGGACCCCGCCGGGGGACTGATCACCACAATCCCCTATCCGCTTGCCGGCGGCGGCAATGTGGTTCGCTATCAGCCCGGACCCGCATTCATCGGCAACGACAGCTTCCGGTTCCATGCGGACGACGGCGGCGCCCCCCCGGACGGCGGTCCATCCGCCGACGCCACCGTGGACGTAGCGACCCACCTGCCCACGCCTGAATTGTTGACCCTATGCGACGGACTCGGCGCACTCGGCGATCCGCATGCATTCATCTCCCCGATGTCCGCGAATCACGTATTCGACAACTTCGACATTCAGCTTAACGAATCGGTTGCGCTCGTCGGCTTCGGGATCACCGCCAGCGGAGGAATCGCCCCCGGTTCGCTGACCCTCAACGCGGCAGGACCGCCCGGTGCCTATGTCGTCCAACTGAACGGCGGTATTCCCCGGAAGGCATGGACCACGATCACGATCACCGTGCGAAACGCGAGCGGGATCACCGCGGATCTCTGTGTCCGTCTGGCACATCTGCCGTGCGACAATGACCGTAACGGCGTTGTCGCGCTGGCGGATGTCACCGCGTTCGTCAACGAGTTTCAGGGCTTGCAACGCGTCAAACTCGCGGACATCAACGGTGACGGCGCCGTCGGTCTCGCGGACATCTCGGATTGGGTGAACAACCTGGTCGGCCGGGCCGGGCTTCCCCCGGCCCAGGACACGACGCTCCCCCTCATGCCGACCTGCCCGTAGGTCCACCGGCCCGTTGACCCTAACAAGCGGTAACGACCGAAAACAAAGCCCTGTGCACACTCCGAATGCTGATCCGAGCGATTCCGGGCTACTTTTTCGGTCCAAACTTGCAGCCACCAGCCGGCCGACCTATCATTTTGGGATCGCCCCTGTCCTCATCACGGGGTGATTCCGGAGGGGGTTGAGCCGGGTGAATCCGGCCCTCGACGTTCACTCCATCAACGCAACGGAGCCGGGAAAGTGAACATGATGGCTTGCGGATCAAAATCAGCGCGCGGACGGGGTCTATTGCGACGGTCCGGTGTGAGCGTACGCGGGTCGACGCGGCGCTCTTGCCCTACGGTATGCATGATGTCCATGGTCGCCTTGGCCGTCTTGGGGCCGACAAGCCGGGTCGCGCGGGCGGACGACCCACGGCCATCGTCGGTTGCGTGGCTTTCGGAATCGGTACTCGAGGGTTTCGACCACATCCAGCGTCAAATCATGCTCCGGCTGGCGCGACAACAGGGCATGGCGTGGCAACGCGGGCCGGCGGTCTGCTTCGCCCCGAACACCGCCGAACACATCATCGCCGAACAAGCGGCCCGGGCGGCACAACGTCCTCAACGCGTGGGGCTTGACGCGTTTCAGTTCGATGACAGTGATCGTTGGACAACAACCGCGCTGAGTGGTAGCGGCCTGGGCCAGGGCGACCCCACCACCATCACCTGGAGCATCGTCCCGGACGGAACGGACATTGACGGGTTCATCGGAGAACCGGACAGCCCGAGCAATCTCATTGCCTGGCTCGACGGCATCTATGGGTTCGTTCCCGGGCCGGATTTGCAGAATAAGAACTGGTTCCCCCTGTTCGAGCAGGTCTTTCAGCGCTGGGGTGACCTGACCGGCAACAACTACGTCTACGAACCAAACGACGACGGCGGTCGATGGAGAGCGCTCGGGCCGTTCAACGTGTCGATCGCCTCGGGCGAAGCCGGGGTCCGCGGCGACGTACGGATCGCCGGTCACTTCATCGACGACAACAGCGGCGTGCTCGCCTACAACTTCTTCCCCAACGTCGGCGACATGGTGCTCGATACCGCCGACAACTTTTTTAACACCACCTCCAACAACTCGCTGCGGCTGCGCAACGTACTCGCCCACGAGCACGGGCACGGCATCGGCCTGTCCCACGTTTGCCCGGCCAATGCAACCAAGCTCATGGAGCCGTTCGTCAGCACCGCCTACGACGGTCCGCAACATGACGACATCCTGGCCGGCAACCGCGGCTACGGAGACCGTTTGGAATCGAACGACACCGATACCACCGCGACCAACCTGGGGGCACCGTCCGACGGAACCACGGTGGTCGTCGACGATGTCAGCATCGACGACAGCTCGGACACCGACTGGTACAGCGTGACCCTCCCGGCCGACAAGTCGATCAACGTCACCGTGCGCCCGATCGGGTTCAGTTACCTGAGCGGCGCGCAAAACAGCAACGGTTCCTGTTCGGCGGGCAGTTCGTTCAATTCATTGATCGGAAATGACCTCGGTTTCGAGGTCCTCGCTCCGAACGGCACCACGGTCCTGGCCACGGTCGACGCGACCGCAGCCGGGGTAACCGAGGAGATCCTCCAACTCGATCTGCTCAACGGCGCAGGCGCCTATTTCGTCCGCGTTTTCGGAAACGACACCGAAGCCCAGATGTATCAACTCGAAGTCGCGGTCGAGGTGTTCCCGCCTCCGCCGAATGACACTTGCGTCGACGCGATCTGTCTCGACGACGGTGTGCCCTTCCTGGACACTACCCAGGGCGCAACCGGAACCGACGTCACGAGCTGTGCAACCAACGATACGCTCGATGCATGGTTTGCATACACGCCCACCGCGAGCGGATCGGTCACGTTCAGCCTGTGCGGCAGCAGCTTCGACACCTCGTTGGCCGTCTTCGATGCGTGCGGGGGAACGGAGTTGGCCTGCAACGACGATTCATGCAGCACGCAATCGGAGCTGACGATGCCGTTGGCCGTCGGATCGACGTATTGGATTCGCGTGTCGGGCGCGCAAGGCACGTTCGGCGATTACTCGCTGACCGTCACCGGCTCGGGGAGCACTTGCTCCGGCTGCATTCCGCCGGTCGATCCGGCCAATCCCGTTCCCGCCGACGCCGCCGACGATGTCCCGGTTGATGACGATCTCGTTTGGAACGGCGGCCCGCCCGCACCGGTCGTCGCGCCGGCGTCTTACCCACCCGCCCCTTCGGGACCGGCCCTGACGAACTACCGACTTTCCGCATCGCGCAAGACGACCATCACGCAACATCCTGCGCCCGACCAAGCCGTCAGCGCCGTCAGCGGATGCTTGATTGTCAACGGTGATTTCGAGACCGGCGACCTCTCGGGCTGGACCGTGACCAGCACCGGCGCGGGTACGTTCGCGATCAATGACGGAACGTATATCCCAGTGAGCGCTGACGGCCCCCTGCCCGCCTGTCAGGGCACCTACTCGGCGGTCAGCGACCAGGCGGGAACGAGTACGTCCACGATCTATCAAGACGTCGCCCTCCCGTTCGCGTTGGACTCCGCCACCCTGCGATGGACCGACATGATCCGGAATCATCATTCCGTGTTTGTCGATCCGAATCAGGAGTTCCGCGTGGAAGTGCGCGACCCGGCCGACGACTCGGTCCTGGCCGCCTTGTTCTCCACCAATCCCGGCGACCCGCTCTTCAGCGGCTGCACCGACCGAAACGCCGACATCTCGGCGTATATCGGTCAAACCATTCGCGTGGCATTCACCGAGCAGGACAGCTTTGACTTCTTCAATGTGCATATCGATGACGTGTGTATCGACACGACAGCGTGCACCCCGACCTACGACGTATTCCTCGACACGTTCTCGCCGCCGACCACGCTGGTCTGTGACGACGCCACGAACCCGGTCTGTACTCCCGGTACGCTGGACCCCAACACCACCTACTACTGGCAAGCCGTCGCCACGACCTGCTGCGGCACGACCGCCGGCCCGATCTGGTCCTTCACGACCTGCCCGGCCGCCCCGCAACTCACGTACGTGTGCGCACCCGGCCTATCGGCCGACCCGAGCTGTTTCATCTTTCCCCAGTCCGCAGCCGTCGACCTCACGGAATTCAAGATCGGACTCGATGTCGCGTCGCAACTCGTCAGCACCGTCAGCATCACGTCGACCGGCGGCGCCGCGCCGACCGCCGTCACCGCGATCACCCCGACCGGCCAAGGCGATGAACATACCATCACCCTGGACGCGCCGCTTCCGCAACAACACTGGACCACGATCGTGGTACGCGTCGGCACCGCATGCGGCACCGAGACGGATCTCTGCATTCGCGCGGGCCGACTCCCGGCCGACATCAATCAGGACGGCATGGTTGGCCTGAGCGACGCGAGCGCATTCGTGTCCGAGTTCAACGGCGCGATGCGGCCTTGCCTGGTCGACAGCAACCATGACGATGCCGTCGGACTCGCGGATGTGTCTGACTGGGCGAATAACTTCAGCGGAAATGCCGGATTGGGAATCCCGCAAGCCAACGGCACGTTCCTGCCGCCCAAACCCGTGTGTCCGTAATCCGCCGCAACGTTGCCCGATGCGTCGCGCCTGCCTAGCATACGATCATGCTGTCGGTCGACGAAGCACTGAACGCGATCCTTACGGACGTTTCACCGCGCGCCACCGCGGCGTACGCGCCGATTGACGCGATGGGGCTCGTGATCGCCGCGTCCCCGACCGCCGACGTCGACATGCCGCCGTTCGACAAGGCGGCGGTCGACGGGTACGCGGTCAAAGCGGTGGACGCGGTAGCGGGCCGATCGTTCGTGGTCGCCGAAAAGGTGACTGCCGGTGAGATGCCCGGCGCCGAAGTCACGCCCGGGCACGCCATTGAAATCATGACCGGAGCCCCGGTGCCCGCATCGGCCGACACCCTCATCATGCTCGAGTCCACTCGCCGGGTCGGCGACCGGATCGAGGTTCTGCGCGACACCGAACCGGGTAAAAACATCTGCCGTCGCGGCGAAGACGCGCGTGCCGGCGATCCGGTCCTTCCCGCCGGAGTCGTTCTCGGCCCGCAACACTGTGCATTGCTCGCCGGTCAGGGCTGCACCCGGTTGCAATGTCATCGGCGTCCAGTGGTGGCGATTCTCGCCACGGGCGACGAAATCGCGCCTCCGACGGAGCAACCGGCGCCCGGCCGAATCCGCAACGCCAACAATGACGCGCTGGCCGCGCTGGCCCGAACGGCGCACTGCGAAGTCGATGATCTCGGCATCGCCGCCGACCGACCCGACGCGCTTGCGGTGAAGATGCGCGCCGGACTGGCCGCGGACGTGCTGCTCTGTTCGGGCGGCGTCAGCGCGGGCACGTTGGATCTGGTGCCCGATACGGCCAAAGCCTGCGGCGTCTGGGAAGTCTTTCACCATGTCGCCCTGCAACCGGGCCGACCGGTTTTCTTCGGACGCGCCGAGCATGCCGCGTGCTTCGGGCTTCCCGGAAACCCCGTGGCTGCGTTCGTATGCTTCAAAGTGCTGGTCGAGCCGCTGCTGCGCGCCATGCTCGGTTATCCGCAACCGGTGTCCGAAACCGTCACCGCGATTTTTGACGGCACGTTCAAGCGATCCGATCGGCGGCAACGCTACGTGGGGGTCGAACTGATCCAGCGCGATGGACAACGGATCGCCCGCAAGGTCCCGACGAACGGACCCGCGGACGTCGGCGCCCTGGCCCGCAGTCACGGCTTGGCCGTCTTGCCGCCGGAGACCGGCCCCTATCGGGGTGGTGAAACCGTCGACGTCATGCCCTTCTAGTTTTGTGTTACAGTTATGTCGTATTTTACAATCCTGATTGCTCCAACCGCCGTCGTGGGTTCGGAGAACCCGCTCGCTTGCGCTCGCGGCTCGGATATCATGCTTTCGCCGTGGGGCTTGCCGCACCCGGTCGCGCCCCGTACACTCTGCCCGCCATGGCCGAACGACGCTTTCTGATTACCGCCGCTTTACCCTATTCCAACGGGCGACTTCACGTCGGACACATTGCCGGCGCGTACCTGCCCGCCGACATTTACGTTCGCTACCTCCGCGCCCATGGCGACGAGGTGCGGTTCATCTGCGGCTCGGACGACAACGGCGTCGCCATCCCGATCACGGCGATCAAGGAAAACGCGACGCCCCAGGAAGTGTCGACGCGCTACAACAACCGGCAAGCCGCCGACTTCAAAGGACTCGGCATCGACTTCGATATCTTCGGCGGCACCCACCAGCCGGATTGTATCGAACTGCACGAGAAACTCTCGGGCGAGTTCTTCACGACGATCCACGAGAAAGGCTTCTTCACCAAGAAACGCACCAAGCAGCTCTACGACCCGCAGGCCGACAAGTTTCTACCCGACCGATACGTCAAAGGGACATGTCATCACTGCGGGTACGAGGAGGCGTACGGCGATCAGTGCGAGCAGTGCAGCAAGGCGATCGATCCGCTCTTGCTGGTCAACCCGGTTTCGACGATCACCGGTACCCGGCCCGAGGTTCGCGAGACCACCCACTGGTACCTCCGGCTCGATCAGTTCGAGGGGCAGCTCGCGGACTGGCTGAACGCGAAAAAGGACGCCGAGCAAGCCGGCGCGCATTGGCGCAACACGGTGCTGAACTTCTCGCTCGGTCAGATCAAGCAGGGCTTGCCCGAGCGCGCCATGACCCGCGACCTCGATTGGGGCGTGCCCGTCCCACTTACCGATCCTGACGCGGCCGGCAAATGTCTGTACGTCTGGTTCGACGCCCCCATCGGCTACGTCTCGTTCACCGCCCGCCACGCCCAGGAGCACGAGGGTAACGCCGACAATTACGTCCGTTGGTGGAAGGACCCCGCGTGCAAGATCGTCCACTTCATCGGCGAGGACAACACGATCTTCCACGCCCTGATCTGGCCGGCGATGTTGATGGCCGAAGGGTCCTATCAGTTGCCGCACAACGTGGTGGCCAACGCGTTCCTCAACATCAAGTTTCCCGGTAAGGAGGAAGCGAAAATCTCCAAGTCGCGCGGCACCGCCATCTGGATCGAAGAGTACCTCAAACGATTCGATCCCGATCCGTTGCGGTACTACCTGACCGCCATCGCCCCCGAGCATGCGCGAACCGCGTTCGACATCGACGATTTCGTGGGCCGGAACAACAACGAGCTGGGTAACGCGCTGGGGAACTTCGTCAACCGGTCACTGACGTTTACGCAAAAATACTTCGACGGCAAGGTCCCCGATCCGGGAGAGACCACGACGCCCGACACCGAACATCGCGAAGCGGTCGCCGCCGGTCACAAACAAACCGAAACCTACCTCGAGCAGTGCCGGTTCAAGGCCGCGCTGGCCACGGTCATGGAAGTCGCCCGTCACGCCAACGGCTACTTCGACGTCAAACAGCCATGGAAGCAGCGTAAAGACGACTTCGCCGCGTGCGGCACGACGCTTTACCACTGTCTGTCGACGGTCAAAGCGCTGGCGACGTTGATCGCTCCGTTCCTGCCCTTCACCGCCGACAAAATCCTCAGCCAACTCAATCTGCCGGCCAGCGCGTTGCAGTGGGACGCGGCGTTAACGCCCCTCGAGCCCGGCCACACCCTCGGTACGCCGGAAATCCTGTTCAAAAAGATCGATCCGGACGAAGCGTTCGCGCCGCCCGCGGAATAAAAGCAACCACCGGCCGACTCGCACCTCCGCATCGCTTCTCCCGCAACGGTGACCTATAATCCCAACGGTCGCCCGACGACGACCGCGCTCGGTGAACAGAAAGATGCTTCCATGTCTCGGTTCGAACGCCATACCTTGGATTGGCTCGACTTTCAGGTCGGCCCCCAACGACCGGGCAGCGTCGCCCTCGTCGGCGCGGGCCCGGGCGACCCCGCCTTGATTACCCTGCGCGGCGCGGCCCGGGTCGCCGGCGCGGATGTGATTCTGTATGACAAGCTCGCTAACACCGCCCTGCTGGCTCTGGCCGACGCGGACTGCGAAACGACGATGGTCGCCAAACGACCCGGCGCCCAATCGATCGAACAGTCAGCCATCAACGAGGCCCTCATCCGCCACGCCCGAGCCGGCCGGCGCGTGGTCCGTCTCAAAGGCGGTGACGCGTTCATCTTCAGTCGCGGCGGCGAGGAGGCGTTCGCGCTCGCCGATGCCGACGTGCCCTTTGAGATCGTCCCCGGCGTCACCGCCGGCATCGCGGTCCCGATCTGCGCCGGCATCCCGCTGACCCAACGCGGCACGGCCAGCACCATCGCCTTCGTCACCGGCCACAAGGACCCCACCCGACCCCGGCCGGCAATCGACTACGAAGCACTCGCGCGTATGGACGCGGTCGCGATCTACATGGGTATGAAGACGCTCGAACCGTGGCAACGAACGCTGCTCGATATCGGCAAGCCGCCGGAGACGCCGGTCGCCGTCGTGCAATCCGGTAGCCGACCCGATCAGCGGACGGTCGTCGGCACGCTCGGCGACATTGTCGAGCGGGTTGCCGCCGCGGGGTTGGAAGCGCCGGTGATCATCCTGATCGGGCAGGTCGTCGCCAGCCGCGACGCGATCAACTGGTTCGAGTCCCGACCGCTGTTCGGACAGTGCATCGTCAACACACGCCCCCGCGGCCAGGCCGCGGCCCTGACCGCCCGATTGGCCGAACTCGGCGCCGAGGTCCTCTCCGGGCCGACCATCGACACCGCGCCGCCCGACGATCCGACCGCCGTCGACGACGCCTTGCGCAGTTTGAACGACTACGATTGGCTCGTGTTGACCAGCGCCAACGGGGTACGGGTCATGATCGACCGTTTGACCGCCCTGTCCCGCGACGCCCGCGCGCTGGGTAACGTGCGCATCGCCGCCATCGGGCCCGCCACCGCCGACCGCCTGCGCGAGCACTTCATCGCACCCGATTTGATGCCCGAAGCATACGTGGCCGAAGCCCTCGCCGCCGCGATACAAGCAGCCGACACGTTGACCGGCAAACGCATCCTGCTCCTCCGTGCCGACATCGCCCGCAAGGACCTGACCCAGTTACTCACCGACGCCGGTGCGCGGTGCGACGACGTAACCGCGTACCGCACGATCCGCCCCGCCGCCCTGCCGGACGAGGTGATCAGCCGACTCGATCGCGGCGCGGTTCACTGGGTTACCTTCACCTCGGGTTCGACGGTCGACAATTTCCTTGCCCTGATCGGCGAAACACGACGCGCACGGCTTGCGACCGTCAAGCTGGCCAGCATCGGCCCGATCACCTCCGAGCGCTTGCGATCGGCCGGCCTACATCCCAACGTCGAAGCCGACCCCTACACCACCGAAGGACTCGCCGAGGCCATCGCACGCTACGCCATAGCAGAACGGGAGTCCGCCTGAATGAACCTCCGCGCATGCCTGACGTCGCTGCTGCTGTCGATCGCGAGCGGATGCGGCAGCGGCGAAGGAGGCGACGGCAGTCCGTTGGTGCCCGTGCCCTGCGCGGGTTCGTACGACGACGCGACGTTCGGCGTCAACTTCACGCCGCCACCGGCCCTGACCGGCCCCGAGTCGGCCGATTCCGACGGCGCTCTGCGCATCGTCGTGTGGCAACCGACGATCCTGACGCCTGAACCGATCGCCGTCGCCCTGACCTACCCCATCGCGCCGCTGGACGTCGACGTGAACACCGCCGCCCAAAGCGCCCTCGACGCCCAACGCAACACCCTCGACGCCGACCCGAACCAGACGATTCTCACCGACCAATCCGTCGCCCTCGACAGCGGCAACGACGGCAGCGTCCTGACCGCGATCAGCAACGACGGCGGCACCGCCACCCTCTTCGTCACCGCCGCCGGCGCCGACCGCTTCGCCACCGTCGCCATGGTCGGACCCAACGACGCGATCGAAACCATGCTCGTCTACGCCCTGTCGCTGTGCGTGGAATAACCACCAAAACGGCGCCGTGCATGCGTCTTATTGCAGCTCGTCCACGCTGTACACCGCGGGACGTTTGTAGAGGATGATCTCCTCGGGGATGTTGTGGTCCAGGCTATCGTCGGCGGCTTGCATTTCGGCGGCGAGTAGGCTGGCCATACGGCTTTGCAGCGCGGCGTGTTCGGGTTGGCCGACGAGATTGTTCAACTCGTACGGATCTTCCCGGAGGTCGAACAACACCCACGGCTTGCCGTCAATCTCGGCGTAGGTGTGGCGTTTGGTGCGCACGCCCCGCCACGGGCCGAGCTTGGACTGACGGTACGGCATGTAGTTCTGCAAATAGGCGGCGACCGGCTCGTCGGTGCTCTCACCCGCCAGCGTCTTGGACAGGTCCCGGCCCTGCATGTCGCTCGGCACCTTCACCCCGCAGAAGCCCAGCAGCGTCGGCGCGAAATCGACGTGCGTGAACAGCGTGTCCTTGGTCTGGCCGGCGGCGAGCTTGCGCGGATACCGCACGATGCCGGGAATGCGAATCGACTCTTCGAACGGTTTCCGTTTGAGGAACATCCCCTGCGAGCCGAGCATGTCGCCGTGATCCGACGTCACCAGAATCAGCGTGTCGTCGGCCAGCTTCAGCTCATCGAGCACGTCGATCAGTCGTCCCACGTTGTCGTCGACGGCCGTGATCATCGCGTAATACTCGGCAATGTCCTTGCGCGAGCCCATCTGGGTCCCTTCCCGCCAGTTGGGACGCATCTTCAGCTTGGCCGGATCGTACATCGCGCTGTACTTCTTCGGAGCGCGGTAAGGATTGTGCGGCGGGCCCATACCGACCATCAGAAAAAACGGTTTGTCGCGGTTGGCGCGGACGAACGCGATCGACTCGTCGGTCCAGACGTCGGCCTCGAACCGCTTGATCGGGATCTTGGTCGCGTCGTCGCGGAAGTACCAGGTATCGAAGTGGCGGTGCGAGCACTCGTTCGCCGCCCAAAACGCGAACCCCTGCCGTCGCGGGCCGGGCGGGATGAACCCCGGCTGTCGAATGCCGCCGTCGAGATGCCACTTGCCGACGAACCCGGTCGCGTAACCGGCCTCAGCCAACAGCTCGGCGATCGTCACCTGCGACTCGCGCAGCCTGAGGTCGTTGATCTTGAGTCCGTGTTTGTGCGGATACTTCCCGGTCAGCATGGTCGCCCGAGCCGGACAACACACCGGCGTATTCGCCAATGTATTCGGCAGAAACAGCCCGCCGCGAGCCAGCCGGTCCAGGTGCGGCGTGCGCACCTGATCGTTCCCGGCAATCCCCATCGCCTGCCCGCGCATCTGGTCGGGAAACAGCAGGATCACGTTCGGCCGGCGCTCCGCGGCGTCGACGGATGCTGCAAACATCGACAGCAAGAGAGCCGTGTCGAGCATCAACGCAGTATGAAATCGACGACAAACATGCATAGCGTTACCCCGAGTCAGCGACGTACTACCCTTCGATCCACCCAACAGTCTAGGCAATAAGCGGCAACGAGGCGAGTCATGCGCACCTTCCGGGGTGCGCATGACTATCTCGAAAGTTCTCGCTATACTGGCCGACGGGCGTGACGGTGTTTCGACGCTTCTGTTTCCCGCGAACTTGATCATTGGAATATCTGTGCGATCGAGAAAATCGAACTCTGTAGTTTGCGTTTGGCTCTTGGCGTGGTTCGGTCCTGGTGCAGTGCGGGTT
>Ga0299906_10000295_pt1 | contig 48780 bp, 34 predicted proteins | sample RVTome_14_FD_200259 | JGI IMG/M metagenome (GOLD analysis project Ga0299906, IMG submission 200259) | Soil microbial communities from uranium-contaminated site in the Upper Colorado River Basin, Wyoming, United States - RVT145D125 (version 2) ... | reverse complement strand
GATCACCCACCCTTACCCTGATCAGCGCTTACGCGTTCCTACCTGAGGCAAGAGCCCAGTGCGGTAGCTCTGCACGCTGGGATCCGTGCGGGGGGCCGCCAGCAATGGCGGTCCTACCGCGACATTCGCCCGGTTCGGTCGGGGGTGGGCGTTCGCCGTCGAGCCCCACGCCCCACGAGTTGAGGTAGAATCCGCGTAGGAAGGAGCCCAGGAGGACGTCCCATGCAGAAGACCATCGATTTCAACGATCTTGAAAGCTCCTGCCATGCCGTGCTCGAGGAAGTGGCCGAGAGCCATACCTCCTTCGTCCTGACTCGCGGGCGGCAACCCACCGCGGCCCTCGTCCCCTACGAGGACTTCCTGCGTCTCCAGAAGTTGTCCGAACGCCGTATCCTGCAGCGCTTCGACGAGACACGGGCGCGGATCCGCGAGCGCACTGCTCGCTTCAGCGATGAAGAGGTCGCTGCCGACGTCGCCGCGGACCGCCGTGAGCTCGCCGGCTGATGCGTGCCGTCATCGACACCAACATCCTCGTCCGCGCCAGACTGAAGCCCGAGGGCACGGTCGGTCCGGTCCTGGATCTCCTTCGCGATGGCCGCTACGTCTTCCTTTATTCCGAAACGACGCTCGAAGAGCTGCTCGAAGTCCTTACGCGTCCGCGTATGGTCCACAAATACGGATTGACGGCTGACGACATCGAAGCGCTCTCAGATCTGTTGATCGTGCGCGGTGAGGCCGTTGATCCAGAGGACACGTTCCTGGTTTGTCGCGACCCCAAGGACGACAAGTTTCTACATGTGGCTGTCGCTGGCAGGGCCGACGTCGTCGTGACCGGCGATGAAGACCTGTTGGTGCTTCATCCCTTTCGGGACATTCCTATTGTGGGACCTCGGCAGTTCTTGGAGATGCTTGCCGCTTGAACGCCCGGACTGTCGGCGCACGAGTCCACTCTCGTCCCGATACGCCCAAGCTTCCTCTGACCCTTCAACAACGACCAGCTCTACTCGCAATTCGTAGAGAAGCGCGGCAATCTCGCTGCTCTTCGCGAGGGGTAGCATTGCCGTGCCGATTCAGGAACCAGAGAGTCCAAGCGATGGGCCAAGCGCTGCTGCAATCTGGCCTGCTCGACGAGGGCATCGGCGAGCTCGAGCGCTACCTCGCCGGCGAGCCGGAGGCGCCTGACCGCAAGGAGGTGCGCGAGGTGATCTGCGAGGCGCGGGACCAGCTTTCGAAGGTCCATTGAGGCCGGCCGATCACAAAACGACCGACAGCCGCTCGAAGACCCAGAAAGCGGCCAGGGAACCGATCACGTAGGCCGGGATCCGGGCCACGGCCCGCGGCCAGACCACTGGCAGTGACGCGAAGGCGGCCCGCGCCAGGAGCAGCACGGCGACGAACGCGATCTGCCCAAGCTCGATGCCGCAGTTGAAGGCGACGAGCGCCAGCGGGATCTCGCCCGCGGGCAGTCCCACCTCGGCCAGGGCGCCGGCGAAGCCAAGCCCGTGGAGCAGTCCGAAGAGAAACGCCATGGCCCAGGGCGAGCGCCACTGCGCTGCGGCGGAGCCCCGCCGGGTCAGCTCGACGGCGACGGCGAAGATGCTCAAGGCGATCAGCACCTCGACCGCCGCCACCGGCACCCGCACGAAGCCGAGGACGGCCAGCGACAGGGTGATGCTGTGGCCAGCGGTAAAGGCGGTGAGGGTCCACAGCAGGGGGCCGCGTCCGCGCACGAGGAGCACCAGGCCGAGGACGAAGAGCAGGTGATCGAGACCGGTCAGGATGTGCTCGGTGCCGAGGACGAGATAGTCGCGGAAGACCCGGGCCGGGCCGGTGCGGGGAGGCACGGTGAGGAACGGCTCGTCGCCCCGCAGAATGGCCTGGACCAGGCGGCCGTCCGCAAGCTGGAGGCGTACCAGGGCGTCGGTCTGGCGCTCGCCCAGGCCTTGGACGCCGAGGCGCTCGCCCACCAGGCTCTGCGAGCCGCAGTCCATGCGCCAGCGCACGCTGACGCGCTGCTCGTCGCGGCTCACCGACCCCGGGGCGAGCGGGCGGCAGCGCTCCGGCAGCACGGGCTCCAGAGGGGCGTCGCGGGGCTGGGCCGAGGGCAGGCGCCACAGCACCTCGACCACGGAATCCGGAGTCTCCCGGAGCTCGAGCAGAGCCGGGTCGAGGGGATGGGCGGCCGCGGGCCCTGCGAGGGCGACGCAGAAGAGAGCCGCTGCAAGGACGTCCCGTCTCATCGGCCCGCCTCCGCCACCGTCGCATCGGCGGTGGCCTCCTCCGGCCACTCGATGCGGATCTCGTAAAGCTGGCGCAGGCGGTCGAGCCCCTGGCGCACCCGCGCGAGCCGCCGCTCTTGGGCGATGATGTGGGCGATCTGCCCGCGGACGGTGGCGAGCGGCGGCAGGCGCTCGCCGCTGTGCTCGTGCACCCAGACCAGGTGGAGCCCGAAGGGCGACGCGATCGGCTCCGACCACTCGCCGGGCTCGAGCGCCATCACCGCGGCGGCGAAGTCGGCGCCGAAGTGCCGGGCGATCACGGCTTGCGAGCGCCCGTCGAGCCGCGGGGCGAGCGGGAAGGGGTCGGAAAGCTCCGCGGCTTCCGCCGGCGGGCGCGGAAGCGAGCGCACCTCGGCCGCCAGTGCCGCCGCCCGGTCGCCGAGGCTCTCGCCGTGGGCGCCGGCGCTCACGAAGACGTGGGAGAAGCTCACGGTGGCGGGTTGGACGAAGCGGTCGCGGTGACGCTCGAGGGCGGACGCGAGCTCGTCGTCGCTGAACGGGGCGGCGTGCGCCTCCTGTTCGAGAAGAAGGCGCATCTTCTGGCGCAGATGGCGCTTCACCACCACGTCGTCGTCGAGCCCGAGCTCGAGGGCCGCGCGGTAGAGCTCCTCCTCCCCCAGGGCCGGGTCGGCGGCGACGGCGCGCATCTTCTGGATCAGGCGCTGGCGGATGGTGCGGTCGCCAAGATCGAGGGCCAGGCGCCGGGCCTCGCGCTCGAGGAGCGCCTCGTCGACGGCCTCTTCGACCAGCGCCGCGAGCTGAGCGTGGCTGGGGGGCGAGCCCCACTGCTCGCCGAAGCCCGCCGCCAGCTCGCGGACCTGCGCCGAAGAGAGGTTGACGGGAGCACGCTTCGCCCGGGCCGCGGACTCACCGCCCGGGGCCAGGAGGACGCCGCGGACGACGAAGAGCAGCCCGCCCAGGAACAGGAAGTGGACCGTGGGCTCGCGCAACCAGCGCGCGAGCGCCTTCCGCGCCGTGGCCCTCATGGCGCGTACCAGATCGGCGACGTCCAGGCGCGCTGCTGGACCGCCTTGGGAACGTCGCCGCTGCAACACTGCTGGTACTCGTTGGCGTTGTAGCCGACGAGGTCCTTGCCGGTCTGGGGCGGCTTGGCACAGTCGACGCCACGGTCGAGGCAGTAGTACTGGTTCCAGCGGCAGCTCGGGTTCTCGAGGATGCGGGCGTAATAGAAGACGTGCTGGCCCGGGTCGAAGCGCGGATCGGTCCACACCGTGCACAGATGCGTCAGGCCGCGGTCTTTCGCCGCTTCCGGCTTGCAGGTCGCGAGGTCGACGGGCACGGTCTCGTCGGGACCTCCGGCCACGTCGTAGACCTGCTCGTGGACCTCGCCGTGCGCGTCGACCCAGCCCTTGACGATCTGGGCGCGTTGGAGCGTCGCACCCGGATGCCCCTCCCAGCCCGGATCCATCAGCGCGTGGACGGCGAAGCGCGGCGCCTTGCCGCCGGCGGCGCCGAGGGTGCCGCCCATCGGCACGCCGTGGTCGTAGCCCTGGGCGGCGAAGTCGCCGCCCGTCTCGCACATGCCGGGAGGCAGGTCGAAGCCGCCGAAGAAGCGCACCACCGGGCGGGTGCCGCTGGTGGCGTAGGTCTCGCGGCGCTGCATGGCGGCGAAGATGGAATCGCGCGAGTTCTCCTCCGCCCACGCCACCGCCACGCCGCCGCCGTTGGTCTCGAGCCCGAGGAAGAAGGTCTCGTTCAGCATCTGGCCGCCGGCGGCGAAGCTGTTGGTGCCGTGGGCCCCGAACTTGGAATAGTCGACCTCGGTGGCGGTGGGTGTGCCGTTGTGGTTGTCGAGACTGCCGACGAAGCCGAGCTGGAAGGGGTTGACGCCTTCCTCGGGATGCTGCTGGCGGTAGCGCAGGCCGTCCTTCAGGGCGTTGCGCACGTAGCTCGAGGCCGGCACGGAGCGTGCGTCGGGGTCGATCAGAAAGGCGCCGGTGAGGGCGGCGAAGCTCATGTTCTCGAAGTCGCAGAGCTCGTCCGGCGCCGCCGCGCCCGGCTGCCAGGCGTCCGGATGTTGGCGCGAGTAACGGCACTCGGAGCCGCCCTTGATCTGGAAGATCTCCACCAGCCGCTCGTGCTCGTTGCGCACCCGGGCGTCCTCCGGGCTCTCCGGCATCAGGAACATGGCGCCGCCGCTCAGGTTCGAGTTGTGGGGGATGGAAAGGAATTCGCAGGGCTTTTCCTGGTCCGGGTTGCAGACTTCTTGCACCGCCTTGAGCATCACCGTGGGGGAGCCCAGGGCGACGCCGGCGGCGGTCGAGAAGGCGCCCCGCGGGTAGTCGCCGTTGGGGCCGGTGTAGCGCTTGCACTTGCCTCCCGCGCCGCAGCCGGTGATGGCGTCGAAGTAGGTGACCGGCAGCTCCGGCACGTTGGCGTTGCGGAAGATGACGTTGCGGTGCAGCTCTCGAAGAAGCAGATGTTGGTCTCCCCGAGGTACTCGGAGTGGTCTGTGACCGCCGCGAAGTCGAGGGCACGGCCCTCCGGCAGCCGGATCGTCCGCGTGGCGGTAAACTGGCAGCTCTCCGGGGGCAGGCAGTAGGGGTGGGCCGAGACCCCGCCGACCGCCGGCTCGCTGTCGTCCGTCTTCACCTGGCGGGTGTCGAAGAACGGCGCCAGGCCCACCTCTTCTCCCTGGGCGAAGCGGTAGGCGTCGCGCGGCGTCAGGCGGGTCTGGAGCGTCGCCGCGTCGGCCGAGTACTGGGTGTGGAGGTGGAGCTGGCCGAAGAAGGGCTGCCGGGTAGCGCTGTAGTGGGCGCAGCGCGGGCGGTCCTCGGTGCGCGCGAACGGCGTCGTCGGCTCCTGGCCCCGGGTCAGGCCGGGTGCGAGCAGCAGGAGTGCCAGTGCGGAGTGCAGGCTTTTCACGAGAGCTCCTTTCTGGGGCGCGGTCGCGTTCAGGGGCTGCCGACGTCGACTGCCGCCGCCTCGTTGGGGGCGTTCATGGGCGAAAAGAAAACGTGGCTATTGACCGACACGCGGATCAGCGTGAGGCCGTCGACCTCGTCGCCGAAACAGGCGTCGAGGAAGTTGTCGTTGTCGTCGTCGCGCAGGGCGAAGGGATTGAGCACCGTCCGTGTGCCCTCGCTGTCGACGCCGAGGACGAGGATCGCCGCCATCGCCGCGGCGTTGTCGACGAGCGTCCCGCCGTTCGCGCCCCGCACGCCGCCGGAGAAGGTGAGCTTGACGACCTTCGAGGTCTGCTGCTTTGGGCAGTAGGCGTTGCTCGCGGGCCCCGAGGTGTCGATGGTGCCGTCGGCCGGGTCGTAGACCGCGGCGCGGAGCAGGTTGGAGCCGGTGTCCGGCGGGTAGATCGAATCGATCTCGAGCCCGCGCAAGGACTCGCCGTCCACCGTGCGGACCTCACCGACGACCTGGATCTTCGTCGGCATGTCCGCGTCGCCGACGCCGAAATCCCCGGCCAAGAGGATGGTGTTGAGCTCGGTCTTGTCGACCGCGGGATTGAGGGTCGCGCACACCGGGGTCACGACTCGGCTCCGGGCTCCCACCTCGACCCGGAAAGCGCCGGGATCGAGGGCGTAGGTCGCACCGCCGAAACCGTTGCCGTAATCGACCTGGCGGGTGAGCACGAAGGGCATGCCACCGAATCCCGCGAACGAGACGCCGGCCGGGCAAAAGCCCCTGGCGCCGCCGGGAAGGACGACGGCGCCGAAGTAGGCGGAGAGAGCCTGGGCCTTGGCGGTCCTGGCCTCCTCCTCGGCGCCGGTGGAGATCGTCGTCAAAGCCAGGACGGCGGCGGCGAGAAACCGATTCCGCATCTCAGGTCTCCTAACGGTATGTGTCAGGTCGCGCGCAATTCGGGAGTCACCCTTTCTTGAAGTCATCGGCGTCATCTCCTTTCAGCAGTCTCTTGAAGCCCACTCGTCTGACGTAGTAGTGGGACGGGCACGCCGGCTATCGCATCACCCGGCGCAGCCAGCGCGCGGGCGCGCTCCGCGGTACCGCCGTCATGGCACGTACCAGATCGGCGACGTCCAGGCGCGCTGCTGGACGGCCTTGGGAACGTCGTCGCTGCAGCACTGCTCGTATTCGTAGGCGTTGTAGCCGACGTTGGCGTCGGTGGTGGGCGGCCGGCGGCAGTCGACTTGGCGCTCGAGGCAGTAGCGCTGGTTCCAGCGGCAGCTCAGGTTCTCGACGATCCGGGCGTAGTAGAAAGCGTGCTGGCGCGGGTCGAAGTCCGGATCCGTCCACACCGTGCAGAGCTCCGCCAGCCCGCCGTCGCCTGGGCCGCCAGGGGTGCAGGTGGCGAGATCGACCGGCACCGCGCGGCCGCCGTCGCCGGCGACGTCGTAGACCCGCTCGTGGACCTCGCCTCCGGCGTCGACCCAGCCCTTGATCACCTGCGCCCGCTGGAGCGTTGCGCCCGGGTTCTCCGCCCAGCCCGGATCCATCAGCGCGGAAATGGCGAAGCTCGGTGCGCTCTTGCCTGAATCTTCGGGGAGCGTCGCTCCCATCGGCACGCCGTGCTCGTAGCCCTGCGCGGCGAAGTCTCCGCGCCGGCACATGTCCGCCTTAAGGTCGAAGCCGCCGAAAAAACGCACGATGGGACGCGTGCCGCTGGTGGCGTAGGTCTCGCGCCGCTTCATGGCGGCGAAAAGAGAGTCGCGCGAGTTCTCCTCGGCCCACGCGGCGGTCAAGCTGCCGCCGTTGGTCTGGAGACCGAGAAAGAGCGGTGTCGCTCGCCGCGACCTGGCGCGTGTCGATGAAGGGCGGCAGGCCGACTTTTTCGCCCCGCGCGTAGCGGTAGGCGTCCCGCGGCGTGTTGCGGGTGTCGAGGCTCGCCGCATCGGCCGAGTACTGGGTGTGCACGTGGAGCTCGCCGAAGAACGGCTGCCGGGTGGCGGTGTAGTGGGCGCAGCGCGGGCGCTCCTCGGTGGTCTCGAACGGCGGCTTCGGTTCCTCTGCGCGTGCCAGACCCGCGCAGAGCACGAACAGACTCGACAGGATGGTTGGCAAGTGTTTCATGGCGTTTCCTTTGTGCTTGTCCAACGGTTGGAGCATTGAGAGCGACGGTCGTGACTGCCCGATCTTGAAGTCATCGCCTTCATCTCCTTTGAGCGGTCTTTCAAAGCGCACTCGTCTGGCGTAGTAGTGGGACGAGCACGCCGGCTATCGCATCACCCGCCCGAGAAGACGTGGCTGGAGACGGACCGGCCGATGAGCTTCAGCCAGGGAGGGGCTGCCTCAGCGCTCGTCGACGACTCGGAAGGGGTAGCCGGCGACCTCGACGCCGGCGCCGGCGTCGTCAACGCCCTCGACCCGCAGGCGGTAGTCGCCGGGGGCGAAGAAGCCCGCCGGGCAGGTGATCATCAGCGACTCGAAGGCGTTGGGCCGCAGGTCCGCCTGGCGGAAGAGGGCGGCGCCGTCGGCGCCGGTGACGGTGACCCGGTAGCCGGCGAAGCGCGGGTCGTCGTCGACCTCGACCGCCAGCACCAGGAAGCCCGCGACCCGCGCGAGATCGATCGTCGCGGCGGGCTCGCCGGGGTCGCCGCGGAAGCCGTGCAGGAGGAAGAGCGGCGTGTCGCCGCGGGGGCTCGCCAAGCCGCCGGGCGGCGTGCGGGTGAGGAAGAAGGCCGAAGGCAGGGCCGCCGCGACGAACAGCGCCGCTACCAGCAGGCCGGCTTGCACGCCCCGGCTGCGCCGGGCGATCCAGGCGAGGAGCCCGAGCCGTGCTGCCCGTGCCCCTTCCTCGGCGGCCACCGCTCGGAGGCCCCGCCGCAAGCCGCGGTCGAGCACCAGTAGCTCGAGGCATTGCGCGCATCCGGCGAAGTGCTCCTCGAAGCGCGCCTCCTCCTCCGGCGGCAAGGCGCCCTGGTGGTAGCGCTCGATCAGGCCGTGCTCTTCGACGTAGGCGTGGTCCATGGCCGCTGCTGATCCCCCCTCAATAGCATAGTGTGACGAGCAGGGCGATCATCGCACCCCCTGTGGTGCCGGCGACGAGCCTCTCCTCGTAGAGCGTCTTGAAGCGCTGGCGCGCCCGGTGGACGACGCGGTTGAACTGCAGGCTCGACAGACCGAGGTCCGCCGCGATCTTCTCCTTCTCCTCCTCCGCGACGTAGAGGCGGAACAGGATCTCGCGGTCGCGCGAGGCGTCGAGCTCCTCGATCAGCCGGCGCACCAGCGCCGCCCATTCGCTGTCGAGCAGCACGTCGAGCTGGCCCGGCCCTCGAGCGACCGCGACCCGGAGCACTCCGCTGTCACCCTCGGTGCGGCGCCGGGCGCGCTTGCGGTAGTGCTCGATCGCGAGGTTGCGAGCGATCCGGGCCAGGAATCCCGGCAGCTTCGCGGGCTCCCGCAGCTCGCTGCGGCGCAGCTTCTCGAGGGCGGTCTGGAAGGTCTCCTGATAGAGGTCCTCGGCCTCGGGGCGGCCGCCCGTGTGGCGATCCAGGATGATCGCCACCACCCGGCCGTAGAGCTCCACCAAGCGCGCTTCGGCGCGGGCCTCGCCGGCGGCGATGCGCGTCGCCAGGGCCGCCGGCGAGTCGGGGTCGGCGGCCGGCACGGAGTGCTCGTCGTGCACGTACGAAGCCTAGCAGCATTGCGAGCCGGCGAACCCTCACCCCCGGCCCCTCTCCCAGGGGGAGAGGGGAGTACGATGTCGAGATTCGAGCCCCTCTCCCCCTGGGAGAGGGGTTGGGGTGAGGGTGCCTCAGGGCTGGTTGTCCGCCCCCCAGGACCCGACCTGCTCCGGGTCGCCCGCGAGAACCAGCGAATAAGGCGCCTTGTAGAGACCTCCGGTGGTGGGCTGGCGGCTCAGGGAGATCTCGACGTAGAGCCGTTCCTGGCTGGTCGTGCTTTCCCGCTCCCAGATCAGGCGCTCGCTCACGTAGCGGAAGAGGGCGGGATCGTTCTCGGGATCCTCGGGGAAAACGGGCAGCAGCCCGTCGCTGGAGTAGACCGAGACACCGATCTGGTCGGCGGCCGGCGGCGGGTCGTGATGAGTGCCGGTTCCGATGAAGAGCTTCTGGCCGCTCTCGATACGCGGGCCGGCGCCGCATCCCGCGCGGATGGTGTAGGTGCCGATGAAATCGAGGATGTCCATTTCCATTCTCCTTTCAGACGGTCGACTCCGACACGATCGGACAGGTGGTTTCTTCTCGATCAGAGTGGTGCGAGGGCGCCGGATGTCGCAGCTCGGCGGTCACTTCCACTCGCCTACCAGGACGAACCCGGCCCAGAACGACGGGTCCCGCCATCGCCGTTCCTGCCGTAGCTCCTGCTGCGCCGCTCGCAGCGCCGCGGCGGGCCGCAGGCCCTCGTGCCACAGGGCGCGGTAGAAGCGGCTCATGAGCGCTGCCGTCGCCCGGTCCTCCACCCGCCACAGGCTCGCCACCACCCGTGGCGCCCCGGCGTAGAAAAAGGCCCGGGTGAGCCCGATCAGGCCTTCGCCGCGGATCTCCCGGCCGAGGGCCGTGCGGCAGCCGGAAAGCACCACCAGGTCGGCACCGAGCTTTAGGTTGTAGAGATCGTGGAGGCCCAGGAAGCCGTTGCGGGGCCGGCCCTGCTCGTCGACTCGGGAGAGCACCAGCCCCGAAAGCGCCGGGGTCTGGGCGTCGATCACCGCGTGGGTGGCGAAGTGGACGACGCGGTAGGAGCCGAGCCCGGTGCCCAGAACCCGCTCCCGATCGGCGGCGAAGCCGAGGGCGGTGAAGCTCCCGTCCGGCGGCGCCAGCGCCGCGATCAGCTCAGCCTCTTGGCGGGTCGCGGGCAGCCGCTCGAAGACCGGTGCCGGAGCCGTCCCGGACGCCGCCCCGAGCACCCTTGGGTCGTGGGGACCGAAGACCGGGTCGGCCAGCACCGCGATCGCCTCGGGAGCGGGCGGACGTCCGGCCAGCGTGCGCCGGAGGGCCGTCAGCACCGAGGCGGAGGGCAGTTGGACCACTTCGTGCCGCTCGAGCACGAGCACCGGCCCGGTGCCCGGCAGCGGCAGCGCCGCGAACGGCAGATAGCTCAAGGCGCCGTCGGCCACCACGGCGAGGCGGCGCGAGCCGAGCTGCTCCGCCACCGGCCCGAGCAGCAGGCGGCTCAAAGCCGCCGCGGCCTCGGCGCCGGCACGGCGGGCTGAAGGATCGTAAGTGCTCAAGCTGCCGTACGCCTGCCGCACGGCGTCCTCGATCTCGTGGCGGCCGGGCAGCTCGAAGCTTCGGACGTCCCCTGCCGTCACCGCCCACAGAAAGCTCCGCGCCTCCCCCAGGGCGTAGCTCAACAGCACCGTGTCGTCGCCCAGGAGCTCCTGGATCTCGTGGACGTCGGCGGGACGGGGCCAGGTCAGCTCGGCGTAGGAAGGGCTCGCGAGGCGGATCTCCGCTTCCACGAAGTCGAGCTGGCGGTGGAGGTCGGCGAGCTCCGACTCCAGGGCTTGCCGCTCCGCCGCCGCGGGCGGGCTGCCGCCGTGGAGGCGCTCGGCCTTGGCGCCGAGGCGGGTCTCGAGCGACTTCCGGCGCTCGACGAGGGCGGGCTCGACGCCGGCGTCGAGATCGGTGCCGGCCTCTGCGAGCAGCTCGAGCAAGGAGCGGGCACGCTGGCGCTCGCAGACTGCGAGGGCGGCGCGATCGTGACCCGCGGCGGGCGCGGCGTGTTGGGCGTCCATCAAGAGGTCGATCGCGAGCTCGTAGGCCTGATGGAGCTTGCCCGCCGCGGCGGCGCGCAGATCCGGGCTGCTGATGCGGGTGCGCAGCGTTTCGAAGAGATCGAGCGCCGCCAGGACGTGCTCGCGGGCCGACCCGGCGTCACCCGCTCGGCGTTCTGCGTGGGCCAGGACGGTGAGAGTCAGCGCCTCGCCGGCCTGATTGCCGCTCGCGCGATCGAGGTCCAGCGCCCGCTTCAAGGCCGGCACGGCCTTGCCGGGCTCGCCCGACCGGGTGTAGAGCTCGCCCTGGTCGCGCAGGGCGGCGGCCTCGTAGAAGCGGTCGCCGACTTCCCGCAGTAGCTCGATGGCCTGGCCGACCGAAGCGAGGGCCGCCACGTGCGCGCCCGTCGCGGTCTGAGCCCGCGCGAGCAGGGCAAGAGCGATCCCTTCTCCCTGGCGATCGCCGATCGCCCGCCGCAGGGCGAGGGCGTCGCGGTGGAAGGCGAGGGCGTCGGCGTCCTTTCCCAGGCGGCTGTAGGCCTCGCCGAGAGTGGCGAGAGCCGCGGCCTCGCCGCGCGGGTCAGCCACCTCGCGCCACAGGCTCAACGCCTGTCGCAGCGCAGCGAGGGCGCGTTGCGTTTCCCCCAGGTCGAGATAGACCTGGCCGAGATTACCGAGCACCCTCGCCTGCCAGCGCCGGTCTTCCAGCTCCTCGAAAATCTCGAGCGCCCGGCCGTAGTGCACCAGCGCCTCCCGCACCTCGCCGGTGATCCGGGAGAGCGCGGCGAGGTTGTTGAGGGTGCGCGCTTCCCCTTTGCGGTCGCCGGCGGACCGCATCAGAGCGAGCCCCTCCCGGTAGTGCGCGAGCGCCCGCTCGGGCTCGCCCAGGACGTCGTAGGCGCGGCCGGCGCTGTGGCGCGCGGCATTCTCGAGATTTGCCGCCCGCAGCGCGCGGAGCCGGGGAATCGCCTGCTCGTAACAGGCCGCGCCCGCGCGCAGCTCCCCCTCCATCAAGTCCATCAGACATCCGTTGGCGAGCGCGACGGCCTCGCCGAAGAGATCGCCGATCCGGCGGGAGACGGCGAGGGCGCGGTCGAAGAGCTGCCGTGCCTCCACGGTGTCTCCCAGGAGCTGGTGGTCGAGGCCCAGCTCGTTCAGGGTGGCGGCCTCCCACAGCGGCTCTTCGAGGGCCTGCCAGAGCGGCAGGGCCTGGCGGGCGAGATCGCGGGCCTGGCGGGTCTCGTCGATCAGGCGCGCGAGGACGCCCATCGCGTAAAGGGCCCGCGCCTCGAGGCGCCTGTCCCCGAGCGACCGCCAGTAGGGCAGGGCCCGCTCGTGCTCGGCAATCGCCTGCCGGCGGGCCTCGGTCGAGCCTTCGAAATACAACTCGCCGGCGCGCGCGGTGGCGCGCTCGGCCTCGAGCCACGCGTGGACCGGCGGCAGAGCCTCGACGCGGAGCGCGTAGCGCCCCGGCGGCGCGCCCGGCTCGCGCGCCGTGATCTCGATCCGATAGTCGCCGGCTTCCTCCGGCTCGAGGAGCAGCCGTTCCTCGCCCTGGCGGTCGAAAGGGTTGTCGACCGCGGCGAGCCGTCGGCCGTCGGGCGCCGACGCCGTCACCGCCACGTCGATCCCCCGCTGCTCCACGACCACGAGCCAGGGCCGGCCGGCGGCGAGCCCGGCCCTGTAGGCATGACCTTCACCCGCTTCGAGAGCCTGCTCGATCGATCGTCCCGGCAACAGCCTTGCCGGATCCTCGGCCGCGGCCAACGCCGCTGCGACCAGGGCCACGGCAGAGAACGCCAGCAGGTGTCTGCTCATGGCGCGGCTGTGCCGTCCTCATGGCACGTACCAGATCGGCGACGTCCAGGCGCGCTGCTGCACCGCCTTGGGCACGTCGTCGCTGCAGCACTGCTGGAATAGTCGACCTCAGTGGCGGTGGGCGTGCCGTTGTGGTTGTCGAGGCTGCCGACGAAGCCGAGCTGGAAGGGATTGACGCCGTCCTCGGGGTGCTGCTGCTGGTAGCGCAAGCCGTCCTTCAGGGCGTTGCGCACGTAGCTCCAGGCCGGCACGGAGCGTCCGTCCGGATCGATCAGGTAAGCGCCGGTCAAGGCGGCGAAGCTCATGTTCTCGAAGTCGCAGAGCTCGTCCGGCGCATAGGCCCCCGGCTGCCAGGCGTCCGGGTGCCGGCGCGAGTAGCGGCACTCCGAGCCGCGTCCGGCGGGTAGATCGAGTCGACCTCGAGCCCGCGCAGGGATTCGCCGTCGACCGTGCGGACGTCGCCGACGACCTGGATCCTCGTGGGCATGTCGTCGCCGCCGATACCGAAATCCCCGGCCAGCAGGACGGTGTTGAGCTCGGTTTTGTCGACCGCGGGATTGAGGGTCGCGCACACCGGAGTCACGACCCTTCCCTGCGCTCCGACCGTGACCCGGAAGGAGTTGGGGTCGAGGGCGTACGCCGCCCCACCGAATCCCTCCCCGGCATCGACCTGCCGGGTGAGCACGAACGGCATGCCGCCGAAGCCCCCGAACTCGCCTGACGGACACCAACCCCTGGGCGTGCCGGGGAGGATGACGGCGCCGAAGTAGGCGGAAAGAGCACGGGTCTTGGCGGTACCGGCCTCCTCGGCGCCGGTGGAGGCCGTTGCGAGAGCCAGGACGGCGACGACAGCAAAGCGATTCCACATCTTCGGTCTCCTTCGCTGGCCTCGCCGGAGCGACCCGGGAGGTAACACCTTTCGCGCAGACGTTTCTGTCGAAATCGACGTCAAACTAACTCGGCGGGATGGGCCTGTCAACGGGACATGACAGAATCGCCGCGAATGCATCGCCTGGTTGCTGGTAGTCTCGTCGCGGGTCCATTGACGATGAAGGCACGGACTTGGGTTCTTGCTGTCTTGGTTTTTCCTTGGGCTTCCAACGCGAGCTCCGAGGACGCCGGCGTCGTCGACGTCAGCGGCCACTGGATCACCCCCGGCCTGAGGAAGTAAGAGAGGACGGCGAAACGCCGCGTACGGCCCAGAAGGTCATCCGACACGCAGAACCAGTATCATCGCCGAGGTGGTGCGCGGTCCTTCAAACCCTTTTCGCCGGACGCTTCTCCTCGCGAGCGCCCTCGTCGTCCTCGGCTGCGAGCGCGGCCCCGGGCCCCCGCAGGAGGCCTGGCGACGCGCCGCCGGCGGCCTCGCCCTGGGCGAGCTCAACGTCGTCCTCGTCACCATCGACACCCTGCGCGCCGACCGTTTGGGCTGCTACGGCTACGGCGAGGTCGCGACGCCCCATCTCGACCGCCTGGCGCGCGAAGGCGTGCGCTTCGTCCACGCCGTCTCCACCGTGCCTTTCACGCTGCCGGCCCACGGCTCGATCATGACCGGCTCCTACCCGCCGCGTCACGGCATCCGCGAGAACGTGGGCTACGCCCTCGACGCCGGCCTCCCCACCCTGGCCGAGCGGCTGCGCGCCGCCGGCCGCGACACCGCGGGCTTCGTGAGCGCTTTCGTGCTCGACGGCCGCTGGGGCATCGGTCGCGGCTTCGACCGCTACCACGACGACTTCGACCTCCGCGGCATGGGCGCCAACCTCGCGTCGGCCCAGCGCGACGGCGCCGAGACCCTCGCCGCCGCGAGGCAGTGGCTCGAGGGACGGACGACGACGACGCCGTTCTTCCTCTGGCTCCACCTCTACGATCCCCACGACCCCTACACGCCGCCCGAGCCCTTCCGCTCCCGCTACCCGCAGCGCCCGTACGACGGCGAGGTCGCCTACGCCGATTCCCTGGTGGGCGAGCTCACCCGGACGCTGGAGGAGCGCGGGCTCCTGGAACGAACGCTCCTGGTCGTCACCGCCGACCACGGCGAGGGGCTGGGCCAGCACGGCGAGGGCTTCCACGGCTACTACGTCTACGATGCCACGGTGCGCGTGCCGCTCATCGTGCGGGTGCCGTTCGGCGACTTCGGCGGGCGGGTGATCGAGGCGGCGGTCAGCCACGTCGACCTGATGCCGACGATCCTCGCGGCGGTGGGCCACGAGGTCCCCGCGGGCGTCCAGGGCGAGAGCCTGCTGGGGCTGATCCTCGGGCAGGACGATGGAGGAACCGGGCGCGCCGTCTACAGCGAGTCGTTCTATCCCCTGCTGCACTACGGCTGGGCGCCGCTGCGGGCGCTGCGGACGGCGCGCTACAAGTACGTCGACGCGCCGTCTCCCGAGCTCTACGACGTGGCGGAGGACCCCGAGGAGCGCGAGAACCTGTTGCTCGACCGCCGGCCGGTGAGCCGCGATCTGCACGACCGCCTGCGCGCCCTCACCGCCGAGCTCGACGCCGGCGCCCGCGAGGCGCCGGCGGCGGCGGTGGACGAGGAGGCCCTGGCGCAGCTCCAGGCCCTCGGCTACGTCGCCGGCCGCGGCGAGGTGACGGCCGCCGGCGACGGCGAGCGCGCCGACCCCAAGGACAAGATCGGCCTCCACCGCCGCATCATGCAGGCCCAGAGCGTCCTCGGCCAGGGCGAGGACGCGGCCGCCGAGCGCCTGCTCGAGGAGGTGCTGGCCGAGGACGCGGCGATGATCGACCCGCACCAGATGCTGGGCCAGGTCGCCCTGCGCCGCGACGATTACGCGGGCGCCGTCGAGCGCTTCAGCGCCGCCCTCGCACTCGATCCGGACCACAAGGGCTCGCTCTTCGGCCTCGCCCAGGCCTATCGGCGCCTCGGCCGCCGCGAGGACGCGCTGGTGGGCTTTCGGCGTCTGCTCGAGCTCGACCCCAACGACGCCAAGAGCGCTCTCGCGGCGGCCGAGATCCACGCGGAGAAGGGACGTTTCGACGAGGCCCTGGCGCTGCTCGACGCCGCCGCGGGCGCCGCCGCCGCTCCGGCGCTCGTCGCCAATCAGCGCGGCGAGGTCCTGGTGCTGATGGGGCGCGCGGACGACGCCGCCACGGCCTTCCGCCAGGCGATCGCGGCCAACGCCGAGCCGGCGCAGCCGCGCTTCAACCTGGCGGTGCTGCTCGAGGAGCGGGGCGACGCCGAGGGCGCGTCGCGTCTCTACGAGGAGGCGATCGAGCGCGCTCCGCGTCACTTCCAGGCCCAATTCAACCTCTCCCGCCTGGCGGGACGGCGCGGCGACCTCGACCGCCAGCAGGAGCTCCTGGAGGCGTCGATCGCGTCCAATCCGGACTTCGTGCGCGGCTACTATTTCCTGGCCAAGCTGCTGATGGACCGCGGCGGCGACCTGGCGCGGGCCGAGGCTCTCGCGCGCGAAGGGCTGTCGCGGGACCTTGAGCACGTGGCGGGTCCTCTGGGCTTCTTCCTCCTGGCCGACCTGATGAACCGCGCCGGGCGTCCGCGGGAAGCGCAGGAGGCGTTGGCGCAGGCGCGGGCGATTCAGGGGGAGTGAAACCACGGCTCCGGATCACGAGCCGCCGTCCAGCAGCTCGTAGATCCGCGCCACGGCGTGCTCCGAGACCCCGGGACCCGAGATCGCGGCCAGCAGGTCGCCGCTCACCAGCACCTTCTCGGCGGGCAGGTAGACCACCACGTCGCCGCCGGTGTGGCCGCGGCCGAAGAACGCGAGCCGGATCTCGCGGCCGCCGCGATGGAGCGTCAGGCGGCGATCGAGGGTCAGCGTCGGCGGCGTCGGGACAATGGCCTGAACCGCCTCCCAGAACGCCTTCATGCCGGCCACCTGGTCCTGGACATGTGTATGCTCAAGTGCTATCATCAGGCCGAATCAGGACCACGCCCACGGACAAGAACGATGCGACGACCTCATCCCTCCCTTGCCGCCCTCCTGCTCGCCACCCTCGCCGGGCCGCTCGCCGCCGAGCCTGCGGTGCTGGTGACCGACCTCGACTCGCGAGCCGACCCGAGCTTCGGCGCGTCTCCCGAGCCCATCGCCGTCTTCAACGGTAAGCTCTATTTCTGGAGCACCGACCCGGTGACCGGCGCGGAGCCCTGGAAGAGCGACGGGACGCCCGCGGGCACCGCGCTGCTCGAGGACGTCTGCCCGGGCCGCTGCGGCTCGCGGCCTCGGTCGGGCGAGGCCGCGGTGGCCGGCGGCCTGCTCTTCTTCACCGCCTGCGACGGCGCCCGCGGCTGCCAACTGTGGAAGACCGACGGCAGCGGCGCGGGCACGGAGCTCGTCGAAGCCTTCGAGGACGACGGCCTGACGCCTCCGGTGCGGCGCCTCGCCGCGTGGAACGGCGCCCTCTACTTCGCCGCGGCCGACGTCGTCCACGGCGTCGAGCTCTTCCGCACCGACGGCACGCGCGAGGGCACGACGCTCGTGCGCGACCTGAGCCCCGGACGGCGGAGCACCGGCTTCACCGACCTCGTGGCCGCCGAGGACCGGCTCTTCGTGGCGACCGTCGACGGCCTCTGGACGAGCGACGGCACCGCGGCCGGGACCGAGCGGATCCTGGAGCTGCCGGCAGGCCGGTCCTCCGGTTTCCTCAACACGGCGGTCGGCGGACGCCTCTTCTACACCACCCGCGGCACCGGGCTGGAAGACGCCCTGTGGACGAGCGACGGCACCGCCGCGGGGACCGTGAAGCTGCGCGACGCCGTGGGCTCGATCTCCGGGCTCGTGCCGCTGGAAGGCGAGGCGCTCTTCTTCGACAATTCGGACAGCGGCGTCGAGCTGTGGACGACCGACGGCACGGCCGCCGGCACGGCGCGGGTCCGGGGCGGCCTCTCCAACATCGCCGATCCGCTCGCGGTCTTCGCCGGCGAGCTCTACTTCGCCAACCGCGGGACGCTGTGGCGCAGTGACGGCACCCCCGCGGGCACCCGGATCGCGAACCGCTTCGTCGACAGCGTCATCGGCCTCGGCGTGGCCGGCGACGCGCTCTACGCGCTGACGTGGAGCCTCGGCGAGACCGCGGTCTGGAGGACGCTGGGCACCGCCGCCACCACCGAGCGCGTGCTCGGCGGCGCCGCCGGCCGCTTCGAGGAGATGCTCGCCTTCGGCGACCGGCTGGCGCTCGCCGTGGAGCGCGACGGCGAGGGCGAGGAGCTCGCGCTCCTCGATCCGGCGACGGGAGACCTCGCGTTCCTGACCGACGCCGTCCAACCGGGCTCGGCGGATCCGAAGTCCCTCACCGAGGAGCTCTTCCGCCTGCTCTTCGTCACCGGCGACGGCCTCCACGGCACCCGCGGCACCGAAGACGCCACCGAATTCGTGGCCTCGTCCTCGCCGGCGGCCCGGCTCGTCCGCGCGGCCGGCGGCACCTTCGTCTTCGACGGCGACGAGCTGGGGTTCCTGGACCTCCGGGGACAGCGGTCACAGATTCTGGCCGGGAACAACCGGAACGCGGTCGACGCGGAGCTCAGCGTGACGGTGGGGGAGGAGCTCTTCTTCCTCGCCTTTTTCGAGAGGGTCGACGGCTACCGGTACGAGCTCTTCCGCAGCGACGGCCGCCGGGGCAGGCCGGCCACCCACGCCGCCGCCGGCATCCCGAACAACCACTTCTGCTTCGACCCGCCCTGCACCCCCGTCAGCGTCGACGTCGCGGCGCGCGGGGACGAGGTCTTCGTCCTCCACCAGACCAGGCTGCTGCGGGCCGACCTGTCGCGGCGGAGCTTCGACACCGTCTTCGACGCCGAGGAGCTGGCGGGCTGCGACGTCGACGAGGGCCTCTTCTGCCAGCTCGAGGACCTCGCCGTGGCCGGCGGCCGCCTCTTCTTCACCTCCGCCGGCACGGACGTGCCCCTCGTCCTGTGGACGAGCGACGGCACCGCCGACGGCACCCGCCGCGTCCGCGAGCTGCTGCCGCCGCCGATCTTCGATCCCAGGCCGGTGCGCGAGCTCCTCGGCGTAGGCGAGACGCTCTACTTCGTCTTCCCGGACCCCGAGGTCGGCGAGGAGCTGTGGGCGAGCGACGGCACCGAGGCCGGCACCGCCGTGGTGCGCGACCTGCGGCCGGGGCCGCGCTCGTCGTTCCCCCGCGGCCTGACCGCCTTCGACGGCCGCCTCGTCTTCGCCGCCGACGACGGCGCCGCCGGCCACGAACCGTGGACGAGCGACGGCACCGGACTCGGAACGGTCCGCGTGGCGGACGTCTGCGCGGGACCGTGCTCCTCGCTCCCGCGGGATTTCACCGCCGTCGGCGGCGTGCTCGTCTTCGCCGCGGACGACGGCGTCGCCGGCGCCGAGCCGTGGCGCACCGACCTGACCGCCGCGGGGACCTGGCGGATCGACGACGTCAGCCCTGGTCCTTCGCCCTCGGGTCCGCGCGACTTCACCGCGGCCTACGACCGCGTCTACTTCAACGCCGCCGCCGAGGCCACCGGCTTCGAGCTCTTCAGCTTCCCGCGGGTCGCGCTCCTCGACGCCGCCGAGCCGTGCCCCGAGTGCCTCGCGGGCGGGCGCTTCCGCGTCCGCGTCGACTGGGCCGATCCCCGCGGCGTCCGCGGCGCCGCCACGCCGATCGTCCACGACGACCACAACGCCTTCTTCTGGTTCTTCGGCCCCGACAACGTCGAGCTCCTCGTCAAGGTGCTCAACGGCACCTCGATCAACGACCATTATTGGGTCTTTTACGGCGCGCTCTCGGCCGTCGAGTACACGATCACGGTCGAGGACCGTCAGACGGGCCGGGTGCAGACGTATCACAACCCGCCGGGCAACATCTGCGGCCGGGGAGACGTCGGCGCGTTCCCCGCCGGCGGCGGGGCCAGCCCTCTGCGGCCCGCGGCGCCCGCGGCGAAGCAGGCGGCGTGCGGCGGCGACGACCGGACGCTCTGTCTGGACGACGGACGTTTCCGCGTCGAGGTCGAGTGGACCGACCCGCGGGGCGTCCGCGGCACCGGCCGCGCCCTGCCCCTGACGGACGCCACCGGAGCGTTCTGGTTCTTCGGCCCGAAGAACCTGGAGCTCGTCGTCAAGCTGCTCGACGGCACCGGGATCAACGGCCGCTACTGGTTCTTCTACGGCGGCCTCTCGAGCGTCGAGTACACGATCACCGTCACCGACACCAGGACCGGCGCCGTCCGCGTCTACCGCAACGAAGCGGGGGAGATCTGCGGCCGGGGCGACGTCGAGGCGTTCTAGCCGGAACGGAACATGAAAGCTGAACGTCGAGAGCGAGATGAAGGGGCTACCGCCCCGCGGTCTGTCCTTCCTGCTCGAGCACGACGTCGAGCGCGCTGAGCTCGCCGTCCGGCGGCGACGCCCGCCGCGCCACCGATCACGATCAGAGCCACGAGGTATTTTCTCATGCGCGCGATTCTACAGAACCCTTTGCGACTCTCCCACTGTTGCTTTTGTGCCCTCTTGCTCGCCACCCTCGCCGCCGGGCCGCTCGCCGCCGAGCCTGCGGCGCTGGTGACCGACCTCGACTCGCGAGCCGACTCGACCTTCAGCGCGTCCCCCGAGCCCTTCGCCGTCTTCAACGGCGAGCTCTATTTCTGGAGCACCGACCCGGTGACCGGCGTGGAGCCCTGGAAGAGCGACGGGACGAGCGCGGGCACCGCGCTGCTCAAGGACGTCTGCCCGGGGCGCTGCGGCTCGCGGCCCTTTCTGCCCGACGACGCCGCGGTGGCCGCCGGCGCGCTCTTCTTCGTCGCCTGGGACGGCGCCCACGGCTTTCAACTATGGACGAGCGACGGCACCGCTCGGGGCACGCGGCTCGTCGAGGCCTTCGGAGCCGGGGACGAGTCGAGCTTCGCCGGGCGCCTCACGGCGTGGAACGACGTCCTCTACTTCTTCGCGCACGGCGCCGTCTACCGCACCGACGGCACTGCCGCGGGCACGGCGCTGATCAAGGACCTCGGCGACCGCATCGTAATCCGCATCGTCGCGGCCGAGGACCGGCTCTTCATCTCGACCACCAATGAGCTGTGGACGAGCGACGGCACCGCGGCGGGGACCCACAGGATCCTGGAGCTGCCGATCCACAGTCTCAGCGGCTCTTTGGGCTCCTTGCAGACGACGGCCGGCGGCCACCTCTTCTTCACCACCCCGGGATCGTCGTCCGGGGACGCGCTGTGGAGGAGCGACGGGACCGTCGCCGGGACGGTCGAGGTGTACAACGCGACGGGCCCCGTCTCCGGGCTCGCCGTCCTCGGCGGCGAGGCGCTCCTCTTCGACGACACGGCGATCGGCGGCGTCGAGCTGTGGTCCACCGTCGGCGGCACCGCCGTCGACTCGACGCCCCTCAGCGGCGTCCTCTCCTCCCGGCCGCTCGCGCTCGCGCTCTTCGACGGCGAGCTCTACTTCGCCGTCGACAGCACGCTCCGGCGCTCGGACGGCACCGCCGCGGGCACCCGGGCGGTCCGCCAACTCGGCGGCTTCGTCTTCGACCTCCGCGTCGCCGGCGAGGCGCTCTACGCCGTCACGTCGGACTTCGGCGGCGGCACCGAGGTCTGGAGGACGCTCGGCACCGCCGCGACCACCGAGCGCGTGCTCGGCTCCGCCGCCGGCCGGGTGTCGGCGACGTTCCCGTTCGGGGACGAGCTGGCGCTCACCGTCGAGCGCCGGTTCGAGGGCGAGGAGCTCGCCCTCCTCGATCCGGCGACGGGGGACGGAACGCTCTTGACGAACGCCGTCGATCCGGGCTCGGCCGACCCCACCTTCCTCACCGACGACGGCGACCGCCTGCTCTTCGTGACCGGGGACGGCGTCAACGCCGCTCCCGGCAAGGCGGGCGCCACCACCGACCTCATCTTCACCACCCCGTCGGCGCAGCTTGTGAAGGTCGCCGGCGGCACCTTCGTCTTCGACGACGGCCTGTGGTTCCTGGACGCCACGGACCAGGCCGTCCCGCTCCTGGCCCCGACCGAGCCGGTCGTGGTCGACGCGGAGCTCAGCCTGACGGCGGGAGGGGAGCTTTTCTTCCTCGTCCTCGACCAGTCCGTCGAGACCTACGAGCTGTGGCGCAGCGACGGCACGCCCGCCGGCACCCGCGTCGCCGCCGCCGGAATCCCTCGCAACTACTTCTGCCTCGATCCGCCCTGCCTCCCGGTGAGCGTCGAGATCGAGGCTCTCGAGGGCGAGATCTTCATCGTCCATCAGACGAAGTTGCTGAGGGCCGACCTCGACCAGGGGATGGTCACGACCGTCTTCGACGCCGACGAGCTGGACGGCTGCCGCGGCCCCAACAACTTCTGCGAGGTCCAGAACCTTACGGTGGCCGCCGGCCGCCTTTTCTTCACCCCCTATAACATCGAGTCCTTCGTCCTGTGGACCAGCGACGGGACGGCCGTGGGCACGCGGCCCGTGCGCGAGCTCCTGGCGGCACCGGTCTACTATCCGGCACCGATCCGCGAGCTCGTCGGCGTTGGCGACCTCCTCTACTTCCTCTTCCCGGATCCCGGGCTCGGCGTCGAGCTGTGGGCGAGCGACGGCACCGCGGCCGGCACCCGCGTGGTGCGCGACGTGCGGCCGGGGCCGGTCTCGTCATTCCCCCGCGGCCTCGCCGCCTTCGACGGCCGCCTGGTCTTCGCGGCCGACGACGGCGTCGCCGGCCACGAGCTGTGGGTCAGCGACGGCACCGCCGCGAGCACGGTCCGCGTGGCGGACGTCTGCCCGGGCCGCTGCTCGTCGTTGCCACAGAGCTTCGCCGCCATCGACGGCCTGCTCGTCTTCGCCGCCGACGACGGCATCGCCGGCGCCGAGCCGTGGCGCAGCGACCTGACCGCCGAGGGCACCTGGCTGATCGACGACGTCAGCCCCGGTCCGTCCCCTTCGGATCCGCGGGGCTTCACCGAGGCCGTCGATTCGGTGTTCTTCAACGCCGCCACGGCCGCCACCGGCTTCGAGCTCTACGCAGTCCCACGGACCGCGTTCGACGATCCTGCCGAAGCGCTCCTCGTCGACGGGCGTTTCAGCGTCCGCGTCGACTGGACCGATCCCCGGGGCGTTCGCGGCGTCGGCCGCCCGGTCGTCCACGACGACCACAACGTCTTCTTCTGGTTCTTCGGCCCCGACAACGTCGAGCTCCTCGTCAAGGTGCTCAACGGCACCGCGATCAACGACCATTATTGGGTCTTCTACGGCGCGCTCTCGGCCGTCGAGTACACGATCACGGTGGAGGACCGTCAGACGGGCCGGGTGCAGACGTATCACAACCCGCCGGGCAACATCTGCGGCCAGGGAGACGTCGGCGCGTTCCCCGCCGGCGGGACGGACGATTTTCGGACGGTGCCGACGAAGCAGCGCGCCTGTGCCGGCGACGACCGGACGCTCTGTTTGAACGACGGCCGCTTCCGCGTCGAGGTCGAGTGGACCGACCCGCGGGGCGTCCCCGGCACGGGCCGCGCCCTGCCCCTGACGGACGCCACCGGCGCGTTCTGGTTCTTCGGCCCGGAGAACCTCGAGCTCGTCGTCAAGCTGCTCGACGGCTCTGCCATCAACGGCCGCTACTGGTTCTTCTACGGCGGGCTCTCGGGCGTCGAGTACGCGATCACCGTCACCGACACGGAGACCGGCGCCCGCCGCGTCTATAGGAACGCGGCGGGGGAGATCTGCGGCCGGGGGGACGTCGGGGCGTTTTGATCGCCCGCCGCAGCAATCGGGGTGAACCGGACGCGGATCGAAGATCTCGACGCCGGAGAGGGGCTCGCGGTCGTACCCGCCGACGACGAGCACTCGGCCGTCGAGGAGCAACGTCGACGTGTGGCGCTGACGGCGCTCGGCCAGCGGCGGCGTGGGCGTCCAGCGCTCGAGCAACGGATCGAAGATCTCGGCTCGGGCCTCGCCGGCGCCGAGACCCTCGCCCACGACCAGGATCCGGCCGTCGAGGAGGACAGTGGCCGTGTGGAGCGCGCGCCACGACGTCATGTCTCTGGTCTTCCTCCAGCCTCCCGCGGGCCAGTCCTTCGGGTCGTAGATCTCCGCGCTCGCCAGGTACTCGCCGTCGATCCCTCCGGCCACCAGCACCCGTCCGTCCGGCAGCAGGCTCGCGGTGTGATGGGCGCGGGACTCGTGCAGGGGAGGTCCTACGGTCCAGCGGCCGTGCTTCAGGCTCGCCAGACTGTCCCAGCGCCCCGGTCCCCTGGGCTGCGCCACCGGGGTCCGGTCGAGAGCATGTGCCTGCGTCGTTTCGGTTTCGTTTCTCGCGGGTCGGCATCGAGATCAGCAGAAGCAGCGCCGCGAGCGCCAGGCCAGCCGCGAGCGCCGGCCACCTCCGGCGGGACGAAGGACGCCGGCGTCCCGATCGCCGGCGATCGGCGGCCGGAGCGGGCACCGCCACGGATCCTGACGCGCGCTCGAGCTGGGCCTTGAGAGCAGCCGCCAGCCTCTCTCCCGAGCGTGGTCGCCCGCCGGGGTCCTTGGCGAGGCACGCGAGGACGATGGCGTCGAGCTCCGGGGACACGGGGACACCGCGGCTGACAAGAGATGGAGGCGGCTCGTGGACGATTCGGTAGAGCAACGCCGGGGGCGGGCCGCTGAAGGGGGGCTCTCCGGCCAGGCATTCGTAGAGCACCGTCCCCAGGGAGTAGACGTCGCTGCCGCCGTCGACGCGATGCCCGGAGAGCTGCTCCGGGCTCATAATCTTGACCTTGACGGCGACCGGCCGCGCGAGCCTTCCGCCGGCGCGCCGCGGCTACCGCCCCGCACCGGGGGCTACCGCCCCCCAGGCGGGTCTCCGGCCTCGCGGAGCTTGCGCAGAATCCGATCCTCGACCCACTGGCCGCTCCACCAGTCGACGGGCGTGACGGCGTGGCCGTTCAGCAGCATCGTGAAGTGCAGATGGTCGCCGGCCGCGAGGCCCGTGGTGCCGCTGCGGCCGAGACGCTGCTCGAGCGTGACCATGTCGCCCGGCGCCACGTCGATCTGCGACAAGTGCGCATAGAGCGACTGCAGCCCCATGCCGTGGTCGAGGATCACGCAGTTGCCGTAGATGCCGAGCCACCCGGCATGCACGACGCGGCCTTGGTTGGCCGCGAGCACGGGCGCCGCGGCCGTCGAGGCCAGGTCGAAGCCGAGATGCGTTTGACGATCGACGACCTCGCCGTCGTAGACGTAATCGCGTTGATCGGCGAAGCCCGATTCCACGGCCGTGTTGACGAGCTGCTCGAACGGCCCCTTCCAGAGGATCTCGGGCGCCGTCCGCTCGGCGAGCGAGCGGACGTACGCGTCGTTCTCGCGGCGCAAGTCGCCGTTGATGCGCACGTACGCGGCCAGGAGGTCCGTGGGATCCTCGACGCGGAGCTCGGGTGTGTTCTGGAGGATCGGGGGCACCACGCGCGAGAGGAAGTCGTCGCTCAAGGTGATGCGGCTCTCGCGGAATCGTTTCGCGATAATGCGGTAGTCGAACCTGGTGCTGCCTTCGTTGCCGAGGCGGTCGCGCACGAACACCGTGATCGGCGTGTCGCGCGGCTGATTCCACAACAGCGCGAAGAACGCGGCGCGCAGGCTCGGCTCGGCGCCTTCGACGCCCGCGCCCGCGGCCGGAAAGCCAGGATACTCGAGGTCGCCGACGCGCACGCCCGAGGTGACGCCGTCGGCCGGATTCACGCGGTAGACCACGAGCTCGGAGCCGCCGTGATTCACGTAGTGGAACCGCGACTGCACGCCGAGCGTGGGCGGCCTGAGCCGCACCTCGATGCGGTGCTCGGAGCGCGTCGCGGCCTCGCGGTAGCCGAAGAGCACGGGCCTCACGGCCGTCGCGATCAGCATGGCGTCGCCTTCGCGCAGCGCCTCGAAGCGCTCGCGCCCGATCGGCTGCCGGAGCACGAGCCGGTCCTCGCCTTCCTCGGCGAGCCCCGCGTCGCCGCCCGCGAGGCTGAAGACCTGCAGCGTCTGTCCTTCCTGCTCGAGCACGACGTCGAGCGCGCTGAGCTCGCCGTCCGGCGTCTCGATGGCAAGGACGAGCTCGCCGAGGCGGCCGACGGCCGTCGGCTCCTCGAATTCGAGGACCGGACCCGGGGCGCGGCCGGCCATGACCCAGGCCACGCCGACGCCCGCCGCGCCACCGATCACGATCAGAGCAACGAGGTATTTCCGCATTCCCGCGATTCTACCGATAAAGCACCGGGGGCGGTTCGAGCAAGCGAGCGATCTGCTACCATCGGCACTACCTAACCCGACGACAACGATGGGCCGGACGGCCTCAACCGGCCCGGCAACGGAGGAAGTCATGCGCAGATCCCCCTGGCTCGTGTCCCTGGCCCCGGCCTTCGTCCTGACGGCCGCCGCCCTCGCCCAGCCCGACCCCTCGCAGGTCGAGCTCAAGACCGAGAAGGTCGCCGACGGCATCTACATGGTGAGCGGCGGCGGCGGCAACGTCGGCGTGTCGGCGGGCGAGGACGGCGTCTTCCTGATCGACGACCAGTACGCTCCCCTCAGCGAGAAGCTGACCGCGGCGGTGGCCGCGATCAGCCACCGGCCGATCCGCTTCGTGCTCAACACCCACTGGCACGACGACCACACCGGCGGCAACGAGAACCTCGGCAAGAAGGGCACCCTGATCGTCGCCCACGACAACGTGCGCAAGCAGATGAGCGTCGACCACTTCCTCGCCGCCTTCAACATGGAGGTCAAGGCCGCCCCGCCCGCGGCCCTGCCGGTGGTGACCTTCAACGACGCGGTGACCTTCCACTTGAACGGCCAGGAGATCCACGCCTTCCACGTCGAGCCGGCCCACACCGACGGCGACTCGATCGTCCATTTCCGCAAGGCCAACGTGATCCACATGGGCGATGTCTTCTTCAACGGCCTCTACCCGTTCATCGACACCTCCGTCGGCGGCAACGCCGACGGGGTGATTGCGGCGGCCGAGGCGGTGCTCGCCATGGCCGACGACGACACGCGGATCATGCCCGGCCACGGTCCGGTCTCGGGCAAGGCGGAGCTGGCGACCTACGTGGAGATGCTGCGCGGCGTGCGCGACGCCGTGGCGGTCCTGGTCGCGGCGGGCAAGAGCCGCGAGGAGGCCGTGGCCGCGAAGCCCACGGCGCCCTGGGACGAGAAGTGGGGCAAGGGCTTCCTGCCGCCCGACGTCTTCGCCGGGATCGTCTACGACGGCTTGAAGTGACCGCGATCCTCGGCGAGCGGCGCGGCGTCTGCTCTTCGACCTCGAACACGAGACCCTCGCCGGCGGCGAGGCCTTGCGACGCGTCCACCGACCTATGCCGCGCCTCGAATCTCCTCGGCACGTGCCGACGCCTCCAAGACAGTGACGCCGACCAGGGTCTCACCTCGATAGCGCAAGAGTAGGCCATCGTCCGTCATTTCGGTATCGCTAGCCTTCTGTGGTCGTTCGAAACTGATGTAGAGAACGTCAGCTTCTTCGTCGTAATCAACCCAGAACCTTCGTACGGGAATGCCAACCAGAGCTGGCACCGCACGAAATATCGACCTGACGGCTTCTTGACTCATTGCTTTTTCCATGTCACTCGCTTCCGATGAGGGCGAGGTATTCCTCAATGCTCAGGTGAGGGTGGGGTTGCGTCGCCATGGTCGCGTCCTTCCGGAGTCACGAGTCTAACCCACGACGCCTCAGAGGCAAAGCTGGCCGCGGGGGGCAAGGGTAAGGCCTGGGAGCGGTCGCCGAAGCCAGGAGCCGCGGGTGGCGTGTCTCAGCCCTCCGTCGAAGTTGGACCTTACCCTTGCGCTCGTAGCTGGGCCGAGCCGCGTGATACTATGGCCGCATGGCTCGAAAGAAAGAACCCTGGGGCGACGCGGTGGGCAACGCGCCCTGGGCCGCGGTTCTGCGGCCGGCGCCCGGCGACCTGCGGATCGTCCAGGCGTTCGTGAACACGGCCTATCCTGCCGCCAAGGCGGACGAGCTCCACGACCCGCGCTCGCTCGCCGGCTTTGTGGAGCGCTGGGGGCTCGCCGCCGCCGGGCTCGAGATCGGTGCCGCGGACCTCGAGCGCACGATCGCGATCCGCGAGGGGTTCCGCGCCCTGTTGCGCGTCAACGTCGGCCTGCCGATTGACGCAGACGCGGTAGCCGGACTCGACCGCGCCGCGAAGGACGCGACGCTCCGGGTGCGCTTCCTCGGTCTGCGCAACCGCTTCGAGCCGGCCGCCGACGGCCTCGACGGCGCCCTGGGGCGTCTCGTGTGGATCGCCGCGCAAGCCCGACTGGACGATTCGTGGAAGCGGCTCAGAGTGTGCGCCAATGAGGTCTGCGGCCGGTCGTTCTACGACTTCTCGCGCAACGGGTCCGGCAAATGGTGCGTCCTTCGCTGCCGCAATCTGATCCACAGCCGGATCTACCGCCGCAAGAATCCGGGGCGCCGGCCGCTCGGCCGAAGGCTGAAATCGCCTTGAACGGGCAGCCGCGGGGTTTGGGTCGTCGTCCGTGGACAGTTGCCACGGCTTACGGCACAAATGGGTCGTCATCCGTGGACAGTTGCCACGGCTTACGGCACAAATGCGTCGTCATCCGTGGACAGTTGCCACGGCTTACGGCACAAATCCGTCGTCATCCGTGGCAATTTGCCACGGCTTACGGCACAAATCCGTCGTCATCCGTGGCAGTTGCCACGGCTTACGGCACAAATGCGTCGTCATCCGTGGACAGTTGCCACGGCTTACGGCACAAATCCGTCGTCATCCGTGGCAGTTGCCACGGCTTACGGCACAAATGCGTCGTCATCCGTGGCAGTTGCCACGGCTTGCGGCACAAATCCGTCGTCATCCGTGGCAGTTGCCACGGCTGACGACACAAATGGGTCATCATCCGTGGCTGTTGTCACCGATGACGACACATTTGATCCGTGCCGTGATGTCAGCGCCCGTCCGCGGCCTGTAGCGCGGCGAGTCGACGCTGCGCGAGGAAGTGCGTGGAAATCCCGGCCATCTGCTCCTCCTCCGGCGGATCGACTTTGCGATACGCCTCCACCGCGGCCGCGGCGAGCCCGTAGTGCTCGGCGATCCGTCCCAGCACGTACCAGTCCTCCGAGCCCGGGTCGTCGGTGCCGTTGACGGCCATCGCTTCGAGGATGACGTCGCGTGCCGCCGCCGCTTCGCCGAGCTCGGCGAAGATGGTGGCCAGGGTGTGCAGGCTGGGGCCGCTCGCCTGCTGGGAAAGACGCACGGCGTTCTGGGCGTGCTCGAGCGCACTGTCGTCGACGGCGTTGCGGACCACCGAGAGCCAGGCCAGGTTGTTGTAGTCGATCCACTCGGCGGTGCCGGCCGCCGCCATCCCGACCAGGATTTCGTCTGCTCGCCCGAGGTCGCCCGCGACCTCCGCCACGCTCGCCTGGGTGCGCAGGGCCCACACGTCGCCGGGAAGCCGTTCCAGCCGCTGCGCCGCCGCCTGCTCGATCTCGTCCCAGCGTTCCAGCTCTTCCAAGGAATACACCAGCATCTGGTAGGCGGTCAGCGAGGTCGGCTCGACCGCCAGGGCGGCGCGCGCCGCGGCGGCGGTCTCGGCGTGGCGCTCGGCGTGAAGGAGCGCCCGCAGGTGCGCCGCCTCCAGACGGGCGCGCTCCTGCTCCGTGGCGACGGCGGCCAGGCCCTCCTCGATCTCCGGGAGCACCTCGGCCGCCCGGTAGCCGGTGGCCAGCAGGCTCAGAGCGGCCCAGCGCATCACCTCCGGACCCTCCTCCCCGCCGCGCTTCCAGAAGCGCACGACCGGATCGCCGCTGTAGGGGTCGTCGACGTTGGGCGCCTGGGCGTGCTCGCGGGCCCAATCGAGCCAACGCCGTGCCGCCGTCTCGCGATCCGCCTCGAGCAACCGCAGCACTTCGCCGCCGATCGGTGCGAGGCCGCTCAGGTTCTGGAGCGCCACCAGGCGCAAACCGTGCTCGTCCGGGGCGAAAAAGGCGACGTCGTTCAGACCGCCGCTGCCGTCGAGCACGCGGAGCCGGTAACCCGACGCGGCGTCGCCGTCGACCGCCAGGTCGTCGTCGATCAACGTCAGGTCGAGGCCGATCTTCAGCGACGCCGCCGACTTGAGCGTCGTGCGCGTGAGCGCCAAGTGCTCGGCGATCTGTTCGCGCGGCAGGCCGTTGGCCTCGCTCATGCGCAAGATCGGCGCGAGGCCTTCGGTGTCGTCGAACGCGATGGCGATCGTCAGGTGTTGGAACGTGCTTCGAGGATCGGCAGGGTCGAGGCCCATCTCCTCGAAAGGGCGGGTCTTGCGCAGCACGGCCGCCCAGCCCAGGAGCGCGGTGGCGTCGCGGCCGCGGCCGCGCGCGGCCGCGGCGAAGAGATCGGCGGCGAGCTCGTAGCGCCGAGCCTCCACGGCCAGGTGCGCAGCCGTCTCCAGCACCTGGCCGCGCTCGTCGTCGCCGAGGCTCGCGGCGAGCTCGTGCCCGGCGTCGAATCCGCTCTCGGCCACGGTCGCGGCGACGCGGTAGGCGGACCGCAGCACGGTGGAGGTGCCGATCTCCTCGGCGAACGCGCGGCACTCCGCGAAGCGTCCGGCGCGGAAGAGCGCGATCAGGAGGTTGTCGTCGAGATCGGCCACTCCCAGGTCGTCGCGCAGCGAGCGGTACTCGGCGATCGCGTCGTCGAGCCGGGCCCGCGCGCCGTAGCGGATACCCTCGTCGTCGTGCTCATAGAGGACGGCCAGGTTGACTCGGTTCTGCGAGTTGTCGGGATCGAGCTCCTTGGCCTTGAGCCATGCTCTCTCCGCTCCTTCGGCGTCCATGCCGGGCGCGAACTCGCGGCCGATCAGATCGCGCGAAAGCACCAGGCCGAGGGTCTGGTGCGTCAGGTCGGACGCCGGGTCGAGCTCGACGGCGCGCCGCGCTTCGCGGCGCGCCGCTTCTCCCAGCCCGGCGGCGAGCAGGCCGCGGGCGACGCGGGTGAAGTGGAGGGCCTCGCCGGGCTCGAGCTCGGCCAGGCGCCGGAGCTCGCGCAGGGCCTCGCCCACGCGCCCGGCGGCGAGATGGGCCTCGCCGACGTGCTGGAAGCGCAGCACCAAGGTGCCGTCGTCGACGACCTCGCGCAGCGCCGCGCGCAGCTCCGTGAGCTGGGCCGGGGTCAGACGCCGTGGCCCCGAGCCGAATACGGCGCGCACCGTGACCTCGCCGGCGTCGGTGGCGGCGACTTCGGTGGTCAGCCGCGCGGTGCCGATCTCGCGGGTCGAGCCCGCGGGCAGGTCCACCGGCCGGTAGCCCGCCGCGGGCACCACGCGCAGGCTGTGCTCGGCGGTGTAGGGCTCGCGGATCTCGAAGTCGGCCCGTCGCTCGTCCTCGGCCTCGTCTTCGTCCTCCTCGTCGGCGTCGAGCTCGCCGTGGAGCGAGGCGACGAGGGCGGTGAGATCGAAGCCCACCTCGGCGGCGTCGAGCGCGGTGACGACCATGCCCGAGCCCAGCACCTCGATGGTGACCGTCATCGGTCCGCTGAGGTCGTGGGGGTCGAAGATCTCGAGCCGGCCGATCTCGTCGGCCTGGGTGGCCTTGAGGATGCCCTCGCTGAACACCTTCCGGGCGCGTTCCGGCCCGAGCGTCGCGAAGATCTGCCGCATCTGGCGCTCCGGCGCCCCGTGGTACTCCACCGTCTCGACGACCCGCGACGGGCCGGCCGCGGCGAGAAAGACCTCCTGGTGTTGCTTGTTGAGGTCGTCGGCCGAGGTGGGAGCGGGCGTCTTCACGAGGGCTTCGCTCTCGGGCCGTACCACCAGCGCCCAGCGGTCGCGGTCGGGCTGAGGAAGCTGGCCCACGCGCGCGTGCTCGGCGGTGGCGTCGATCCACAGCTCGCCCTCGCCGGGTCCGGAACCCGGAGGCACGTAGACGATGACGTGGTCGAACTGACCGAGGCCGGGCAGGTCGGTGAAGACGTCGCGGCCGGGGCCGGCTCTGAGGAGCGCCAGGTGGGCCGGGATTCCGGCGCCGCGCAGCAGGCCGGCGAGCAGCACAGACTTGTCCTTGCAGTCGCCGTAGCGTCGGCTCAGGGTCTCGGCGGGCGGGCGCGGCACGATAGCGGCTTCGCCGTATTCGAGGCCGGTGTAGCGCACCTCGCGGTGCAGCCAACGGACGAGCGCGGTGATCGTCTGACGGCGGTCGAGCGTGCCTTGCTCGTCGCCCAGGGCCTGCGCCACCTGGCTCGACGGCTCGAAGCCCGCGAGCGCGGTCTCCACGATCTCGTGGTAACCGCCTGCCACGTCGGCCCACGACGCCCCGGTGGCCATGGCGAACGTCGGCCGGCGAGGCACGTCGGGAGGCAGGTTGGCCGGCCACCGGAAGGGGCCCGTGACGCGGCCGAAGTCGAAGACGCGGCGCACCAGCCCCTCCTGCTCGCTCGACTCCGGCTCGAGGTCGACGAGGTCGGTGGCGAATCGCAGGGGAAGCTCACGTGGTGCCTCCACCACCATGCGCGCGAGCTCGACCGGCTTGCCGTCGTGGCCGAGCCGGAACCGGCGCGCGGAGCCGGCCGCGAAGACCGGCTCGAGGTCGCGGAAGAGGATCTCCTCCTCGACCACCGCGCCCACGCCCACGGCCGGCAGCGGCGCCCGGACCTGGAGCCAGTCGCTGAGCACGTTGGGGGAGTCCTCGTAGCGCGGCAGCTCGGTGAGGGTCGCCGGATCGAGCCAGTGGACGTCGCCGCCGGCGGTGACGACCCGCGCCCGGATCTCCGGCCGTGCCTGGTACCACGGCGCCCACAGCGCCGCCACGCGGCTCCAGCGCTCGGAGCGCGCCTGCGAGACGATGCGGTAGACCAGGCGCCGGCGGTAGGTCTGCCGGCCCTCGGCGTCAAAGCGCACGTGCCCCTCCTCCAAGAGCACGACCACGCTCGCGTCGTCCTCGTGCTCGACGGCGGCGGCGGCGGCGAGGAGGGCCCCGCTATCGTCGGGGAAGGGCGTTCGCCAGGGCGCCTCGCCGCCTTCGGCCGCGGCGGCCTCCACCGGCAGGAAAACGAGGAGTGTCCAGGACAGCAAAAGGGAAGGGAGGAAGAGGAAGAAGAGGTAAGAACGTGGATTGAATCGGTGCACGAAGGGCCTCCCGGTGATTCAGCGGTCTCAAGCCACAACGCGACGAACCGCGCCGATCCGGATCAGCCCCACACTCCGGATCCTACCCCGAAGGCTCCCCTTCCATTGGTTGAATCCCGAGACTTAGGAGCGCCACGTGGTAGTCTGGCGGTGGAGGTCGAGATCATGGAGACGGTCTTCCTCGACGAGGCGATTTCCGAGCCCGCGGCGGTCGTACCGCTGACGGTCGGGCAATATCACCAGATGCGGGAAACCGGGATCCTGGAAGAGGACGAGCCCATCGAGCTCTTGAACGGCCTTCTCGTCCACAAAGACCGGGGGGGAGACAGGATGCCCGTGAGCCCTCGCCATGCTCTGGTCGTGAGCCGGACGGCGGGCTGGGCGCCGGAGCTGGAAGCGCTCGGCTGCCACGTCCGTCATCAGAACCCGGTCACCATCGAGCCCCGGAACGAGCCGGAACCGGACGTCTGTATCGTCCGCGGGAGGCCGGAGGACTATCTCGAGCGCCACCCGGGCCCGGACGACGTCCATTGCCTCATCGAGGTCGCCGACAGCTCCCTGAAGCGGGATCGGAGCACCAAGAAGGCGATCTACGCCGCCGCGGGAATCCCGCAGTACGTCATCGTCAACCTCGCCGACCGCCGCATCGAGGTCTACGAGGATCCGAACACGTCCGAGGGAACGTTCGGGACGGTGCGGATCCTCACCGAGAGCGACACCCTGGCGATTCGCGTCCCCGGACCGCGACGGCTGGAGGTTCCCGCGGCGCAGTATCTGCCCTCCTGAGACCTCGACCGACCGGCGCTCGAGGATTCATTCCGCGTCCACCAGACGCAGACGGTACTTGCGCCGCTCCCGCGTCACGTCGTGCGGCCGGTACTCCCGCCGCAGGCGCTCGCTGATCGGCGCGACCATCGGCTCGGGGACCCAGGCGAAGGTCTCGCCGCCGGCGTCGTCGATCACCCGCCCCTCGTCCACCGCCCGCGACGCCGACGCCAGCGGCAGGCCCACGAGCAGCTCGACGAGGGCCTCGAAGCGGGCCTGGGCCTCGGCTTTCAGGAAGCTGAGGTGGCCCTGCCACTGCACCGCCACGTGGTAGGTCGACGGCACCAGGACGATGCCGTCGAGGTGGAGGCGCTCGCAGGCCACCGCCAAGAGCGCCACCGTGTCCTTCAACATGCCGAGACCGGGATGACGCTGGCCGGGCAGCCGCGCCCGTCCGGGGCCGAACTCGCTGCGCGGGTTCTGGAGCAGCAGCCACTCGATCGACAGCAGCTCCATGCCGGGGATCGTCCGCCGGTCGCGGTGTACCCGCATCTCCATCAGCAGCTCGCGGCGCGACGGGTCGCCGAAGGTGCGGATAGTGTGCCCCGCGGCCTCGCCGAGGTCGAGGTCGATCGTCGGGTGCACGAAGCCGAGATCGCGCAGGCGGTCGAGGATGCCGGCGCGCTCGAGCACCAGCTCGAGGCCGTGGCGGGTGTAGTAGCCGAGGAAGCGCGTCTCCTTGTGGGCCGCCCAGCCCGGCAGGTAGAGGTCCTCCTCGGTGAAGCCGAAGTCGTCGCCGCCGGCGCCGCCGCTGAGCTCGGCGGCGTCGAAGAGGCTCGAGATGTAGCGGTAGCGCTTGAGCGTCATCGCCTCGGTCGACGGCGGCTCGACGGCGCGGCCCCCCAGCGGGGCGCTCAGGAACCGCGCCGTGTAGCGCCACGCCTCCGAGCTGTAGCCGCCCGCGAGCAGGATCACCAGCGCCGCCTTGTGCTCGCCGCGCCGCACCAGCGAGGCCACCCGCACGTCGCGCTCGAGCATGCCGGCGGGAGTCATCAGCCATTCGCCGATCTTGTCCTCGCGGGCCGGATCGGCGCCGGCGAGGTAGTAGACGAGCTGCGGCCGGAAGTCCTCGACGAGCGGCGGCAGGTGCCGCTCGAGGGCGGCGAGGAAGACCGCGTCGTCGACGTCTGTGCCGAGCTCGACGGCGAGCGAGGCGCGCGCCTCGGTCGGTCCCCAGTGGCGGGCGTGGATCGAGAAGGTGAAGACGTCGTCGTCGTCCGCGAAGAGGTCGCGGGTGCCGTCGCCGTCGTGGAGGTCGAGGTCCACCACCAGCACGCGTCCGCGGAAGCCCTCGGCGCGCTCGCGGGCGATCGCCACCGCCATGTCGTTGAAGGCGCAGAAGCCGCCGCCCTGGCCGGCGCGGGCGTGGTGGAAGCCGCCGCCGAGGTTGACCGCCAGCCCCCGCTTCAAGGCCAGCCGCGTCGCCAGCAGCGTGCCGCCGGTCTGCAGGCGCTGCAGGTCGAGGATGCGGTCGACCTGGTCGGGCGTGATCTCCACGCCCAGGATCGACGTCAGCACCCTGATCTCGTGGACCTGCTCGAGGTACTCGGCGGTGTGGACCCGCGCCAGCGCCTTGAGCGAGGCCGGCAACGGCTGGTGGACGTCGCAGCGCAGCACCAGCCCCTCGGAGGCCAGGAAGGCGAGGATGCGCTCGGCCCGCAGCGGGTCGTTGGGCACGCTGGGGAAGGCGCGGTTGTAGTCCTCGTGGTAAACGACGTCGAAGTGGGGGCTGGTGAGCCAGCGCCAGCCGCGGCGCCAGTGGCGCCGCACGAAGAGCGGCATCCGGAGGGACGCGGACGACCGCGTAGTCACCGCATCTTGACCCACGTCGCGCCCCAACCGCCCGACTCGCCCGGCGGATCTCCGAAGCCCACCACCCGCGGATCGCGCTCGAGGATCTTGCGCACGGTCTGCCGCTGCACGCCGACGCCCTTGCCGTGGACGATCCGCAGCTCTCTCAGGCCCTTCTCGTAGGCGAGGTCGAGGTAGTCGCGCACGAGGTGCTTGACCTCGGAGGGCGGGAAGGTGTGGAGGTCGAGGACGTCGGTGATCTCGAAGGCGATGGCCTCGTCGGCGACAGGGTCGCCGGCCGCCGGGTCGCCAGGATCTTCGTTGTCCATCGCTCCTCCGCCCAGCCGCCCGAGAGTCTTCATGCCACGCCGCCTTCCCGCATCCGTCCTCGGAGCGTCTCGTCGCTCGGGATCGAGTCTACAGGACCCGGAGGAGGCCGAAACGGACGACGAGGAGCTGAAGCGCCGTCGCGGCGCCTCGCTTCCTTGGGCTCGAGTCTATAGAGCGATCCGGCGGACCTGAAACGACCCCAGCGTCTTGACGTCATGACGCTACAACGCTACAGTGAGGGCATGAGCCTCGAGACGAAACGAGCCACCGTCTACTTCGACCCCGACTTACACCGAGCCTTGCGGTTCCAGGCGGCCGAGACCCAACGTTCGGTGTCGGAGCTGGTGAACAACGCCGTAAGGCTCTCGCTGGCCGAAGACGCGGACGACCTGGCCGCCTTCGATGCCCGCCGGAACGAGCCGAACCTGTCCTTCGAAGAAGTCGTCCAGGACCTGAAGCGGCGTGGCAAGCTTTGACCTACTGATCAAGCCTTCGGCGGTCAAGGAAATCGAGTCCCTTCCCAAGGGAGATCGCCAGCGCGTCGTCACGCGCATCGCCGCTCTGGCACTCGAGCCTCGTCCTCCAGGCTGCGAGAAGCTCTCCGGTCAGGAGAGGTATCGGGTTCGCCAGGGCAACTACCGGATCCTCTACGAGGTCCGGGAACGCGAGCTCATCGTGATGGTCGTCAAGGTCGGGGATCGTAAGGTCGTCTACCGCTAGACGACCGCGCCTGGAGGACGGCTCATGTGGAACGGTCCAACCGCGGCGCTGCGCCTTCTTTTCGAGATCGTGGTCCTGGGCGCCGCCGTGGTCCTGGTTTTCTTCCAGCCCTTCGACGACGGGCGCATCGGCGTCTACCTCGGCGTGGCCGCGGGCGCCTGGGTGCTGCTGGTGGCGTCGGGCTCCCGCCTGCGCCGTTTCAAATCCGTCGCCGGCGCGGTGGACCTCGTCGCTTTCAACCTCTGCCTCCTCGCGGTCCTGGCGGAGGGCGGCCTGCTGCTGGCCGCGCGCTGGAGCGGCTCGCCGCTGCTGGCGCTGGACGTCGACGAGCCGGCCCGCACGGTGAGGAGCCGCAAGCTGAGCCAGCCGGCCGGACGGTTGCGCTTCGGGTTTCCCGTCAATTCCCAGAGCCATTACGACGAAGAGTTCGTGCCCGGACGGGCGGGCCGGCCGGTGCCGGCGATGATCGGCGACTCCTTCAGCTACGGCGTAGTCCCTCACCGCTATCACTTCAGCACCGTGTGCGAGAGGCGGATGGGAGTGGCGGTGGACAACTTCGGATATCCGGCGATCGGTCCTCTCGAATACCGCCATCTCCTGCGCACGGAGGTGCTGCCGCTCGCTCCCGACGTCGTCGCGGTGAACGTCTTCGTCGGCAACGACGTCGCCAGGTCGGTGCCGCGGCCGGTCCGGTACCGGCGGCTGTCCCGATGGCTCGACCGCGGGAACCTGCTCGTCTACCAACTGCCGCGCCGCCTGCGGATCATGCTGGACGAGCAAGGAGCCCAACCGCGCTCGGCGCCGGTCGGAATGCTCCACGGCGAAGGCGCCCAGCGCCGCCTGGCGACGGTCGAGGAGCTGACGGCGGTCTATCCGTGGCTCGAGGACCCTGCGCGGGAACCGCCGACGGTGAGCCGGGACCGTTTCCTGGAGATCGAGGAGAAGCGCGCCGCGGCCATCTGCGACCCCGCCAGGGCGGACTTCGCGGCGCTCTTCGCCGTCCTGCGCGACATGCGCCGCCTCGCCGGCAAGACGCCTCTCGTCGTCCAACTGATCCCCGACGAGCTCCAGGTCAACGACGCTCTGTGGAAGCGCCTCCGCCTCGGCCTGGACGGCCGCGAGCTGGTGCGCGACCTGCCGCAGCAGGTCCTCGTCCCCTGGCTCGAGGCCGAGGGGATCCCCTACCTCGACCTGTTGCCGGTGCTGCGCGAGCAGTGCGCGCCGCACAGCCGCGGCGCCGGCCACTGCTACCACTTCCGCAACACCCACTTCAACGCCCGCGGCAACCGCGTCGCCGGCGAGGCCATGGCGCGCTTTCTCGCTCCGATGATGCGGCCCTGAGCCCTTATTCGTCCTTCTTCTTCTTCCTGCCCCAGAGCCTCCAGCCCTCCGGGAAGAGCTTCAGGAAGACGATGCGCGCCGCCACGCCCCCTTCGCCCGGACCCGCCAGGGCGTAGCCGACCTCGAAGTTGGTCAGCATGTTCCACGGCAGGGCGAGCGAGCCCTCGAGGCCGATGCCGGCCAGCAGCTCGCCGTCGAGCCCCGTCGCCTCCGAGGTGGCCCACACCGCGTCGCCCTCGAGCTCGAAGCGGACGACGTTGGCCGCGTTGACGCCGTAGCTCACGTGAAGGCCGTCAGCCTCGTCGGCGCGCACCAGGCCGCTCTGGTAGCCGGCCACCGAAGCGTCGCCGAAGATGCCGAAGTCGTAGCGCGAGAAGCGGTCGAGGTCGGAGCCGTCCAGGTGCTCCAGGGCGAGGCCGAGCTGGCGGAAGTTCTTGAACCAGAAGGTCTTCGAGAACCGCGCCTGCCAGCGCACGTAGTCTTTCTGCTCGGGGTCGAAGTCGGGGTTGCCCGGCAGGCCCCAGAAGTCCCAGTCGCCGCGCTCGTTGAAGCTGCCCTGGAGCGCCAGGCGATAGCCGCCGCGCTGGTACCTGAGCTCGCTCACCAAGGCGTGGGTGAGGGTGTCGGAGGGCAGCATGAACTCCGCCGCGGTGTCGTCGGCGCGGCTGTAGCCCTCCCAGCGCGCGCGGTAGGTGAAATCGAGCTTGACGAAGTTGCCCAGCGGCCGTCCGACGAAGAGGGCGGCCGACGCGACCTTGCTCTCGATCTCCTCCGCCGGCACCTCGGCGCCGTCGCGGAAGATCTCGTCGCCGCGGTCGATGAAGAAGCCGAAGAGGTTGACGCCGGCATCCCACTTCGAGCCGAAGAGCCGCGGCTCGGCATAGTTGACCGTCACCAGCGGACCGGCGAAGAAGACGTTCACCTGGTTGCCGGTGCCCTTGTGGTCGAGCGCCAGGTAGTTGACGCCGGCGAGCGGGATCGGGTAGTCCACGGACTCGTCCCAGAAGACGCCGCCGACGATGAAAAGACGGTCGGTGTCGACCTTCTGCTCGACGAAGCGGTTGCCCTCCTCGTCCTTGCGCAGGTAGCGCATGCCCTGCTCGGTGTCGCGCACCATGGTGGCCTCCGAGGCCCAGGCGGTCTCGAGCGCGGCCTCGAAATCGTCGCCGTTGATGCGGATCTCGGAGACCTCCGTGGTCAGCTCCACCGGCACCGCGGCGTTGAGCACGGAGAGGATCTGCTGGCCCACCACCCGGGTCGGCAGCACGAAGATCTCGGTCTCGGGATGGCTCGACCACGGCACCGGCCGGCCGTCGCGGCCGATCGGCGTGAAGGTCGAGGTCTCCTCGTTGGAGATCACGTCGCCCTCGAGACCCAACTGCACGGCGCGCGTGCGCACCCGGGCGTAGATCTCGCGGTCGATCCACACCGTGCCCTGGTAGAGGGTGTGGCCGGGCGCCGGCTCCTCCCGGGGCCGGAAGTCCACCAACCAGCAGTCGCGGCCGTCGACGGTGCCGGTGCCGCGCAGGCGGTAGTCGTACTCCTTGGTGAAGAGGATCTCGATCGGCAGCGCCGCCGCCTTCTCGGGCTGGATCAGCGGGATCTCCGGAAGGTGCTTGCCCTTCCACTTCACGCCGTCGACGTAGAAGGTGTCCCAGACCCAGTCGAAGCCCTGGTCGCGGCGGTAGAAGAACGGTCCCTCGTAGGCCGCCTGGACGTTGGCTCCGCCCGAGGAGAAGCGCAGGTGGAGGATGCTGCGCGCCTGGTAGTGGTCGAGGCGGCGCGCCTGGTCGTCCTCGAAGGCCTGGAGCCGGCGCAGGACCTCCTCCACCGGCATCTGGCGCTCCTCCTCCACCAGCAGGCGCTCCTCGAGACCCGCCAGCTCGGCCGCCGTCATGCGCTCGAGACGCAGCAGCACGGCGGCCCCCGGCTCGTCCACCGGCACCAGCAGGCCGCGCGCCGTGCGTTGCTGGCCGAAGGGCGTGGACTCCTCGCCGGTCTCCGGGTCGATCAGGGTCGGCGCCTTGAGCTGGGGGTCCGCGAAGAAGAGCATGGCGCCCTGGCCGGGCGTGGTCGCGGCGATCACCCGCAGCCCCAGGTCCTCGCCGCGCACGTAGGTCCAGGCGGCGTCGGCGCCGGTGGGCACCGTGGCCGGGTCGAGCGAAAGGTCGCCCTGGAACTCGCGGGCCAGGAGCTTCAGGGGGACGAGGTCCTCGGCCGTCGGCCGCGGACGCTCGAAGAACGTCACGGCGACGCCGGCGACGTTCCACTCCGCGGTCCGGCTCAGGGCGCGCGACGCGGGCTCGGGCCAGGGCAGCGCGTCGAGGGCGACGCCCTTGCCGGGATCGAGCTCGCGGAAGGCGGCGACCATGGCCTCGATCTCGGCGCGCGGCGCCGGAGACAGGGCCAGGCCGTCGACGTAGGCGGCCACGTCCTCGCCATAGAGGGCTTCGAGGAGCTCGACGTCGGGCCCCATCGGCCCCACCAGCACCCGGGCGTCGGCACGGGCGCCGGTCACGGCCACGGCGCCGCGCTTGATCACGAAGGCGAGGTCCTTGGCGGACGCTTCACCTTCGGCAGGCTGCCAGGCGATCTGGAAGTGGGCGCGGTCGCCGGCGCCGCGGGCGATGCGGGCCAGGTCCTCGAGCTCGCGCTCGAGCGCGTCGGCGTGCTCGAGCACCGGCGCCGGCGCGCGGAAGCGGACGGAGATCCACGGCGTGCCGCCGGCGTTGCGGATGCTGCTGAAGACCGCGGGGTCGGCGGTGCCGTCGAGCTCGGCGGACCAGGCCACGTAGAGTCGCTCTTCGCCTTCGAGTTGCGGGTCGGCGGCAATCGCGGCGACCGCGGCCGCCGGATCGGCGACGCGCACGCCCGCGCAGGGCTGACAGGGAGGACCCGTCGCCAGGGCGGCGGCCGGGAGCAATAGAGAGGCAAGGAGAGGGAGTGATTTCCGGATGTTCATGCCGCAGAGCATACGCGGACGGTGCGGAGGATGTCACCGGCCGCGGTCATCGGACGATCGCGCCTTGGGGTAAGCTAGGCGTCCAGGCTTCGTCCACGTCCGGAGACTCGATGGCCGGCCCTCGCGTATTCCTGAGCCACAGCACCAAGGACGATCCTCCGCGCCAGGTGCGAGATCGGCTCGCCGAGGCGCTGCGCGACGCGGAATTCCGTGTGCTCCTGGACAAGGACGGTCTCAAGACCGGCGAGGGTTGGCACAACACGCTCGAGCTCTGGTTGGGCACCTGCGACGCGGCCGTGGTGCTGCTCTCCGAGGCCGCCCTCGCCTCGAACTTCGTCGCTCACGAGGTGAGCGTGCTCACCTATCGTAAGCGGCATGACCCCAAGTTCGTCCTCCTTCCCGTCTTCATCCGGCCGGTCGACTACGTCGCGGTCGCCAAGAGCCTGCTGACGCCGAGCCGGATCACCGACCTCGAGACGTTCCAGACGGCTCTCGCCGTCGGCGACGATCCGGCCGACGAGAAAGTGATAGGGGTCGAGGCCGCGGTGGCGGCCATCGTCCAACGCTTGGCGGAAGCGGTCGAGCGCCCCAGCCCGCTCGCCGAAAAGATCGAACAGCTCGCCGATCTGCTCGAGAAGGTGCCGGCCCACATCCTCCTCGCCCAAGCCAAACGCCTCGGCGTGTACTTCGACGAAGCTTGGATACCCGAAGCCGCGGGAGAAGAGCGCCGGCTGGCCAAGCGGCTCGGCTGCGCTTTGCTCGGCGCGCCCCTCGCACAGGCCCAGGCGACGCTCTACTCCGTGCGCAGCGACCTGCGAGTTCGCGGCCGACAGTCCGTCCAGGACGCGGTCCTCGAGGCCCTCGACCTCATCGCGTCTTCCTGGGTCAGCGCGCAGTCCGCCCTGCAGATCCGCGCCGGCCTCGCGCAAGGCGGCCGCGCCTTCGCGCTCGACTGCGCGTTGCCGCTGACGCCGGAGACGTACGTCAACCGTGCCTGTCCTCACCGGCTCATCCGGACCGACCGCTGGCCCACCGGCGGCGTGACCGGGGTCGTCGGCGAGGCCGCGAAGGCCGAGATCGAGGAGGCGGTGCGCCAGGAGCTCAAACGGATATTGCGGGGCGTCAAGACGGACGCCGCCCTCGCCGCCGCCCTCGCCCTGGTGCGCGCCCAGCCTTTCCTCCAAGTGTTCGTCAGTCTGCCGGCCAGGTCGGTCGACCTCGACGTCTTGCAGCACTTGCGGGACAAGTTCTCCGGCGTGACTTTCTTCCTGATGACCGGAGCGCAGGCGCCGGCGGCCGACGTCTGCGAGACGGGGCGGATCGAGGCGCTGCTCCCGCCGTTCCGCGTCGCCCGCGCCGATCCCGATTTCCCGCACCTCGACGAGACCGCTTTCGACGCGTCCTACCGCGACGCCCGAGCAATTGTCACCTTTCAGCTCGAGGAGACTTGAAATGACGGAGGCCGTCTACGAATATCGCAAGACTTTCGACCCGAAGCACGTCGAGGACTGCCGCACCGCGGCCGACGGCGAGGAACCGGCCGATCTGCGGCGCGACCCCGTCTACGTCTTCAGCGAGGAGATCGTGCTGGCGGTCAACGTGGCGCTCGCCACCCGCCGGCCGATCCTGGTGCGCGGCGAGTCGGGCACGGGCAAGTCCACCCTGGCCCGGATCGTCGCCAAGGTGCTCGGCTGGCGCTACTACGAGCGGGTGGTCACCTCGCGCACCCAGGCCCGCGACCTGCTCTGGGAGATCGACCTCCTGCGCCGGCTGCACGACGCCTACATCGGAAAGCTCGGGGACGACTACGAGCCCTACGTGGTCCCCGGGGTCCTGTGGTGGGCCTTCGATCCGCATCGGGCCGAATGGAAAGGCGGCGATCCGGTCGAGGGAGCCGAGCCGCCGCTCACCGACCCGTCCGGCGTCAAGCACGAGCGCGCCGTCGTGCTGCTCGACGAGATCGACAAGGCCGACCCGGACGTGCCCAACAACCTCCTGGTGCCGCTCGGGTCGCTCGCCTTCGAGGTCGAGGAGACCGGCGTGCCGGTGGCGACGACGCGCGAGCGGGCGCCGCTGGTGATGATCACCACCAACGAGGAGCGCGAGCTGCCGCGGGCGTTCCTGCGCCGCTGCGTCGAGCTCAGGCTGGCGATGCCCACGCGCGCGCGCCTGATCGAGATCGCGCGGGCGCACTTCGAGAGCGAGAGCGTCGAGCCGGGGACGAAGAAGGGCAAAAAGACGACGGCCCGTGAGCTGATCGACGCAATCGTCCTCGCCCTGTTCGGTCCGGAAGAAAAGGGACGGGAGGACGAGCCGCTCAAGGTGAGCCCGGCCGAGCTCCTCGACACCGTCCGCGCTTGTCTCCGCCTCGGGGTGACGCCAGGCACGCCGGCCTGGGAGGCGCTCAGCGGCTCGACGGTCTGGAAGTTCGGCCGCCGGGCACCCGAGGACGCGGGGAGCGGATGAGGGCCCGAGCGTCCGCGTCCCGCCCCGCCGTCCGCGGCGCCATCGCGCCGGGCGACCTGGTCGCCGCCTTTGCCGAGCTGGCGCCGGAGCACGAGCACGAGGTCGCCAGGCGTGCAATCGCGGCGGCCCTGGGAATTGGCTGGTCGACGGCCGAGGCCACTCCCGTCCCAACGCCGCCGGCGCCCCCACGGGAGGTTGCAGACGAACCGTTCGAGCCCCCGGAACGCGTCAAGGAGCGCCCTCTTCGCGCGCCTGAGAGCGTCAACCCCGCGGTCCGCGCGCTCTCGCCGGTGGTGCGCAGCCGCCTGACCCACGAGACCGCGGCCCCTCGCCGCATGCCGGGGTGGATCGAGCGAGCCGAGCCGCTCGAGCGTCCGGGCGAGGACGCCCCGCCGCCCCCCGAGCTCGAGCCTCTGCTGGAGCCGGGCCGCGCCCGCGGCGTCCTCGCCCTGGCGCTCGCCACGCCGGCCGCCGTCGGCGAGCTGGACCTGCCGGAGATCGTCCGCCGGCTGGCCCGCGGCGCCGCTTTCTCCGACGTACCGCGCCGGAGCGTGGAGACGTTGGCCCACGGGGTGCGGCTGCTGCTCGACGTCGGCGACGCCATGCTCCCCTTCCTCGACGACGTCGAGCAGCTCGAAGAGACGGTCGTCGCCGTGGCCGGCGCCGGCGTCGACGTGCTGCGCTTCGCCGGTTGTCCCACGCGCGGCGCCGGCCGCGGCCCCGTCTTCACCTGGCCCCGCCACTGGAGTGAGATCCGGTCCCCCCAGGGAGTCCGGGTGCTGTGCGTAACGGACCTGGGGATCGGCCGCCCGGCCAGCGGCGAAGCCCCGGCGAGCGCCGCCGAGTGGCTGGCCTTCCATGCCCGCCTGCGCGCCGAGGGCTGTCCGCTCCTGGTGCTCAACCCCTATCGGCCGGAGCGCTGGCCGCCGCGGTTGGCCGGCCGGTTGCCCGTCCTCCACTGGGCGCGGACGACGACCGCCGCCGCGGCGGCGAAGGCGGCGCGACGCGGGAGGGCGAGGTGAGCCGCCCCGAACGCGCCCTGGCGCTGCTGCGCGAAGGCGATCCGCTCGTCTTCCGGCTCGCCGAATCCGTGTCGCTGGCGGTGCGCGCCGAGCCGGCCCTGGTGCGGCTCGCCCGCCACCGCCTGGTGCCCGAGGCCGATCCCGGCGTGGAGGCCGACCTCTGGTTCCACCCAGTCGTGCGCCAGGCGTCGGCGGAGGGAATCGTGCTCGAGCCCGACGCGGGCGACGCTCTGCGCCACGACCTCGCCGGCCGGGACCCGAAGCGCTACGAGCGCACCTGGAGCCTCACGCGGGAGTGCCACCGGGCGCTGAGCCCAGCCCTCCGGCTCGAGGAAGAGGTGCTCTACCTCGCCTACAGCGGGAGGCCGGAGGCGCGCGAGCGCATGCGCCGTCTGCTCGCCTCGGCGCTCGCCGCCCTGGTCGCGGGCGACCGCCGCGGCTTGGCGGGCTGGGCCGCGCGGGCGCTCCCGCGCTTCCCGCTTGCGGTGCGCGAGCTCGAAGAGGCCGCGATGCTCGGCGCCGCCGCCGACCTGCGGCTCGACAAGAGCGTCGTGGCGCCGGCGCGGTCGTGGATCGACGAGGAGTGGCGGCCGTGGATCACCCCGTCGGCACGCTCCAGGGTTGGGGTGCGGCTCCTCCAAGGGGTGCTCGAAATCGCCTCGCCGCCGCCCGAGGACCGAACCTACCACCGTCTGTCGCTCCTCGCCACCGATCCCATGGTGCTCGAGATCCTGCCCGGGGATGCGGCGGAGACGGCCGACGTCCTCCGCCTCGAAATCCGTCCGGGGGAGTCGCGGGCCGTCAAGGTGGACCCCGGACCCTTGCTCTTGAAGACCCTGCTCGGCGACACCTATCGGCTGGAGCCGGAGGAGGCGGCCGTGGCGCGCGAAGTGCTCGACTTCTCGGGCGTCTTCGAAAGGCACCGGCCGGTTTACGAGCCCGATTTCGAGAGGATGCTCTCAGGCCTGCTCGGCGGCTCGACCCCGGCACGGCCGGACTACGTTTCGATTCCGGGTGGCATGGGAGCGGGAAAAACCGCTCTTTCCGTCCATATCGCTCGCGCCTTCGCGCCCTCCGGCGCGGAGCTCGCGCCTCACCACTTCTTCCGCGCCGAGGTGCCCGAATGGGCCGATCCGAGACGGGCCGAGCTCTCGCTCGTGGCGCAGATCGAGCGTCTGATCCCGGTCCAACGCGGCCGGAACGCGTCCCGGTCGCTAGGGACGGCCCTGCGCCGCTGGTCCGACGCGACGACGGACGAACGGCTCGTCGTGGTGCTCGACGCGACCGACCAGGCTTCGTCGTCCGATTCGTTGACGGCGCTGCTGCCGGAGAAGCTCCCGGAAAGGGTGAAGGTCGTCTACTCGACGGCCTCGAGCACGACCTTGCTGCCGGGACGCGACTTGTCGCTCCTCGAGCCGCCCGCCCCGACCTCGAGCCTTCTCGAGCGGTGGCCGGCCTTCCACCGCTGGCAAACCTGGCAGCCCGACGTCCTCGAAGGCGTCGCCCGCTCCCCGGCCGCCTGGTGGCTGCCCGCGATACTCGCGGACGGCGGGGAAACCGTTCCGCTCGACGAGAGCGTCGGCGACGAGGACGCTCAAAGCCTCGAGAGGACCGTCGGCACGCTTTGGGCGATGCTCGACGACCGCGTGCAGACGGCCTGTGCCGTCGTGTGCGTGACCCGGGAGGCATTGAGCGCCCGCCTCCTCGCGCGTCTGGTCGGCGGGGGTGACACCCTCTTGCAGCAGAGCGAGCTCGCGATCCTTTTGGAGCACCATCCGCACGACCCGCAGAGCGGTCTCCCGAAGAGCGGCTTCTGGATCCCGCGGAGCGACGCCATCGCACAGGCCGTCAAGGAGACGCTCGGCGAGGAGGGCGTGCGGCGCCACCACCAGGTGCTCCTCGGCAGCGTCGCCGCCTGGCCGCCGGCGCCGGAGGAAGCCGGCGAGCTCGGCGAGGACGAGCTCCGGGAGCGTCGCACCTTCGGCCTGCGCCACGCCCTCCATCACGCCGTCGGAGCCCGCAACGCCGACAAGGCCGAAGAGCTCATGGCCGATATCGAGTACCTGGAGGAGCGGCTTCGCGTCAGCTCGCCGGACCGGTTGCTCTCCGACGTCCGGGCGACCACGGACCTGCTCGAGGAGCGCAGCGCCAATGGGATCGACGAGAGCGCGGCGCTGCTGAGAGCCAGTGTCCTGGCCGGGATCCTCGAGACGGAGCAGGAGCGCCTGCGCGCAGGCCCCGAGGCCCTGTCGTCGCTGGTCCACAACCGTCTCGTCGAGCGAGAGAGCTCGCCCGGCGCCTCCGCTTTCCGCTATCGAGGCGGCCAGCCGCCGGAGCTGCGCCTCCACCGCGTCGTCCGGCGCAGCACCGGCGACGGCGGCGAGCCCGCCGTCCGCGGCCACCGGGGGCCGGTGCGGGGGGCGCGCTTGTTGGTGGGAGTCGAAAGCGATCCCAGCGTTGGCGACCTCGAGCTGATCGCATTCGAGGTCCTCTCGTGGGGCGACGACGGCGCCGTCTTGCTCTGGGCACCCCCAAGCACATCGCCCCGGAGGCTCACGGCGCGCCCCGGCGTCCCGGTCGTTACGTGCGCGATCCTGCGAGAAGCGGAGGTCGCCGCCGCGTACGCCGACGGCGTCGTCGAGATCGTCCGCTTCGGCGGTTCCTCCCGGACGCGGGCCTTGCAAGCACACGAACAGCCGATCGGCGGAATCGTCGCCCTGGGCTCCGACGACGGGCGTTTCGCCACCTTCGCGGCCGACGGGATGGTGCGGCTCTGGGAGCCCGGAGACGATTCTCCGCTGCTGACTCTGCACGGCGGCCACAGCGGACCGGTCGCAGCCGCCCTCTTGCTGCCCGGAAACCGGCTCGCCACCGGGGCCGCCGACGGATCGGTACGGATCTGGGACCTCGAGACCGGCGAGGAAATGCACCGTTTGAAGGCGCACAACGCACCGGCCACCGTCCTCGCGTTCGGAGAAGGACCCTACCTGGCTACCGCCGGTGAGGACGCCACGGTCCGGCTCTGGAATCAGAAAACGCTAGAGCTCGCCAGGGAGCTCCACGGGCATGACCTGGCGGTGACGACTCTCGCCTTCGATCCCGACGGCGACGTCGTCTCCGCTTCGCTCGACCGCACCGTCCGGCGCTGGAGCCCGGAGTCCGGGAGGGAGATGGAGCGCTTCGACCATCCGGCCGCGGTCACCGGATTGGCTTTCCCGTCCCGTTTGGTGATGGCAGCGGACCAGCCTCTCGTCACGGCCTGTGCCGATGGCACGCTGCGCGCCTGTGTCCGGTGGTCCGACGCCTGGCGCCGCGAGAGCGTCCTCGACGCCCACCCTCTCCCCTGCCGCGGCTGCGCCGTCGACCCCGCCGGCGGCACGCTCGCCTCCTGGAGCGACGACGGCTCGATCGCGCTCTGGGACCTCGAAACCGCCGAGCTGCGAATGCGGCTCGCGGAGCCCGAGCCGCCGCGCCGTCCGCTGATCGCCAGAGATCGGAGCTGGATCGCCTTCGGGCCCCAGGGAGGATTCGAGGCTCACCTCGACCGGGAAGAGCTCCGCGAGCTTCGAGGTCCCGTCAACTCCGCCGAGATGAACGTGGTGGTGGATCGAACCGAGCCGCGGGTCGCATTCTGGTACGAAGAAGCGGTCACAGCGCGTGAACGGATCCTCGACCTGCACCCGCCGGATGGACAGGAGCGCCGGCTGCTGACCTCCCACACGCGGCGGATCGGCGGCTGCTCCGCCGTCTCCGACGATCGCGTCCTGACCTGGTCGTGGGACGGCAGCCTCCAGATCCGTCCGCTTCAGGGCGCGGCGGAGCCTACCGTCCTCCTCGGCCACCGAGGCCCGATCCTCGACTGCGCCATCAGCCGGAAAGGGCGCCCCCGCGCCCTGTCCGCGTCGACGGACGCCTCGGTGCGGCTCTGGGACCTCGAAGCGGGCTCCCTCCTCCGCGTCTGGGAGGAGGTCTCGCCCCACGTCACCGCCCTGTTGATCGATGAGGACCTCGATCGCTACCTGGTGGGGACCGCGGCGGGGGAGGTGGCCGTCCTGATGCCCGAATGGCCCGCGGCCGTCCGCGGCTCGGGTCATCAGGGGGCCGTGCGTGGGCTCGCCATCCAGCCAGACGCGCTCTCCGATGCCGGTTTCCCGCGGTTCTACTCGACCGGCGACGACGGCACGCTGCGGCTGTGGAACCTGCTCGATCCCTATGAGATCGAAGCCGCCGCCGTCGCCTATGCCGACGCGCCGCTGCGCTCGGTCTCGGCGATCGAGAGCTACGTGGCGGCCCAGGACGTCTGGGGCAACCTATGGATCTACCACCACCTGCCGAACGATGCACGCTAAAACAGACAAACGGTTACAACGAGCGTCGTTTACACCGCTGAAAAAAGTAAGCGGTTACAACGAGCGTCGTTTACACCGCTGAAAAAAGTAAGCGGTTACAACGAGCGTCGTTTACACCGCTGAAAAAAGTAAGCGGTTACAACGAGCGTCGTTTACACCGCTGAAAAAAGTAAGCGGTTACAACGAGCGTCGTTTACACCGCTGAAAAAAGTAAGCGGTTACAACGAGCGTCGTTTACACCGCTGAAAAAAGTAAGCGGT
>Ga0299906_10000294_pt1 | contig 48885 bp, 46 predicted proteins | sample RVTome_14_FD_200259 | JGI IMG/M metagenome (GOLD analysis project Ga0299906, IMG submission 200259) | Soil microbial communities from uranium-contaminated site in the Upper Colorado River Basin, Wyoming, United States - RVT145D125 (version 2) ... | reverse complement strand
TGCCGAGCGTGGACCGCACGCGGAGCGCCGCCCGGCCCGCCAGCCGACAGCCACCGTCGGCAGCGAGCGCCTCCCGCCTCGCGGGTTTCTCGCCCGCTCGGTCCCGACAGTCGGGTGCCCCGCTCCTAGGCGAGAGCCCCCACCCCCATGCGCTGAGCCAGCCGCTCGAGCGAGCGACTCATCTCTCCCGGCAGGCGATCCCCGAAGCGATCGAAGAAGGCCCGCACCTCGGGCAGCTCCTCGGCCCATTCTTCCCGGCTCACCGAGAGCAGCTCGGCGAGGTCGGGGTCGGAGATCGCCATGCCGTCCAGATCCAGCTCCCGGGGCCGGGGCACGATGCCGATCTCGGTCTCGCGACCCTCCGCCCTCCCCTCGATCCGGTCGAGCATCCAGAGCAGCACGCGCACGTTCTCGCCGAAGCCCGGCCAGAGGAAGCGACCCGTCTCGTCGGTCCGGAACCAGTTCACGTGGAAGATCGCCGGTGGCCGGGACAGGGAGCGTCCCAGCTCCAGCCAGTGACCGAAGTAGTCGGCCATGTTGTAGCCGCAGAACGGGAGCATGGCCATGGGATCGCGCCGCACGACGCCCACGCGGCCGGTGGCCGCGGCCGTGGTCTCGGACCCCATGGTCGCCCCGGTGAAGACGCCGTGACCCCAGTCGAAGGACTGGAACACGAGGGGAGCGAGGCGCGCGCGGCGGCCACCGAACACGATCGCCGAGATCGGAACCCCCTCGGGCGACTCCCAGGCCGGGGACATGCTCGGACACTGTCGCGCCGCAACGGTGAAGCGCGAGTTGGGGTGGGCTGCCTTGCCGGATCCGTCCCAGGCTCGACCGCGCCAGTCGATCAGCCCGGGGGGAGGGCTCTCCGTCTTCCCTTCCCACCAGGGGACCCCGTCGGCGGTGACGGCGACGTTCGTGAATATGGTGTCGCGCCCGATCGTGGCCAGCGCCGTGGGGTTCGTCTCGGGGCCCGTGCCCGGGACGACCCCGAAGAAGCCCGCCTCGGGATTCACCGCCCACAGCCGTCCATCCTGCCCCGGCCTCAGCCAGGCGATGTCGTCGCCGACGGTCCGCACCCGGTACCCCCGCTGCTCCAGGGGCGAGATCAGCATGGCGAGGTTCGTCTTGCCGCAGGCTGAAGGGAACGCGGCGGCGACGTAGCAGGGCTCCCGATCCGGACGCAGCAGCTCCAGGATCAGCATGTGCTCCGCCAGCCAGCCCTCGTCCCGGGCCATGCGGCTCGCGATGCGCAGGGCGAAACATTTCTTCCCGAGCAGGGCGTTGCCGCCGTAGCCGGAGCCCACGCTCCAGATCAGGCGCTCCTCCGGGAAGTGGACGATGAAGCGCCGGTCGGGGGAGAGGTCGCCCAGGGAGTGGAGACCGGGCACGAAGCTCCCGGAGGACCCGAGCTGCTCGAGGGCCCGGCGTCCCATGCGGGTCATGAGCCGCATGTTCGCGACCACGTAAGGGCTGTCCGTGACCTCGATCCCGACCTTCGAGAACGGGGAGCCGAGGGGACCCATCACGTAGGGGACCGCGTACAGCGTGCGGCCCCTCATCGCGCCGTCGAAGAGCCCGCCGACCCGGGAGCGGGCCTCGTCGGGGGAGATCCAGTTGTTCGTGGGCCCGGCGTCCGCCTTCTCCCGGGAGGCGATGAAGGTGAGATGCTCGGTGCGAGCGACGTCGTCGGGCCGACTGCGATGGAGCGTGCAGCCGGGCGCTTCGCTCTCGTCGAGCCGGCTCAGGGTACCGGATGCGACCATGAGCTCGACGAGCTCCTCGCTCTCGGTGTCGGAGCCGTCGCACCACACGACCCGATCGGGCCGCGTGCGGGCGGCGACCTCGTCCACCCAGCGTTCGGCTGGTGTCATGGAGCGCCTTTCTGGGAAGCGGGCCTCGTCCTGATGTCGACCCGGGATTCTACCAACCGGGGGCGTCGCCGACTCTGGAGCGTCCGGACCAGACCGAGCGTTCGGAAGGCCTGCCGGGCCGGGCCGGGGGCGGCGTTACCATGCGGCGTGATCCGCGACCTCGATTCCATGGCGGGCCGACGGCACGCGCTGCTGGTCGTGGGCGGCGGTGTCTACGGCGCCGCGGTCGCCTGGGATGCGGCGCAACGCGGCCTGGACGTGGCCCTCGTGGAGTCGCGGGACTTCGGGGGCGGCACGTCCTGGAACAGTCTCAAGACGATTCACGGTGGACTGCGGCACCTGCAGCGGGGAGAGCTGGGGCTGCTCCGGGAGTCCGTCCGGGAGCGGCGGGCCCTGCTCCGCATCGCTCCCGGGCTCGTTCGACCGTTGGGCTTCCTGGTCCCGACCTACGGGCACGGTCGCCGCGGCCGCGAGATCCTGGCGGCTGGGGTGTTGCTCAACGAGCTGCTCGCCGCGGGCCGGAACAGGGGCCTGGCGCCGGACCGGCAGCTTCCCGGGTGCCGGATTCTCGACCGTGAGCAGGTGCTCGAGCGGGCTCCCGGGGTGTCGACCCGAGGGCTGAGCGGCGGTGTGCTCTGGTACGACGCGCAGGTCGCGAGCAGCGAACGGCTCGTGCTGGCCTTTCTCGAGGCGGCCAGCGCTGCCGGCGCCCTCCTCGCGAACCACGCCGAGGTGACGGCGCTGCTCAGGGATGGCCCGAAGGTCACGGGCGCCGTGGTCCGCGACCACGCGAGCGGCGGGTCGTGCGAGGTGCGGGCGGAGGTCGTGGTCAACGCGGCCGGCCCTGACGCGGAGCGCATCTGGCGGTTTGCCGGCCTCCGGCCGACCCCGGATCCGCTCTGCCTGGCCGTCAACCTCGTCCTGCGCCGGCGTCTCGTCTCCGACCTGGCTCTGGGCGCTCTCCGACGCGGCCGGTACCTCTTCCTCGTTCCGTGGCGCGACCGCTCCATCGCCGGTACCGCCTACGGCCCCGCCGACGAGGCCCCCGCTGCGCTGGCCGCGAGCCTGATGCACGAGCTGCAGGCGGCCTACCCCTGGGCCGCCCCGACCTGGGAGGACGTCGCAGTGCTACATCAGGGCAGGGTGCCCGGCGACCCCGACCGCCTCCGGTCCGGCTCGCGGGTCGTCGACCACGCGCGGGAGGGTGCCCCCGGACTGATCACGCTCTTCGGAGCCAAGTACACGACGGCGCGGGCGGGAGCGGAGAGCGCCGTGGATCTCGCCGTGCGCCGACTCGGAAGGCCCGCCCCCCCGTGTCGGACCCACGTCACGCCCCTGCCCGGCGCGAGCATCCCCCGCGGCCCCCTGTCAGAGCTCGCCCGTCGAGCGGTACGGGACGAGATGGCCCTCGACCTCGAGGACGTGGTGCTGCGACGGCTGGAAGCCGGGTCGGCGGGGCCTCTCACCCCGGAGGAGCTCGACGCGGTGGGCTCGGCCGTTGCCGCGGAGCGGGGCTGGGACGGTGACCAGCTCGACCGCGCCAGGACACGCCTCGCGGGTGCCTGGGGCCCCGGCTGGCACCCGAGAAGTGAGCGAGCCCCCGACATAGAATGAGGCGACATGTCGACGGGGAAGGTACGGACGGTCGCAGAGCTGGACCGGGAGTCCAGAGCGCTCCTCGCCGTCGGCTCGGACCTGAACGTCGAGCGGGGACCCGAGGGCGTGCTGCGGACCGCCCTGGCCCGGCTGAGGGAGACCCTGGGCCTGGGAGGTGGCCTGGGCTGGCTGGCCGACGACTCCAGAAGCGAGGCGCTGACCACCGGTGAGGTGAGGCTCCCGCCGGTCCAGCTGGCAGAGGTCGACCGGCTGGGGGAGGAGGCCTCCAACAGCGGGCGCCCGCAGGTGAGCTCGCTCCCCGACGGCCGCTGGTTCGCGGCGGTACCTCTGCTTCGGGGGGCGCAGCAGCTCGGAGTGCTCGTGATGCTGGGCGAGGCCGACTCCTCCGCCCCCGACCCGGCATGGCTCACGGGACTGGGCCGCCAGATCGGGGCGGGTCTCGACAACGCCCGCCTCTACCTCGACCTGCGCCAGGCCTCGCAGCGCGCGGAGGCCCTGGGGCGGATCAGCCGCACCCTGGCCTCGGGCTCCGAGCTCAAGTCGGTCGTGCCCGCTTTCGCGGCCGAGGTGGGGTCGCTGCAGCCCTTCGACCGGCTCGCCGCCGCCTTCGTGGACGAGTCCGGCGACTACCTGGAGGTGGTGACCCACCCCGCGGACACGGCCTGGGGCCTCGGCGAGGTCGTCCCCGTGGTCGGCAGCGGCCTCGGCTTCGTGGTCCTGAACGACCGCCCGGTGCTACAGAAGGACCTGCTCCACAAGCACCGCTTCATAGAGGACATGCGGCTCCTCGAGGACGGGATCCGATCCTACGTGCTGCTGCCTTTGACCGCCCGGCAGCGCACCATCGGGGTGCTGGGCCTCGGGGCGAGCGAGGCGAACCGCTACGACGAGCTGACCCTGGCCCGCATGCAGCCCCTGGCCAACGCAGTGGCCCTGGCCCTGGAGAACCTGCGGCTCTTCCAGAAGACCCGGGAGCTGTCCATCACCGACGAGGTCACGCCTCTTTACAACGTTCGGTTCTTCCACCAGATCCTGGATCGGGAGCTGAAGCTGGTCGACCGCTACCGCTCCGTGCTCTCGCTCCTGTTCATCGACCTCGACCGCTTCAAGCCCATCAACGACCAGTTCGGCCACCTGCGGGGCACCCGGGTGCTGCGCGAGGTGGGCTTCCTGATCAGCGCGCTGGTCCGCGAGACTGATTACCCGGTGCGCTACGGGGGCGACGAGTTCTGCGTGGTCCTGCCCCAGACCGACGCCGAGTCCGCCCGCAACTTCGCGGAGCGGCTTCGGGAGGCAATCCAGGGCCACACCTTCCTGCAGGAGGAGGGGATCGACGCCCGGCTGGGGGTATCCCTCGGCGTCGCCACCTACCCCACCGAGGCCTCCACCAAGGACGCGCTCATCCGTCTCGCGGACGAGCGGATGTACCAGGACAAAGAAGTCCGCAAGTCCCGCTGACGGGCTCCGCTCGGGGCGTCCCGCTGTCGCGGCTGGGGCGAAGCTGCGAGGTGACCCGTGCCTCGCGCTTCGTGTCGCCACGAATCGCAATGTGGTAGAAGGTCCAGCGGGAAGGGCAAAGCGGGCTCCGATGGCGCCAGAGGAAGGTGCGCCCACCGGCGGGCGTCTCGAATCGTGGAAGGAGATCGCCGCGTATCTCGGCCGCGGCGTCTCCACGGTGCAGCGCTGGGAGCGGGAGGAGGGCCTCCCGGTCCACCGGCATCTCCACAAGAAGCGCGGCAGCGCGTACGCGCTCCGGGAAGAGGTCGACGCCTGGTGGAGCCAGCGGGCGCAGCGTCTCGGGAGCGAGGCTCCCGGGACCGAGCGGCGGCGCGTCTACTGGTGGGGGGCTGCCGCGGCGGTCGCCGCAGTCGCCATCGTCGCAGGGGCGGTCGTCTCCCTCTCCCCGGCGGCGCCGGCAGCGGTGCGGACGCTGGCCGTCCTTCCGCTGGCGAACGCCACCGGCGGCGCCGAGTCGGACTACCTCGCCGACGGCTTGACCGAGGGGCTGATCGAGGAGCTGAGCACGATGGCCGGCGTCCGGGTCATGGGTCGGGACACCTCCTTCCGCTACAAGGACACCGGCGTCGAGCCCCGCGAGGCCGGCCGCGCGCTGCGGGCGGACGCGGTCCTCTCCGGCAGCGTCGCCTCGCGGGGATCGGCTGTGGAGGTCGCGGCGGAGCTGGTCTCGGTGGCGGACGGGTCGCGCGTCTGGCAGAAGCGGTACTCGGCCGAGCCGACCACTCTCGCCTCGCTCCCGCAACGGATCCGGAGCGACGTCGCGCGCAGGCTCGGCGTACCGGAGACTCCGGCGCGGCGCCAGCACGCCGTCGACGAGGAGATCTACCGGCTCTGCCTCCGCGGGCGGTACTTCTGGAACAAGCGCACCCCGGAGGGGCTGGAGCGCAGCATCGAGCTCTACCGCGAGGCGATACGTCGCGACCAGCTCTACGCCGATGCGTGGCGGGGCCTGGCGGACGCCTACAACATTCTCGCGGAGTACACGGAGACGAGCGAGGCCGAGGCGTTCCCGGCAGCCAGGCACGCGGCGAGCCGCGCCCTGGCCCTGGATCCGGATCGGGCGGGAGCCCATGCTTCGCTGGGCTTCGTGCTGTTCTGGTGGGATCGCGACGCTGCGGGAGCCGAGGCGGAGTTCCGGCGAGCCCTCGAGCTCAACCCGAACCACGCGACCGCCCACCACTGGTACGGAAACGTGCTCCTCTCCCTGGACCGGATCGAGGAGGCGCTCGACCACCTCCAGGCCGCTCACCGGAGCGATCCCCTGGCCCTGATCATCGGGGCCGAGCTGGGAGCCGCCCTGTACCACGCCCGACGTCACGACGAGGCGGTGGAGAGACTGCGCAGCACCATCGAGCTGGACCCCGGCTTCGCAGAGGCGCACTATTGGCTCACCCGGACGCTCCTCGCCAAGGGCGACCTCGCGGGCGCCCTCGCCGAGGCCGAGCTGGCCCGGAAGCTGTACGTGCGCCCGAACGCGATGCTGGCCGAGATGGGCCTCGCCCACGCCCGCGGCGCACGCCCCGAGAGGGCACGGGAGTGCCTGGAGCTCCTCGAGGAGCAGCGCGGCGAGCGCCCCGTGAGCTACGCTCTCTCGATCCTGTACGCGGGGCTGGGGGAGACAGCGGAGGCCCTCGAGGCGCTCGAGAGGGCCGCCCACGAGCGTTCCACCGATCTATCGTTCATGAGCACGGATCCCGTCTTCGACCCGCTCCGAGGCGAGCCGCGCTTCCGCGAGATCCAGTCGCGTCTGCGCCGACCGAGGAGCGTGGCCGGGGCGAACTGAGCCCGCGCCGCGAGCCACGTGGCCCGGCCGAGGGAGCCCGCCTACGCCTTCCGGCTCAGGTACTTCATGCCGGTGTCGCACATGATGGTGACCACGGTGGCGTCGGATCCCAGCCGCTCGCCCAATCGAAGTGCAGCGACGACGTTGCCGCCGGTGGAGGTCCCCGCAAACAGAGCCTCCTCCCTGGCCAGTCGGCTCGCCATGGCCGCGGCCTCGGACGTGGAGACGCGTTCGATCCGGTCGGCGGCGCCAGCTCGCCAGAGCGGGACGACGAACCCCGCACCCACGCCGTCGATGCCGTGGGAGCCCGACGCGCCTCCCGACAGCACCGGGGACTCCGAGGGCTCGACGGCGACCAGGGTGATCCGGCCGTCGCGCCCACGCAGGGCCTCGCCGACTCCCCGCAGCGACGCCGCGGTGCCGACGCTCTGCACGAACCCGTCGACGCGTCCCCCCGTCTGGGCCCAGATCTCCTCGGCCATGGCGTGGTACGCGGGGAGCTGGTCCTCGTTGTTGAGCTGATCGGTCCAGAAGCTGCCCTTCGCCTGCGCGATGGCCCGGGCCTGCTCCACCATGTCCCGAGTCAGCTGTCCCGTCATGCCGCGCCCCTGGCTCGGCAGTACGCTGAGCCTGGCTCCGAGGCGCTCCATGTGATCGAGCTTCTCCCTGGCGAAGGCGTCCGAGGTGACGACGTCGAGGGGGTAGCCCTTGACCGCGCACACCAGGGAGAGGGACACACCGGTGCTGCCCCCGGTGTACTCGACGACCGAGCCCCCCGGCTCGAGGCGCCCGTCCGCTTCCGCCGCCTCGATCATCGCCAGGGCCATGCGGTCTTTCATGCTGCCCGTGGGATTCTCGCTCTCGAGCTTGATGAGGATGCGGGCGCCGCTCTCAGGCACGACCCTGCGCAACGCCAGCAGGGAGGTGTCACCGACGCGCGAGAGGATGCTCGACTGCGGTTCCCTCACGCCACCCCCCCGCCAGCTCGTCCGGGGTACGCCCCGCCGCGCCAGGTGGGGGCGGGCTTGCGTTCCAGTGCCACCTCGACCGCCTCCCGGGCGAGCAGCCGCGTGGAGTCGAGCGCCGGCAGCGGCGAGACCTCCGGAGTCACCAGCAGCGGAATCTCCGTACAGCTCAGGGCCACCGCGTCGCAGCCGGCGGCGCCGAGCGCCCCGACGATGCGGACGTATTCGGCGCGGGCGGTCGCGGTGATCACACCCTGGCAGAGCTCCTCGAAGATGACGCGATCGACGATTCGGCGGTCGACCTCGGGTGGCGTCCGCAGCTCGAGTCCGTGGCGGGCGAAGGCTGCCCGGTAGGCGGGACCCTCCATGGTCCAGCGGGTGCCGAGCAGGGCGATGCAGGCGCGACCGTCCGCCGCGGCGCGTGCCGCGACGATCTCGCAGATGTGCAGCCCGGGGAGCGGGTACGGGGCCCGCGCCGCGTCCAGGGCGATGTGGGCGGTGTTGTCCGGGCAGATGAAGAAGTCGCAGCCGGCGGCGGCGAGCCGCGCGGCGGTGCGCATCAGGTGGGCGTTGACCCCTTCGAGATCGCCACGCTCGTAGCAGCCCAGGACCGGGCCCATGGGAAGGATCGACAGGGTGATCTCGGGATGGGCGTGCTCGCCGAGATGGCGCGCGCTCTCCCGGACGATCTCCAGGTAGCAGAGCGCGGCGCCGTCGGCGCTGTGGGCCAGGATGCCGATGTGCCGCATCCTACTCCCGGGCTCCGGACCTCCGGCCCGAGGGCTCGGGCTGCTCCAGGGAGCGGAGCCACGCCCGCTTCCAGCCCTCCATGGGACGCCCGGTCGCAGCCTCGAGGGCTCGCGCCGAGACGGGGGCCTCGAGCAGCCGGACTGCGGGACCCAGACCCTGGTTCTCGACCAGGTACTTGAAGAAGGAGTGTGCGAGGACGTACAGCGGGGGGGCCACACCCTCGCGATCGCGATAGAAGCCCGGAGGGGTGCCGTGACGGCCGACGAAGTCGAGGGCGACCTGGCCGTGACGGCTCCTCAGGTGACGGCGAGCATCTGCGTCGATCCCGGCGTTCCCCCCCGTGCTGAAGACGTGCCCCGCGTAGCCCCCGACGTTCTCGGCTATGTAGCTCTCGATGTAGGACGCAAAGCCCTCGTTGAGCCAGACCTCGGGATTGCGCGCGTGAACGAGCACGTGGGCCGCCTCGTGGAGGTAGGGCGCCCGGCGGTCCCGAACCCTGTGCAGGGGGAGCACCACGGTTCGCCGGAAGGCGCGGGAGATTCTCGCCCGCCGCGTGACGTAGAAGGTCGGGGCCTCGGCCCGGAGGCGGACGCCGGACGCGTGGCGCCCGAGGTGCTCGCGGATGTCCCTGATCCCGGCACCCACGAGGCGAGCGAAGGCCTCCATCTCGCCCTCGCTCAGCGCCCCGCCGTCGAAGACGACGGTCACCTCCCGCTCGCGATACTCGGCCCGGGAGGTCTCGGCGCCCCGGGGGGCGCCCGCGAGGAGCGACGTCGCCACCGTCAGGGTCCACGCGCTCGTCGACATACCCGAGAAGTGTCGCCCCCGTCACGATCATACCCCGCCGGATCCCGGGCGGGTCCGGCGGGCGACGGCGATCAGCATGTAGCCCGAGGCGAAGGGGATCAGCGCGTCCAGCCGGCTGGTCGCCCACACCAGAGGGTAGACGAGGGAGTAGGCGCGGAACAGCCTCCGGTGGCGACGTACGTCGGAACCCGTGACCACGACACCTTTGGCCGAGCCCTTCTTCCCCAGCCGCTCCACGGCGAAGTTGAGGGCCGCGTCCACGAGCTCGGAGAAGAAGCGCGAGTACGTCCGGTGGGACTCGACGCGGAAGGCGCCTCCCAGGAGCTCCCGGAGGCCCTCGGAAGTGTAGCCGGCCCGCAGGTGGCCGTGCTTCTCGTCGGTCTGTCCGATGAGGTGGCGGAGCCTGCGCAGCGCCGTGCGCTTCAGGTGCGGGGTGTTGATGACGAGACGTCCTCCCGGCCTCGTCACCCGGGCGAGCTCGTCGACGAAGCGTACCTCGTCGGGAACGTGCTCGAGCATGTCCACGACCGCCACGGCGTCGAACTCGGCGTCGCCGAACGGGAGCGTCGCTCCGTCGGTCCGGTGGACGTCCTGCCCCACCAGCTCCCGTATCGAGCCGACGGCTTCCTCGGTCATGTCGGCCGAGGCCCAGGAGCCGCCGCCGCGACGGAGGAGGAGGCTCACCACGCCGTTGTCGGAGCCGAGGTCGAGACAGCGCTCCCCCGCGGTGGCGCCGAGGGCGAGACAGAGCTGGCGGACCTTGCTCTGCTTCAGCACCGATCGCCGATACAGGGCCAGGGGCCAGGGCTCCTCGAGCCCGGGCTCGAGCCGGGTGATCACGGGAGAGCCCAGCCAGCGCGTGAAGCCCAGCGCTGCCAGGACGCCCTCTGCGGAGCGGGACAGCGCGGCCAGGCCGAGGGCTCGGTGGAGTGCCATCGGCAGGGAGAACTCCGGCCGGCGCCCGGTCTCCCGGGCCCCCGCCTTCCGGACCGCGGCGGCGACGTCGCGCTCGGCGAACACGGTGAAGGGCCGGGTGTTTCCCTCCACCCCCTGCTTCGCCCGGAAGAGAGCTCCCGACGCGGCGTTGACGCTGCGCCGCGTCGGGTAGTCGAAGACCACGGCGCGACGCGCCACCCGGCACATCTCGCAGATCAGCTCCCGCCAGGGCTCCGCGTGGGGTAGCAGTCGGAAGGCCAGGACGACGTCGAAGCTCCCGTCGGGGAACGGCAGCGGCGCCAGCTCCCCGACGCGGAAGGAGACCCGCCCGGAATCGACGAGGGGGCGGACGCGCTCGATGCAGGCCGCGGCGCTCCCCAGCACCGTGACCTCGAAGCCCCGCTCGGCGAGCGGCCCCGCGAGCTGACCGTGCCCGCCCCCCACGTCGAGGACCCGGGCGCCGGGAAAGGGGGAGAGCAGCTCCAGGGTGAGCCGCGTCTGACGCTCGAGAAACCAGCGGCCGACGGCGCCGCTGAAACGCCGAGCGTAGTCCTCGGAGGACGTCTCGACGTCAGCCCAATCAGTCACCCGAGGCGAGCAGGTCGATGAACACCCGGAGCACGTCGTTGTCGGTGAGGATCCCGACCAGATGCTCCTCTCGGAGCACGGGCAGGGACCCGAACTTCGTCCGGTGCAGCGTGCGCACTGCGTCCAGGAGCGGCGCTTCGGCGTCCACGGTGATCGGGTCCCGCACCATGATGCGGCCGACCGTTACCTCCTCCATCACGCGGTTGAACTCCTCCTCGCTGACCGAAAGCGTCGAGGGTTGGGCGCGCTTGACGTCACCCTCGGCGAGGATGCCGATCAGCTTGCCCTCCAGGACGACGGGGATCCGGCGGATCTTGTACCGGCGCATGACGGCCAGCGCCTCCTCGAGGTTCTCCTCGGGGCCGATGGTGACGGGATCCGCCGTCATGGCGTCGACGACCCGGAGCCGGCTGGGGGGATTCATGCCCCCAATCGTAAACCGATCGGCCTTCCCGACGGCGGGCTCCCTGCCAAACGATCGGTAAGTTGTCGGGACTCCGGCGGGCTCCTAACATGCCTGGAGGGGCCGACGAGGAGACCAGGGTGGACTTCCGGCTGAGCGAAGAGCAGGAGCTGCTCAAGAAGACGATCCGCGAGTTCGCAGAGGCCGAGATCGCGCCCCATTGCCGGGAGTGGGACGCGCAGCAGGAGTTTCCCCGGGAGCTGTTCGGGAAGCTGGGGGGGCTGGGGCTGATGGGCGTCGTGTGGCCGCCCGAGTACGGCGGCTCCGGCATGTCCACCCTCGACTGGGCGATCGTCATGGAGGAGCTGGCCCGCGCCGACGCGGGCGTGGCTCTGTCCGTGGCCGCCCACAACAGCCTCTGCTCGGGCCACATCTACCTGGCCGGGAGCGAGGCTCAGAAGCGGGAGTTCCTGGTACCACTGGCCCGGGGAGAGAAGGTGGGGTGCTGGGGGCTGACCGAGAGCGGCGCCGGCTCGGACGCCGGGGGCACGCGCACGACGGCCGTCCGGGACGGTGAGCACTGGGTGCTGAACGGCTCCAAGACCTTCATCACGAACGGCCGGGTCGCGGACGTGGCGGTGATCCTCGCCTCCACGGACAAGAGCAAGGGCAAGAAGGGAATCTCGGCCTTCATCGTGGAGCGCGGGACGCCGGGCTTCCGGGCGGGCAAGAAGGAGGACAAGCTGGGCGTGCGCTGCTCCGACACCTCCGAGCTGGTGCTCGAGGACTGCCGGATTCCCGCCCACAGGCTCGTGGGGGAGGAGGGTCAGGGCTTCATCGACACGCTGCGCATCCTCGACCGGGGGCGGATCGGGATCGCGGCCTTCTCCGTGGGCATCGCCCAGGCCGCTCTGGAGGCCTCCATGGCCTACGCCCGGGACAGGCGCCAGTTCGGACATCCCATCGCCGACTTCCAGGCCGTCCAGTTCAAGGTGGCCGACATGGCCGTGAAGACCGAGGCCGCCCGGCTGCTCACCCGCAAGGCCGCGGCCATGCGGGATGCCGGACTGGAGCACACCGTGGAGTCCTCCATGGCGAAGCTCATGGCCGGGGAGGCCGCCGTCGAGGTGGCCCTGGACGCCGTCCAGATTCACGGAGGTTACGGCTACACGAAGGAATACCCCGTGGAGCGCTACCTGCGGGACTCCAAGCTGGGCACGATCGGCGAGGGCACCAGCGAGGTGCAGCGCCTGGTCATCGCCCGGGGGCTGTTGGGGCTTCGGGGAATGGTGCGGTAATCTCTCGCGTCCGCCGGAGACGGCGCGAGAGGCCATTCCTTTTGAAGATCCGACGCATCGACCACCTCGGGATCGCCGTGCCCGACCTGGGCGCGGCCACCGCCGCCTACGAGGCCCTCGGCTTCCGCGTGGAGAGGCGGGCCGAGGTCGCTACGGAGAGGGTGCGAGCGGTGTTTCTCCCCGTGGGAGAGTCGCATCTGGAGCTGCTGGAGCCCACCGAGCCGGGCTCCACGGTCGCGCGCTTTCTGGAGAGGCGGGGGGGGCTACACCACCTGTGCGTCGAGGTCGACGACCTCGACGCCGCCCTGGAGGAGCTGAAGGCCCGGGGAGTCCGGCTCATCGACGAGCAGGCCCGCGTCGGGGCGGAAGGCTGCCGTGTGGCCTTCGTCCACCCGGGGGCCGCCGCCGGCGTGCTGATCGAGCTGAAGGAAGCGACGAGGTGAGGGGATGAGCGAGACCGCCCAGATCGGCATCATCGGGGGGAGCGGCCTCTACGACATGGAGGGGCTGACGGACGTCAAGGAGGTCGAGGTCCGGACGCCCTTCGGGGTTCCCTCGGACGCGCTGCGCGTGGGACGCCTGGAGGGGCGCTCGGTGGCCTTTCTCGCCCGTCACGGCCGCGGTCACAGGATCCTGCCCCACGAGCTCAATGCCCAGGCCAACATCTACGCCATGAAGACTCTGGGAGTGGAGTGGCTGCTCTCGGTGTCGGCGGTGGGCTCGCTGCGAGCCGACTTCGAGCCGATGCACATGGTGCTCCCGGACCAGTTCGTCGACCGCACCCGGCAGCGGGCGAGCAGCTTCTTCGGCCGCGGGCTCGTGGCTCACGTCGCCTTCGCGCACCCGACGAGCACTCCCCTGCGCGGGATCCTCGAGCAGGCTTGCCGGGAAGTGGGTGCCACGGTCCACGTGGGAGCCAGGTACGTGTGCATCGAGGGCCCGCTGTTCTCCACCCTGGCCGAGTCGGAGCTCTACCGCTCCTGGGGGATGGACCTCGTCGGGATGACGGCCCTTCCCGAGGCGAAGCTCGCCCGGGAGGCGGAGATCTCGTACGCGACCCTGGCCATGGTGACCGACTACGACTGCTGGCACCCGGACCACGAGTCGGTGACGACCGAGCAGATCCTCGCCAACCTGTCGGCCAACTCGGCGGCGGCCAAGGCGGTGCTCAGGGCCGCGGTGGCGCGGATTCCCCCGGCCGGCGACCCCCTCCGGAAGCAGTGCGAGGCCTACGAGGCGCTGAGGACCGCGCTGGTCACGGCACCAGAGCTGGTCCCCGAGCAGGTGAAGCGCGACCTGGCGCCGTTGATCCAGAGCTACATGCGCTGACCGCGGCCCGGAGCGCGTGCTTCATCGCGCCGGGCCGGCGGGCTACAGGAGCACACATGTCGATACTCGTCGTCGGAAGCGTCGCCTACGACACCGTGGAGACCCCCTTCGGCAGGGCGGAGCGGGTCCTGGGCGGGAGCGCCTCGTTCTTCTCGGTCGCCGCGTCGTTCTTCACCCCCGTCAACCTCGTCGCGGTCGTAGGGGACGACTTCGGGAAGGAGCAGCTCGCTGCCTTCGACGGCCGGCCCATCGACACCCGCGGCCTCGAGCGCGCCGCCGGCGAGACCTTTCACTGGCAGGGGAAGTACTCCTACGACCTGAACTCCAGGGACACGCTCCGGACGGACCTCAACGTCTTCGAGCACTTCGAGCCGCGCATCCCGGAGTCGTACCGGGAGTCGGGCCACGTGTTCCTGGGGAACATCGACCCCGGGCTGCAGCTCGACGTCCTGAACCAGGTGGCGAAGCCCCGGATCGTCGCCTGCGACACCATGAACTTCTGGATCGAAGGGCGGCTGGAGGCCCTGAAGGAGACCCTGAGGCGCGTGGACGTGCTGCTGATCAACGACGCCGAGGCCCGGCAGCTCTCCGGGGAGCGGAACGTGGTCAAGGCAGCCCAGGCGATCCGCGGCATGGGCCCCCACACCCTGATCGTGAAGAAGGGGGAGCACGGCGTGTTGATGTTCTCCCGGCATGGATCCTTCGCCGCGCCCGCCTACCTGCTCGAGGAGGTCTTCGATCCCACCGGAGCCGGGGACACCTTCGCGGGGGGCTTCCTGGGATACCTGGCCGGCAGCGGCAACGACGGCGACGAGCAGCTGCGCCAGGCGGTCGTCATGGGGAGCACCCTCGCCTCCTTCGCCGTTGAGGCCTTCAGCCTCGACCGGCTGCTGACCCTGACCCGCGAGGAGATCGACGAGCGCTTCCGGAGCTTCAAGCAGCTCACCCACTTCGAGTCGATCTGAGTCCGTCGAGCAGCGCCCGGCCACGGGCGTCGGCCGGGTCTGCGAAGCTCGAGGTTCCGAGCACGCGGTATAGTCCGAAGCGTGAAGGGCGGGATCAGCCGGGAGCTCGCAGCGCGCCTCGTCGCCAACCAGGATGCCCCATCCCGCTCGTGCTGCTGGATCGCCATCTCAGGAACGGCACGGGAGCGGTGATCGGCCTTCGAACCGTTCTCGCCACGGCCGAGGACGGCCCGGCCTGACCTCTCGGCGGCGGCGCACGGCTCGTCGTGCCCGGCGAGGGCGAGGCCGGGCGATCCGGATCCGGCGGACGGGAGATCCCTCGCGGTGAGCTGGCGGGAGCGGCTTCACGAGGTCATCTTCGAGGCCGACACTCCGCAGGGGCGGACCTTCGACGTGGTGCTCCTCGCCTGCATCGTGGCCAGCGTCGCGGCGGTGCTGCTCGAGAGCGTCGCGTCGATCCGCACGCGCTGGGGGGGGACGTTGCGCGCGGCCGAGTGGGCATTCACGATCCTGTTCACGATCGAGTACGCGCTCCGCATCGTGTCGGTGCGCCGTCCACTCGCCTACGCTCTCAGCTTCTTCGGCATCGTCGACCTGCTCGCGATCGTCCCCACCTACCTGAGCCTGTTCGTGAGCGGGACGCAGACCCTGATCGTGATCCGGGCGCTGCGCCTGCTGCGGGTTTTCCGGGTGCTGAAGCTGGCGCACTTCGTCGGCGAGGCCCGCCAGCTCCAGGACGCTCTCGCGGCGAGCCTCCACAAGATCACGGTCTTTCTCGGCACGGTGGTCACCCTGGTCCTGATCGTCGGCGCCATGATGTACCTGATCGAGGGCGAGGCGAACGGCTTCACGAGCATCCCCCAGAGCATCTACTGGGCGATCGTCACGCTCACGACCGTTGGCTACGGGGACATCGCGCCACAGACTCTTCCCGGGAAGCTGCTGGCCTCGACGGTGATGATCATGGGCTACGGAATCATCGCCGTCCCGACCGGGATCGTCACCGTGGAGCTGGCCGGCGTCCGACGCCAGTCCCTGACCACGCAGGCCTGTCCCGAGTGCGCGGCGGACGGCCACGACGACGACGCTCTCCACTGCAAGTACTGCGGCGCGCGGCTCTGATCCGGCGACGGAGCTGCGAGCTCGGCTCTACTTGCGAACGGGATCCGCGAGATCGGGGGGCTCGCCTCGCCCCGCGCCCGAGGCTGCCTGCCGGCGCCGGTTCTCCATCGCGGCCCGGGCGGGGCTGAAGGCCCGCAGCTCGGCCAGGTTCAGCAGCAGCGGGCGCCGGATCCCTCGGAGCGACCGCGAGAGGTGCGCTCGCTGGGACTCGGGCTGGCGGCGCAGCGCGCGCAGCTCGAGGTCCGTGAGCAGAGGCAGCTTGCCGCCGCAGGCCGCGCACTCCACGTCCCAGGTCGCCGGGCTGCCGCCCGCCGTGACCAGCTCCGCGGGCCCCTCGCACAAAGGACAGCTCCCGTCCGGGCCGGGAGCCGGAGTCTCCTCGCTGCGGCCCGACCGGGGGGTCGCGCTGCCGGCGAGGATCTCGTCGAGGGCGACCTGCTGAACCGGGGAGAGCTCCAGAAAGCGCAGCCCGAGTCCTTCCGCCGGCATGCGGACGACCTCGGCAGCCACCCGCATCCTCAGCGAGGGAAGGATGAACCCGAGCTGTACGATCGCCCCCATGCCGAGGTTGGCCGAGGTCTCGATGAGGGCGCCCTGCGAGCTGATGTTGGCCAGCCGCGCCTCGGGCAACCTGCCGAAGGCGTCCTCGCAATCGACGTCGCACACGTACCGAACTCGGGGCCCGCAACGCTTGTCGTCCACTCTGCAACCGCCGCCCGGCGTCGTCCTGCCGGAAGATCGGCTCTTCATACCAGCACAGGCGCGCCGAGTGTGTGGGCCCCGTCACACTCTCCACACTTCCGGCCACGACCGGTCGACGGCGCGGTAACCGTGGAGAGACCCCTGCTTCGCGCTTTCCTCCCTGCCGTCCGCTGGATAGACTCGCCCCGCGACGACTCCGATGCAGCATCCAATCCGAGTCCGGTTCTCGAGCCGGGCATGCGAGGCGAGCTCCCGGACGCCGCCACGGGGATCGGAGTGGATCTTCGGCGCGCTCGCTGAGGCTGCCGACCCGGGGGTCCACCGGGTCCCACGGCTCGAGCCCGCGCGGACGGGAGGGCCGGGCTGACATGGCCCATCGGTTCGGCGAGTGGACGCTGGACCCCGACACCCGGGAGCTGCTGCGTCGGAACAGGGCCGTCCGGATCTCGCCGAAAGCGTTCGACCTGCTGCTCTACCTCCTGGGCCGGCGGCCGAGCGCCTGTCGCAAGCAGGAGCTGTACGACCATCTGTGGCCGGACAGCTTCGTCTCGGAGGCGACCCTGGCCGGCCTGGTCGCGGAGGTCCGGACCGCGCTCCGGGACGACGCCCGGAAGCCGCGGTTCGTCCGCACCGTGCACAACTTCGGGTACGCGTTCTCCGGAGAGGTCGCCGACGAGCCGGCCGAGTCGACCCGCCAGGAGCAGGAGCTGTGCGTGCGCCTCATCTGGCGCAACCGCGAGATCGAGCTGCGGCAGGGAGAGAACATCCTCGGGCGCACACGGGACGCGGTCGTCTGGATCGAGGGATCGACGGTTTCGCGGCGCCACGCGCGGCTGAGGGTCGAGGGTGGGACGGCGTCCCTCGAAGACCTCGGCAGCAAGAACGGCACCTTCGTGGGGGACGCGCGCATCGAGGCGATCACGCCCCTGGCCGACGGCGACTCGTTCCGGCTCGGTGACGAGTGGATGACGTTCCGGGCCTACACGGGCCAGCCCACGAGGACGGGAGGGGGCTGAGCCGGCACGGCGCCCGACTCCGAGCAGGGGATCCCGCCCGGACGAAAGCGCCCGGGTGGCGCGAACGATCCAGCGCAAACGACTGGCGCAGATAGAGATAGACACCAAGACCAAAGTCAGGAAAGCCGCGCCTCTTCCCCGGGTCTCGGACCCCGAGCCTGCTTAGCTTGCAGCCGACTCGAGAAGGAGGCCGACATGAGAGCGCGAGCCGGACACATCGCACTGATCGCCGCCGTCACGGGCTTCTCCGTGCCCCTGGGGCCCACGGAGAGGGCCAGCGCGGCAAATCCGGGGTTCCGCGGACCGGACGGTGCGACGCTGCCCTTCGGGACCACGGCCGAGGCCCTCGACTACCTGCAAACGGCTCGCATCGTCTCGGACGAGCGGGCTCCGGGCGGGATCAACGGCGCCCGGAAGGTCCTGCTCGAACGGGACGGGGTCCGCGCCCACGCCATCTTCCGCGAGGTCGCCATCGAGAAGTTCCTCGAGGAGCTCCAGGGTGGACGCCTCGCGCCCTTCTTCCGGGACCACTACGTCAACGAGGTGGCCGCTTTCGAGCTGAGCGAGCTGCTCGGGCTCCACACCGTCCCGCCCACCGTGCTACGGCGCTGGAGGCACAAGGACGGCTCGCTCCAGCTGTGGGTGGAGGGCGTCCTGAGCGCGGAGCAGGTGGAGGAGCGCGAGAAGCAGCCCGTTTGGAGACTGAAGCGCGGCATGCAGGTCACCTGCATGCGGCTTTTCGACCTCCTGATCAACAACATCGACAGGAACCTGGGCAACTTCCTCACGGACGACACGGGTCGGATCTGGTACGTCGACCATACCCGCACCTTCTCCCGCATCCGGGAGCTCGCCCAGCCCGAGATCCGCTTCGCCATCCCCCGGGAGCTGTGGCAACGGTTGACGGAGGTCTCCGACACTGAGCTCAGCAGCGCTGTCTGCGACTATCTTCCGAAGATGGAGATCGAGGCCCTGCTCGAGCGTCGCCGGCTGCTCGTGGCCGAGCTCGGCACGCGGGCCGAGGCCCAGGGAGGCGACGAGCTGTTCAGCCTCCAGTACGCCTTCACTCCGACCGCGAGCGTCCGGTGAGAGGCGACGGCGACGTCTTCACGGGATCCGGGCAGGCCGGTAGTCGGGGTGGCGGGCCTGCCCCGGACCCATTGTGACGCGCGTGGCGCGTCCGTCGCCGAGGCGCATCCGGTAGATCGCGTACGTGTCGTCGGCGAGCGTCGACGCGAATGCGATCTCGCCACCGTCGGACGAGTAAACGGGATCGTAGTTCCGGGCGGCCCAGCTCACGAGCTCGCGCTCCTCCCCGGTGGCCAGGTCGTGCTCGACGATCCAGCTCCGATGGCGGGTCGCGTGGCGGCGGCGCACGTAGGCCACGGCCTCGCCGTCGGGGCGGAAGCGCGGCTCGCAGCCTCCCGATGTGAGGGGCGAGAGGCGGCGTTCCTCGCCGTCCGAGAGGCGGGTCAGGTAGATGCGGTGGCCGCCCACACCCCGGTTCGACGAGTACACGATCCGCCCCCCGTCCCGGCTCCAGTGGGGGTTTCCGAGCTGGGCGCGCCCGCCGTGCTGCACCAGCAGCCGGGGCTCGCCGCCCCGCCACGGCGCGACGAAGAGAGCCTGCGACCCGGCCAGGTCCGAGAGAAAGGCGAGCCCGAGCCCGTCCGGTGTCGGGTCCGCCTGCCATTCGCGGTGCTCGTTGGGGCGAAGCCGCTCCGGGGGCGCTCCCTCGGGCTCGACCGGGACCCGGTAGAGTTGCCAGTGGCCGTCGCGCTCCGACGAGAAGACGACGGCACGACCGTCCCGCGTCCAGCGCGGCAGGATGTCCCTGGCAGGGTGTCTCGTGAGACGGTGCTCCGCGCCGCGGCTCACGTCGATCCAATAGACGTCGGTGTTGCCATCGCGGTCTCGCTCGTAGGCGAGGGCCGCGGCGGGCCCGCCTTCCGTGGGCGGCGGGGCCTGTGCCCGCCCTTCGAGGCAGCCGGCGAGCAGCAGGAGGCCCGGGACGGCGAGCAGCGAGGGTAGCACGCGGGCTGATTCTAGAGCGCCGGGCCGCGATCCCGGCGGAGCTCGTGGACCGGGTGAGCCGTCGAACCTGGCGTATCCTGACGCCCAAAGCTCTCGGAGGGGGAATGCCGCAGCTGGCCGCGGAGACGTTCGGGACGTTCCTGCTGATCCTGCTGGGGGAAGGCGTCGTCGCGAACGTGGTCCTCAAGGGGACCAAGGGCCACGGCTCCGGGTGGATCGTGATCACGGCGGCCTGGGGACTGGCCGTCTTCGTCGCCGTGGGGGCTGTTGGACCCGTGAGCGGGGCCCACATCAACCCCGCCGTGACGATCTCCCTCGCCGCCGGCGGGGACTTCCCCTGGAGCCGGGTCCCCGGCTACGTTCTGGCCCAGCTTCTGGGTGCGGCGCTCGGGGCCGCGCTCGTCTGGCTCGTCTACCGCGGTCACTTCGCCCTCAGCGAGGACCCCGAGGCGAAGCTGGCCGTCTTCTGCACCAGCCCCGCGATCCGGAGCCGCTTCGACAACCTGGTCTCCGAGGTGGTGGGTACGTTCGTCCTCGCGGTGGCCGTCCACCTGCTCGCCGCCCCCAGCGTGGGGCTGGGCGCCCTCGACGCGCTCCCGATCGGGCTCGTCGTTTTCGCCATCGGCCTGTCCCTCGGGGGCACGACCGGCTACGCCATCAACCCCGCCCGGGACCTCGCGCCGCGGCTCGTCCACTCCCTCCTTCCGATCCCGGGCAAGCGCGACGCCGACTGGAGCTACGCCTGGATCCCCGTCGCGGGGCCGCTCCTGGGCGGCGTGCTGGCCCCCGTCGTCCTCGGGCTTCTGTCCTGAGCAGCCGATCGCCGGGTCCCCGGGGGGGTCAGGTCTTGCGTTTTGCGCGAGCTGCATGTCCAAGCGCAAGAAACAAGACCTGACCCCGGGGTTCCGAGCAGCCGATCGCGGGTCAGACGCGCTCTTTGAACTCGCGGCCGATGAGGCCTTCGGGGCGGACCAGCAGTACCAGGACGATGACGAGGAAGGCGAGGCTGTGGCGGAGCTCCACGCCGAGGGCGGAGCCGAGGGCGCCCTCGGCGGCGCCGAGCAGGAGGCCGCCCAGAACGGCGCCGGGGAGGCTGTTCAGGCCGCCCAGCGTCGCAGCGGCGAAGCCCTTGAGGAAGGGATCGAGCATGAAGAAGGGGTCGAGGAGGAGCTGGCCGGCGAGGACGATGCCCGCTCCCACGCCGAGCGCTGCGGAGCCGCCCCAGGCCAGCGCGAGGACGCGTCGCGTCGGGATGCCGAGGGTCTGGGCGGCGGAGCGATTCTCGGAGATGGCCCGCAGGGCGAGGCCGACCCGCGTGTGCTGCACCAACGCGTAGAGACCCAGAGACCCCACCAAGCCGACAGCGAGGGCCAGCAGCGACAGGTGGCCCACGAAGATGGGGCCCAGGCGGAACGTCGCGGTCTCCGAGACGGGGAACGGGAAGCGCTCGGGCTCGGCGGGCCACGTCGCCAGCACGAAGGCGTGCAGGAGCTGGCCGAGGCCGAGTGTCAGGATCATGAGCGCCGCATCGCTCGCGTCCTTGCGCTGCGCCGGCGCCACGGCGGCGAAGTAGAACAGCACCGAGACCCCTGCGCCCGCCGCCATGCCCCCGAGGACCGCGAGACCGAAGGACTGCCCCGCCGACACCAGCCCGAAGGCCACGAAGGTGCCGAGGGTGGAGACCTCTCCGTGGGCGAAGTTGAGCACCCGGCTGCTGCGCCACACCAGCACGATCCCGATCGCGACGAGGGCGTAGAGGCTCCCCGCCGACAGGCCCGTCGCCAGCGCCTGCCAGGAGAAGCTCATCGGAACGGCCAGCTCTCGAAGTAGAGGCGGAGTCGCATCCAGAGACCGGCGAGGCCCAGGGGCTCCACGAGGGTGACGAGGACGAGGGCCGCGCCGTAGGCGGCGGGGACCGCCCACGGCACGCCGCCGAACAGGAGCGGCACGAGGACGACGAAGGCGGCACCGAAGATCGCTCCCTCGACCCGGTACGCGCCCCCCACCACGACGGCCACGAACAGTGTCACGGATTCCGCGATCGTGAATGTCTGGGGCTCGACGTGGCCGAGGAGCTGGACGAGCAGCGCGCCCTGGACCCCCGTGTAGAACGAGGAGAGCGCGAAGGCGAGCAGCTTCGTGTTTCGCACGCTCACCCCGAGGGCCTGGGCGGCCAGGTCGGCGTCCCTTACGGCCGCGAAGGCCCGGCCGACCCAGGAGAAGATGAGGCTCCAGGTCGCGGCGGCGAAGGCGACCGCAATGCCGAGGTAGACGTAGTAGGTCGTGGCCGCCCGGGTCAGGCCGAGGGCCGGCTCGACCCGCGGGACCGACAGCCCGCTGCGACCACCCGACAGCAGCTCGGAGCCGGCGAGCACCTGGTAGACGGCGATCCCGAAGGCCAGGGTGGCGATGGCGAGGTAGGGGCCCTTGAGGCGCAGCGCGGGGAGCCCCAGGACGATGCCCAGGAGCGCCGCGACCGCGCCCGCCGCGGCGAGGGCGGACAGAGGCGGCACCTCCCCGGCGCGCAGGTGCGCGAAAGCGAAGGCCCCTGCGGCCATGAAACCGGCCTGACCGAGGGAGACCTGGCCCGTGTGGGCGATCAGCAGGCCCTGCCCCATGGTCCCGATGGCGTAGACGAGCACCAGGGTCGCGCGAAGCGTCCACGCCCCGGGCGCCGCGCCAGGGAGCGCCACGAGGCCGGCCAGCAGCAGGCCCAGCAGCACCCAGGTCGTGCGCCTGCGAGCGAAGCGGAGGTCCTGGCGATAGCTCTCGACGAGGTCCATCAGCGGTACAGCTCCTCGACGAGGTCCGCGTAGCGGGACTCGACGGAACGGCGCTTGACCTTCTGCGTCGGCGTGACGTCTCCGTCCTCGGTGTAGAAGCGCCGGGGCAGGAGCGCGAAGCGACGCACCGACTCGACGCGGGAGAGGCGAGCGTTCGCCGCGTCCACCTCCTGCTGCACCAGACGCCTGACCTCGGGCCGCCGGGTCAGCTCCTCGAAGGTCGAGAAAGGGACGCGGTGGTCCTGGGCGTACTTCGCGACGTTGTCCTCGTCGATCAGGATCAGGGCGGCGACGTAGTTGCGCCGGTCCCCGAGGACCACGGCGTCCTGGATGTACGGGCTCCACTTGAGGGCGTTCTCGACCACGGCGGGTGCGATGTTCTTCCCGCCGGCCGTGATCAGGATGTCGCGCTTGCGGTCCAGGATGCGCAGGTGGCCGTCGACCAGCTCCCCGACGTCGCCGGTGTGGAGCCACCCCTCGGTGTCCACGGCCTGGGCCGTCTGCTCGGGATCCCTGAAGTAGCCCGCGAAGACGTGGGGCCCCCGGGTGAGGATCTCGCCGTCCTCGGCGATCCGGACCTCGATGCCCTCCAGGGGCTCGCCCACGGTCCCCACCCTCGGCCGCTCGAGGCGGTTCGCGGAGATCACCCCGCAGGATTCCGTCATCCCGTAGCCCTCGATCAGGGGCACACCGATCGCGTGGAAGTACTCGAACAGCTCAGGAGACGCGGGGGCGGCCCCGCAGATCGCCAGCCGGACCCGCTCCAACCCGAGCTGGCGGCACAGCGGCCGCAGCACGAGGAGCCGCGCGAGCCCTCGCGCCAGGGACAGGCCCAGGGGGGCCGCGGCCCCGCCCCGGGCCTCCTCGAGTCGCGTGCGGGCGAAGCGTCTCCCGACGCCCAGGGCCATCATGTACGCCCGCCGCTTGAGCCACGTGGAGTCCTGCATCCGCAGCTCCACGATCGAGGCGATCTTCTCCCAGACCCGCGGGACGCCGGCCAGGACCGTCGGCGACACCTCCCGGAGGTTGCCGAACAGGCTCTCGATTCCCTCCGCGAAGCTCACGGCCCCGCCCCCCGCGAGGGGGAGGAACAGCGACATCAGGTTCTCGAAGATGTGGGAGAGTGGCAGGTAGGAGAGCCCCTCGTCGTCGGGCCGGGGCGGGTTGGCCGCGGCCAGGGTGTCCGCGAGGAAGAGCACGTTCGCGTGGGTGAGCATCGCGCCCTTGGGGTGACCCGTCGTCCCCGAGGTGTAGACGATCATCGCGGTGTCGCCGGGCTTCACCGACGCGATGCGGGCGTCCACCTCGGCGCCGGCCGATCCGAGCCGCTCGGAGCCCTCCTGGCGGAACTCATCGTAGAAGACGAGACGCTCCTCGTCGAAGCCCCAGAGGCCCTTGCGGTCCCACACCACCACTCGCTGGACCGCAGTCCGCTCCAGGATGGGGAGCGTTTTCTCCACCTGCTCCTCGTCCTCGAGAAACAGCACCCGCGCCCCGGAGTGGCTCAGGACGTACCCGATCTGCTCGGAGGAGCAGGTGGGGTAGATGCCGCAGCTGGCTGCGCCCACTGCCATCGCGCCGAGATGGCCGTAGAGCCACTCGGGCCGGTTGTCACCGAGAATGGCGACCCGGTCTCCGGGCTGCACCCCGGCCTGGATCAACGCCGCGGCCGCGCGCCGCACCTCGAGGGCGTACTCCGCCCAGCTCACGCGCCGCCACAGGCCGCGCTCCTTGTGGCGCAGGGCCAGCGCCTCGGCCCGGTCCGCGGCGCGGGCGAAGAACGCCGCCGGCACGCTGGGATGGGCGGTCAGGGACGCGCTCACCAGCGCCTCCGTCGCCGGTAGAGGCGCCACTCCCTCAGGGACGCGGCCTCCGGCCCGCCCAGACCGAGGTAGGCCTCCCGGACGTCGGGGTTCGCCCGCAGCTCCTCGGCGCTGCCACGGAGTACGATGCGGCCCGCCTCGAGGATCGCCGCCTCGGGGGCGACGCTCAGGGCGAGGGGGGCGTTCTGCTCCACGAGGAGGATCGCCGTGCCGGCCGCGGCGACCTCCCGCAGCGACCCGAAGACGGTCCCGGCCACCTGGGGGGCCAGGCCGAGAGACGGCTCGTCGAGCAACAGCAGCCTCGGGCGCCGCAGCAGGGCGCGACCGACCGCCAGCATCTGCTGTTGCCCGCCGGACAACGTCTCAGCCTGCTGCCGCGCACGCTCGGCCAGGATCGGAAACAGGGCGTGGACTCGCTCCAGGTCCTCCCGGGCCTCGGCTGCGGGGCGCCCCCACAGAGCGGCGCGCAGGTTCTCGGCGACGCTCAGCTCCCGGAACAGCCCCCGATCCTCAGGTACGTAGACCACTCCGCTCCGGGCGACCCGCTCGGCGTCCCGCCGTTCCACGCGCCGGCCGTCGATCTCGATCGTGCCCTTGCGGGGCTGATCCCGGAGCAACCCCGCGATGGAGCGGAGCAGGGTCGTCTTTCCCGCGCCGTTCGGCCCCAGGACGGCGAGCACGGCACCGGCCGCGAGGTCGAGAGAGACGCCCGAGAGTGCGATCAGCCGGTCGAAGTAGACCGTCTCGACGTTCGTGACGCGCAGCAGCGGGGTCAGGGCGCGCCTCCGAGGTAGGCCCGGGCGACCTCGGGGTGCGCCTGCACCTCGGCGGGCGGCCCCTCGGCGATCTTCACTCCCTGCTCCAGCGCCAGCATGCGTCCCGCGAGGCGGGCCGCGAGCCTCAGGTCGTGCTCCACGAGGAGCAGCGTGATCCCGAGGCGACCCCGGATCTCGTGGAGCCAGTAGCCCACCTCTTCCTTCTCCTCGGCGGTGAGTCCGGAGACCGGCTCGTCGAGGAGGAGCAGCCGGGGCTCGGTGGCGAGGGCCCGGCCCAGCTCGACCCGCTTCTGCACGCCGTAGGGGCAATCCCCCACGAGCCGCTTGCGCCATGGCTCGAGGTCGAGGAACTCCAGGATCTCCTCGCAGCGCTCCCGGTGCCGGATCTCCTCACCTCGGCGCCGCAGCACGGCGTCGAGCAGGCTCCTGCGGAAGTGCCGGTGCCGGCCGACCATGAGGTTGTCGAGGACCGAGAGACTGCCGAACAGGCGCAGGTTCTGGAACGTGCGGGCGATGCCGAGAGCCGCCACCGCCTCGGGACGACGACCCACGAGGCTCTGCCCCGCGAAGCGGATCCGTCCCGCGCTCGGACGGTAGAGCCCCGTGATGCAGTTGAAGAGCGACGTCTTTCCTGAGCCGTTCGGCCCGATCAGGGCGACGGTCTCGCCCTCGGTGAGCCGCAGGTCGAGGCCAGCCAGGGCCTGGATGCCCCCGAAGCGGAGCGCGAGCCCGTCGATCTCGAGCAGAGCGCTCAACGCCGTGGAGCTCTCAGAACAGCGGCGTGAACTCCCGGGGCTCGGTCAGCACCGTCGGGGGCTCTGCAGGGCCGCTGCCGGCGCGGAGCAGGATCGCCGAGCTGAAGCCGTGGCGACGGTCGGGAGCGAAGGAGATCGGGCTCACCAGCACGTCGGGGATGGTCGCCTGCTCCAGGGCGGCGACGAAGGACTCCCGCGTGGGCTCCGGCCCGGCCCCGCGCAGAGCCTCGATCGCCGCCATCATGCCGGCGGCGCCGATGATGGCGAAGAGCTCCCGGTTCTCGAGGGAGGGATCCTGGGCGAGGAGCCTGGCCTCGAGCCGGTCTCGGCGCTCGTCTCCACGAGGGAGCACGATGCCCACGTAGCGGGCGCCGGACCAGGCGTCTCCGAGAAGCCGGAACATCGCCCGCTCGTCACCCAGGGTCCCCGAGGCGAACAGCTCCGGCCGGAAGTCGAGCTTGGCCATCTCGTTGACGAGGTTCGCCGCGTGGGTGGGCGTGCAGTAGAGCACCACCGCCTCGGCCCCAGAGTCGCGGATCTGCAGGGCGTGGAGCCCCAGCTCCCGGTCCTGCAACTCGTAGGGGACCTCCGCCACCAGCTCGACTCCGGCCTCGGTGAGGCCGCGTCTCGCGCCCTCGAGACCGTCCTTGCCGTAGTCGTCGTTCTGGTAGAAGACTGCCGCCGTCGTCGCTCCCGCCCCGGTCGCGACCTGCTCCCCGAGGAAGGCGCCCTCGGACCGGTAGTCGGGATAGGCGACGAAGACCGGGGGAGGCCTCTCCCCGGGGAGGTCCTCCCACACCCGCACGTTCGCCGTCGGCAGCACCAGCGGTATCCCGGACTCGACGATCGTGTCCCGGGCGGCGTTCACCACGGCCGTGCCGACCATCCCGACCAGAGCCAGCACCTCGGTCTCCAGCTCGGTGACGTTCGCGACCGCGCGCCCAGGCGTATAGGCGTCGTCCTTCATGAGCAGGCGGATCCGCCGCCCGTTGACGCCCCCTTCACCGTTGACGATGTCGGCCCAGGCCCGTGCTCCCTGCGCCACCGCTCCCCACGCCGCCGCCGGCCCGGAGAGCGGCGCCGTCACCCCGAACACCACCTCGTCCTCGGTGACCCCGGGGGTCACCGAGCGGGCACACCCGAGGACCGAGAGGCTCGCCAGAAGCGTCGCGGCGAGCAGGATCCGGCCGTGCTGATTCATGTCGCCCCCTTCCAGTGTGGCCCGCATGGTACTCCCGCGTTCGAGCCGGGCCAATCCGTCGGGCGGATCCCGGTCCTCGGCTCCTTCAGGGCAAGAGAGCACGCGATCGAAGGGTCGGCGCGACGAGGGAGATCGGCTCCGCCAACTCAGCTCCCTCGCTCCACCCATCCCCTGGCGCGCTCGACCGCGCGATGCCAGCTCTCGCGCTGCCGGGCAGCCTCCTCCCGGGCCGGGTTGGGCTCGAAACGGCGCTCCACCTGCCACTGACCGGCGATCTCGTCGCGGGTCTTCCAGAAGCCCACAGCGAGGCCCGCCAGGTAGGCGGCGCCGAGGGCCGTGGTCTCGAGGATCCGTGGGCGCACGACGGGCATCCCCAGCAGGTCGGCCTGGGTCTGCATCAGCAGGTCGTTCGCCGCGGCCCCTCCGTCGACCCTCAGCTCGCTGCGGGGGAGACCGGCGTCCTGCTCCATGGCGTCCAGGACGTCGGCGACCTGATGCGCGATCCCCTCCAGGGCGGCCCGGGCCAGGTGGCCCGCAGCCGTTCCCCGCGTGATCCCGAGAACCGTGCCCCGCGCGTAGGCGTCCCAATGGGGCGCGCCGAGCCCGGCGAACGCGGGGACCAGCACGACGCCGCCGCTGTCGGGGACGGAGCGGGCGAGAGGCTCCACGTCCTCGGCGGAGCGGATCAGCCCGAGGCCGTCCCGGAGCCACTGCACCGCCGCGCCGGCGATGAAGATGCTTCCCTCGAGGGCGTACTCGGTGCGCCCGTCCAGACGCCACGCGACGGTGGTGACGAGCCGGTTCCTGGACGGGACCGCGCGCTCCCCGGTGTTCAGCAGCATGAAGCAACCGGTGCCGTAGGTGTTCTTGAACATCCCCGGAGCGACGCACATCTGACCGAAGAGAGCCGCCTGCTGGTCCCCGGCGATCCCCGCAATAGGCACACCGGCGGCCGGGAGGCCGGTGGCGACCTCTCCGTAGACCTCGCTGGATGAGACCAGCTCCGGCAGCACCGACCGCGGAACGCCGAGCATCGCGAGGAGCTCGTCGTCCCAGTCGCCGGAGCGGATGTCGTAGAGCATGGTCCGGGAAGCGTTGCTCGGATCGGTCAGGTGCCGGGAGCCTCCGGTCAGCTTCCAGATCAGCCACGAGTCGACGGTCCCGAAGGCGAGCTGCCCCGCCGCGGCCTCGTCCCGGGCACCGGGAACGTTCTCGAGCAGCCAGTGCAGCTTCGTCCCCGAGAAGTAGGCGTCGACGACGAGCCCCGTCCTTTCGCGTACGAGGTCCTCCCGGCCTTCGGCGGCGAGGCGGTCACAGATGCCGGCGGTGCGGCGATCCTGCCATACGATCGCATTCCCGATCGGCCGGCCGCTCGACCGGTCCCACAACAGGGTCGTCTCGCGCTGGTTCGTGATTCCGATCGCCGCCACGTCCCCGGGCCGCACATTCGCTTCCGCCAGCACCTGCTCCATGACGGAGGCCTGGGAGGACCAGATCTCCTCGGGGTCGTGCTCCACCCAGCCGGGCTCAGGGTAGATCTGGGGAAACTCCCGCTGGGCGACACCGCGCACGGCGCCGCTGCGGTCGAAGAGGATCGCCCGGGAGCTGGTCGTTCCCTGATCCAGGGCCAGGACGAAGTCGGTCATGAGGGGACATTAACCCAGTCCGGCGCTCATCCCGACCCGACCGGGCCGCCTACCCTCTCGGGTGCGATCCCGGGCTCCCGGTCAGCCCCAGTGCAGCGCGCCGGTCAGCAGCGCGGCCAGCGTCATGGTCGCCGAGACCCCGAAAGCGAGGGGGATCGTGCGGCGCTGATGCTCGACGAGGTCCACGTCGGCGAGGCCGACGAGCAGGAACGTCGCCGGGGTGAGGGGGCTGACGGGAAAGCCCGTGGTCATCTGCCCGAGGAGCGCGGCCCGTCCCACCTCGAGGGCGGCGCCACCGCTCGCCTGGGCCGCCGCGGCAACCACCGGCAGCACGCCGAAGTAGAAGGAGTCGGGATCGAAGGCGAGGCTCAGGGGCATCGACGCGAGGCCCATGGCCACGGGCAGGTGCGCGAGGACGGGGCCGGGGAGCGCCGCCACCAGGTCCCGGGCCATCGCCGCCAGCATGCCGGACTCCTTCAACACTCCGGCGAACACTCCCGCGGCGAGGATCGTCGTGACCATGAGCATCGCCGCCGTCGCGTGGGCGGTGAGGCGCTCCCGCTGCTGGCGGGCGTCGGGATGATTTGCGAGCAGCGCCACCGCGCTGGCGACCACGAACACCACGGGGAGCGGAAGCACCTCGGCGACAAGGCTCCCCAGAGCCACCAAGGTGAGAGCCGCGTTGAACAGCCACAGTCGGGGCCAGCCCGCCTGCTCCGGCTGCGGCTCGGGCGCGGCGGAGACCGCGTCCCCACCCGGATCCGACTCCGCGCCCCGGTCCAGGCGCCGGCGCTCCCGCAGCCCCAGGGCCGCCGCGATGCCGAGCACCGCCGCGAGACCGACCAGCTGCGCCGCCAGCAGCGGACGGAACAGCTCCCCGGGGCTGACCTGGAGCACGGCGGCCGCACGGGTGGTCGGCCCGCCCCAGGGGAGCATGTTCATGGTCCCCGCCGCCAACGCCGTGGCCGCGGTCAGCGCAACCGGGTCGAGGCGGAGACGGCGGTAGATCGGGAGCATGGCCGGCACGGTGACCATGAACGTGCTGGCGCCCGCTCCGTCGAGGTGGGAGACGCCGGCGATCACGGCCGTTCCCACGAGGATCCGTACCGGGTCGTTCCCCACCGCGCGCAGGACGCCGCGGATCACGGGCTCGAAGAGACCGGCGTCGCGCATCACCCCGAAGTAGACCACCGCGAACGCGAGCAGCGCCGCCGTGGGAGCGACCTCGAGGATCCCCAGCATGGCGAAGCGCCCGACCTCGGTCCCGAAGCCGCCGGCGAGACCCGCGGCGAAGGGAACGAGGATCAGCGCCACCGGCACCGACGTGATCCGGCACAGGATCAGTGCGAGCAGCGCCAAGACGCTCGCGACCCCGAGCCAGGTGAGCATGCGGGGGATGTTATCGGCTCGGCGGTGCGGGCACCACCGCGTCGTCGGATCGGTGAGTGTCTCGGACGTGCCGGGCGTCGCACCGAGCATGCGGCGGATCCGCCTCGTCGCGGCGAGCCGCGTCGAGGGCCGGCTGCGGCTTCCTCCCGGCCGGGACCGGGGACCGCGCTCGCGTCACGCCCGCTTCGAGGTCGCGAGGCGAGCGCGCGCGAAGAGCCGCTCCCGCACGCGGCGCAGACCGCTGAGGGCCGCCCGGCCGCGCGCCGTGGCCCGGTAGTGGCGGCGGGCGCGCCCGCCCCGCTCGGGGAGCGGCTCCCCCAACCACGACTCCACGGCGCCCTTGCGGGCCATCCGATCCAGGGCGGCGTAGATGCTCCCCAGGCTCGCTCGACGCGCCGCATGCCTCTCGAGGGCGGCCTGGATGCGCGCGCCGGTGGCCTCGTCTGCCAGCGTGCAGACGCACAGCAGGATGAGCTCCTCGAACTCCCCCAGGTGCTCGCTCTTCATCCCCCGTTGTTACTACATTCGCGAATGGAGTACCAGCTCGCGTCGGACCGCGGCGATGCCTGGATCCGAGATCGGGTCAGTCGTGGCCCAGGAGCAGCCTCAGCTGCTCCTGCACGTCCTCGGAGAGGCCGGTGAAGCGGAGACCGTGAGCGAAGCCCTCCTCGGTGGGCTTGGACCAGCACACCTGGGCGTGGAAGCGCAGCGTGCGTTTGCTCTCGGGGAGGTCCACCGCCCCCTGGATCTCGGCCCCGATGGCGAAGCGCACCATCAACACCACCTGGGCCCCGCCCGAGCTGAGGTCGAGGAGCGAGCCCAGCGCCATCGGGGCCTCCGTCTGGGAGCGGAGCTGCACTCCCACCATGAGCGGCCGGCGCGGCTCCCGGCGCCGCTCCTCGTGGAGGGGTGCCGGCTTCTGCTCCACCTGCCGGATCGCCCGGGTGCAGGTGGCCACGAGATGGCCCACGTCGAGGGGCTTCGGGATGAAGGCCAGCACGCCCTCCTGCACGGCCCGGGCGAAGGCGTCGAACTCGTCGAGACGCCCGATCGTCACGACCGGGGGCGGGTCGCCCTCGTCGCGGAGGCGGGCCAGCAGCGCCCAGTCGTCCCGATCGGCCTTCTCGAGGTCGAGGATCACCAGGTCGGGACGGCCGCCCCGGCATCGCTCCAGGGCGGCCTCCGTTCCAGAAGCCCCGAACGCTTCGTAGCCGACGTCTGCGAGAGCGTTCGCCAGCAGCGTCCGAACCTCGCTCTCGTCGTCGACGATCAGGACGCGGCGCATTCGCGGCCGTGGCGGCGCGCGGGCCGCCTCCGGGCCCGGGCGCTCATTCGATCCTGTTGCCGCAGTTGCCGCAGAACTTCGCCCCCGGCTCCAGGGGGTTCTGGCACTTCGGGCAGGCGCTGGTCGTCGCCATCAGGTTCCCGCAGTTGCTGCAGAACTTGGCCCCGGGAGCCACAGACGCCTGGCACTTCGGACAGGCGCTGGCCTGAGGCATCGCGTTGCCGCAGCTGCCGCAGAACTTCGCGCCCTGGGGGACGGCAGCCTGGCACTTCGGGCAGCTGACACTCGCCGGGGCCGGCGCTCCGCCCCCGCCCTGGGGCGCACCCTGCTGGCCCTGCATCGCCCCCGCGATCATTCCCGGCATCATCATCCCGAAGCCGGCCCCCAGGCCGAGGCTCGCGGCGCCCCCCGCCTCGCCGCCCGGGTTGCTGGCGGCGGCCTCGATCCCCCGAGCTGCCTTGAAGGCCATGTACTGCTGCATGTTGCCGATCGCGCCCATCCCGGCGCGCTCGTCGATCATCTTCTGGACTTCCTCCGGCGGAGTGATCGCTCCGATCAGGAAGTCCACGAGCTCCATGCCGTACTTGCCGAAGTCGTCGGCGACCCGGCCCTTGAGCGCCCCGGAGAGCTCGTCGTAGTACTTGGGCAGGTCGAGGACCGTCTTCAAGGTCTCCCCGAGCAGGTCGTTGAGCCGGGCGACGCAGATGTCCCGCAGGAAGTCCTCGATGGCGTCGGTGCTGTACTTGCCCTTCGTCCCCACGAGCTGCTGCAGGAAGATCCCGGGGTCCCCCACGCGCATCGAGAAGCGGCCGAAGGCGCGAAGTCGGACCATGGACAGCTCGGTGTCCCGGAACACGATCGGTTCCTTGGTCCCCCACTTCAGCTCCGTGAAGGTCTGGCGGGAGATGAAGTAGACCTGAGCCTGGAACGGCGACTCGCCACCGAAGGGGAGCCCGAGCAGCTTCGTCAGCAGCGGCAGGTTCAACGTCGTGAGGGTGTGGCGCCCCGAGGTGAACGTGTCCAGCGCCTTGCCGTCGCGGAAGAAGGTGGCCCACTGGTTGTCCTGGACGATGAGCTGGGCGCCCAGCTTGATGTCCGTCGAGCCCGAAGGGGGCTCCCGGTAGACGATCTCGGTTCCCGACTCGTCGAAGTGCTTGATGAGCTCGAGCAGTGCCATCTTCCCCCCTTACGAGATCCCGTTCAGGATCGACTCGCGCTGCGCGAGCTTGGCGTCCACCTCGTCGATCGCCCCGACCATGGCCCGCACGCCGGCGGCCGCGTCGCCGGCGCCGGCCGCCTGGTTCGACGCCGCCCGGATCGCCTCGACACCACCGAGCAGGCTCATGTCGAACTCGTAGACATGGGCGAGCTCCTCCTCCCTGACCTTGATGGCGCCGAAGAACCCGGCGTAGCCCCGGTCCGCGTAACGGATGCGGTTGATCACCTTGTCGAGCCGCTTGCGGGCGGTCTCGACGTCGTTGATCGGCCCCAGATCCCCCGAGCGGCTGAGCGTCGCGGAGATCTCGTTCAGGGCCTTCTTGCATTCCTCGAGCTGCGCAGCGAGGTGCTCGCGCTGGAGCCGGTCGGCGTCCCGGCGCAGCTCCTTCTCCCGGTAGCCCTTGAAACCCGGGATCTTGTTCGCGATCCGCTCCAGGATGTTCTGGTCGTCGCGCGCCTTGTCGAGAATTCGGTCCATTGTGAGCCTCCTACGCCTGGGAGCCTGGTCCGCCCACCGCAGCGGACACCAGCACGTCGCCCACGACGGCGAGCAGCTCGCTCGCGGTGAAGGGCCTGTTCACTCGAAGCGCCGCGCCCGACGACTGGCTCTCCAGCCTGCCGGTGAGGAACACCACCGGCACGCTCTCGAGCTGCGGGCCCGGACCTCGCGGCAGACGGGGTAGCCGTCGATTCCCGGCAATGATGATATCGAGGATCACTTCCCCAAGGACGACGCTCCGGAGACTCTCGGCTCGCTCGAAACCAGGGATGTTAGCAGGGCGCTCAGGCAAAGTCAGCCTGATGACGGGTCCGGGCTCAGGTCGTGGAGCATCGACTCGAGCTCCCAGAGATAGAAGACGATCGCCTGGTCGCGAAGTTCCATCGCGGCGAGCTGGTCCGCTACCGCCAGCAGCCGCCCCGCGAGATCGGCCTCAGGGGGCCGGTCCCGCCGATGCCAGGTGTCGAGGCTCTCCCGGACCAGGTTCTCGTCTCCGTCGTTCCAGCTCGCCTCGAGAGGACGCAGCACTCTCCGGGCCAGGGGCGAGGGTGCCAGCGCGTCGCGTTCGCCGGCGCTCAGCCCGCGGCCGCTCCGGAGGCCATCGAGAGCTTCCAGACGACTCTCCAGCAGTCGAAGGTAGCCCGCGCGCCCCGGGGTCTTGGGCAACGCGCGCCGCGCCGAGGCGACCAGGGGGTGCGCTCGGCTCACTCCCTCAGCGCCTCGAGGATGGCGACGGCCGCGCGCCGCGAGGCTCCCCCGCGGCCGAGCCTCTCGCGGACCTCGGCCAGGTCCCGGAGCATCTGCTCGCGCGGGCCTGCGTCGGCCAGCAGCCGCTCCGCCTCGGCGGCCACGCGCTCGGGGCGGAAGTCTCCCTGGATCAGCTCCGGTACCGCTCGCCGGCCCGCGATCAGGTTCACCATGGCAACGTGGGGGACGTTCACCAGGGGCCGTCCCAGCAGGTAGGTGAGCGCCGCCAGCCGGTAGACGACGACCATCGGAGTGCCCACCAGGGCCGTCTCGACGGTGGCCGTGCCCGACGCCACGAGGGCGAGCCGCGACGCGGCGAGGGCCGCGATCGTCTCGCCGTGGACGAGGCGGATCTCCGAGCCGGCGAGGTGAGGGCGAAGCAGCTCCTGGTCGAGGGACGGCGCCGCGGCGGCCACGAACTGGAGGCGCGGGTCCCGGCGTGCGAGTGCCCGCGCCGAGGCGGCGAGCCCCGGAAGGTTGTGCGCGATCTCGCTGCTACGGCTCCCCGGCAGCAGCGTCACCACGGGCCGGGACGGGTCCAGGCCGATGCGACGTGGGAACGCGGCGGGCTCGTCGGGAGGTCGGACGAGGTCCACGAGCGGATGCCCGACGAAGCGGACCGGGACGCCCGCGGCCCGGTAGATCCGCTCCTCGAAGGGGAAGATCACGAGCATGCGCCGCGCCGTGCGGCGGATCGCATGGATCCGCCACCGCCGCCAGGCCCACAGCTGCGGAGAGACGTAGTAGACGACGGGGATGCCCCGGGCGTGGAGCGCGCGACCCAGGCGCAGGTTGAAGTCGGCGTAGTCGATCAGGACCGCGACGTCGGGCCGGCGCCGCTCCGCCTCGGCGACCAGGGAAGCGAAGACGGTCCGGATCCTGCGCAGGTGGCGGAGCACCTCCAGCAGCCCCACCACCGCCAGGTCGCGCTGATCGGCGAGGAGGTCGCAGCCCGTCTCGCGCAGGCGATCGCCGCCGATGCCGAAGGCCGCCAACCCCGGCGCGGCCGCCCGGAGCTCGCGGAGCAGCTCGGCGGCGTAGAGGTCTCCCGAGGGCTCACCGCAGGAGATGAGGACCCGCTTCGGGGTGGAGGCGCTCAAGGCGCACAATGGTAACCTCGGGGCCGAGGATGAGGTCTCGGCGAGGACCCACCTCGTCCACTCGGGAGGACGAGCCCCGGGGCCGATGCGTGACGGGAGGCGCGGTTTTGCAGCGGCTTATCGCACCGCGACTTCGGCACATGGATTGCATAAACTGAGGTCAGGGAATGGAGGTCGACATGACCCTCAGTAAGACTGCTCTCGGCCTGGCGCTCCTGCTGGCCACCCCGACGCTCGCCCCGTCCGAGGAAAAGCGCACCGCCCAGCCCCGGTCCGGATCGAGCTCGAGTTCTGGCTCCACGGCCCGGAGCAGTGGGGCCCAACACCGCAGCCCGTCGTCTTCATCGGTGTCTTCCTCGTCCCGTTCCAGCCGCCCCTCCCGGGGGACCAGCGCGAGCGCGCCGAGCAGCGCAGGCCGGAGCTCGACCTTCCGGCCCACTACCGGGGCCCAGAGCCGCCACCCGCGCCCGGGGACGGGACGGCTCTATCGGAGCAGCCGCTACTACGGCAGCCGGCCCTACCGCTACCTCGGCAGCTCTTACTACGGCAGCTACTGGCCCAGCTACTACGTCGGCTACTACGGCCAGCCGTGGTATTTCGGCCCGGGCTTCCGGACCGGGTTCGGCTACGGCTACCCGTCCCTCTACGGATACAGCTACTACCCCTACTACGGGGGGTATGGTCACGGCTACGGTTACTACGGAGCTCGCGGCTACGTCACTCCGCCAGACACCGAAACCGTCGGCCTCCGGATCATGATCGAGCCCCGGGAGGCGCGGGTCTACGTGGACGGCGCCTACGCCGGGGAAGTCGACGACTTCGACGGCATGTTCCAGCGACTCTACCTGGAGCCCGGGGAGCACGAGCTGGCATTCGAGCTGGAGGGCTACCGCAGCTACGTGCTGATCCTGGACGTCGCGCCGGGCGCCAGCCTCAAGGTCCGCCATTCCATGCAGGAGGGGGGCGGCGAGCCGGTGGTGGACGACCGCACCGGAGGGCGGGCTCTGCGGCGGGAGGCCCGCAGCAGCGCCCGGGCTCCGCGGGCCCCCGAGGAGCGGGAGCTGTCGGAGCGGGACGCTCCCTACGAGCGCTCCGAGACGGCGCACAGCCCGGCGCAGCTGCGACTGGACGTGACTCCCAAGGACGCGTCGGTCTACGTCGACGGCGAGTTTCGGGGAACCGCGGGCCTGCTGACCGCGCGCCCGCTCGAGCTGGAGGCCGGAACGCACCGAGTCGAGATCGTGCGGCCGGGCCTGCGGGGCGTGAGCCGCGAGGTGACCCTCGAGAGCGGGGAGAGCCAGGAGCTCAGCGCGGCGCTGGAGCCCTGAGCACGCCCTCGGCGATCAGGTCCGCGTAGATCCGGCCCGCGACCGCGGAGGCCTGGCGCCCGTTTCCCCGGCGCAGGAACACCACCAGCACGATCTCCGGGCGTTCCAGGGGCGCGAAGGACGCGATCCAGCCCACACCCGAGCAGGAGCCGGTCTTGGCCCCCACGGCGATCTCCGGCTGAAAGGCGCCGTGGGCGCTGCCCTCGGTCACGGCCGAGTAGTATCCCGACAGGAGGGCGCCGAAGGGCAGGCTCGCGCCGAGCTGGCGGCGCAGCTGCGGCTCGAAGCCCTCGGGCCGGGCCAAGCGGGGCGCGAACAGGTTCCCACCGTTGACGCTGGCGGAGACCAGCGCGGCGAGCTGGAGCGCCGTGGCCCGGATCCCCGCCGCGTGGCTGGAGACGTGCCCCACGCGGCCCTGGTCGACGCGTGCCGGCAGCGCCCCGGCGACCTCGCCGGTGAGGTTGACGCCCGTGATGGCTCCGAGGCCCAGCTCGTGAGCGCCGTTCCGCAGCTCGTCCCACCCGAGCCTCTCACCCAGCCACTCGAAGTAGGGGTTGCACGAGACGGCCAGGGCCCGGCGCAGATCGATGGCGCCGTGCCCGGGCCAGGTCCAGCAGCCGCCGTCGCACTCGTAGACGGTTTCCGGGGTGGCGACGCCCGCTCTCAACGCGCTGAGGCCAACGACCAGCTTGAAGACCGAGCAGGGCTGGTAGGCGTGGAACAGCCCGTAGACGGGGTTGACGAGGGCCAGCACCCGGCCGTCCCGGGGATCCATCGCCACGACCGCACCACGGGTCTCTCCCAGTCCCCGCCGGCAGGCTCGGGCCACGGCCTGGTCGCGGGGGCTGGCCCCGGGTGGCGCGACGAGAACGTCGCTCGCCGCGGCCGGGGCGGCTGCCGGGACCAGGAGCGCCAAGAGTATCCGTCGCGCGCCGTTCACGGGCGCACGCTACCACGCCACGCTACAATCGGGCCCTCGCACCCGGAGGACCCTGCATGCTCGAGCTCCGTACCGCCTCGCTCTCAGCGCTCCTGATCCTGGCCGGCCACGGACCGAGCTCCGCGCGGGAGGCCGGCGACGACGCAACCTGGCTGGCCCAGGTCGCTCCGCTGCTGGTCGAGCAGGAGCGCGGGGTCTCGACGTCCGGACCGAGGACTCCCGAGGACTGGATCTACCGCGGAGAGGGCTTCGCCGGGGGCGAGACGATGATCCCCTTCGACGAGACGTGCTCGCTGCCGGCCGACATGCGGGCCGGCTTCCTGGAACAGCTCGCCGGGCTTGCCGCCTCCCGTGTGAGCTGGCAGGGGCTGGGCTACCCGATCAGGAACGGCCGCCTCGTGCGCCTCGCGGCTCAGCTCCCGAGGCGGGATCCGGCCGCCGGCCTGCTCGGGACCGCGCACCAGGACTTCGCGCTCGAGGCGGAGACGAAGCTGATGATGCGCAGCGGCGACGGCGCCACCTACGTCGGCGGGCTGCTCCGGGGCGACGCGAACGGCCTCAGCGTCCGCGAGGAGGGCGGAAAGCACCTCGTCGACCTGACCCTGGTCGTCGGGGCCGGCTCGGCGGGTGGAAACATCCCGCTGACGGCCGAGGTGGGGGACGACGGCTTCTTCGAGTGTGCCTGGCCGCTGACCGTCCCCGCGGGGGTCTACACGGTGCAGCTCGGGGTGGTGGATCGCGCCTCGGAGAAGGCCTCGGCCACCCGCGTCGGCTTCGAGGCCCCGGACTTCGACGGCGAGGGGATCGTCGTGTCCCCGGTGGTGCTCTTCGAGCAGATGCGGGAGCGCTCATCGGAGCCCGGCGATCCCTACGCCGCGCTGACCCTCGGCTCGAACCAGCTGGCGACACGGTTCGGTGACGTGTTCCTCACCTCGGACAGCCTGAACATGGTCGCCTTCGTCTACGGTGCCCGGACCGGCGCCGACACCGGTGCCGCCGACCTGGCCGCCGTCTTCGAGATCAGGAACGCGTCCTCCGAGGTGCTGACCCGCAGCCCCGAGCAGCTCTTCGAGAAGGCCCAGGCTGTGGTGGGCGTGGGCCCTGTGCTCCTCGCCGGATTCGCCCCGGGTGAGTACACGGCCGAGCTGCTGCTCGAGGACCGCGTAGCCGGGACCGAGCACCAGGCCACCGCCCGCTTCAGCATCGTCGCGCCCGGAGCCCCCCCCGCGGGGGCGGGGAGCGGTACCCCGCCCCCGACCCGCAAGCCCAGCGACGACGGCTGAGACGGACCGGTACGCAGGTCTCTTGACAGGAATCGCGAAGCGTCCGACAATCTCATTGTGAAGTTGAAATCCATTTTCACCTTGAGATAAAGACATGACGACCACCGCGTTCCCCGACGAAACCGTTCTGCCGGGTGTCCCGCGCATCGAGCCGGCCGCCCGGCCGGCCCGACGCCTCGGTGAGCTCGGCGTAGGGGCCAGCGCCATCGTCCGCCGGGTCGGTGGCGTGCGGCACGTGGCCCGGCGGCTGATGGAGATGGGGCTGCTCCCCGGCACCCCCGTGGCCGTCGCGCGACGCGCCCCGCTCGGGGACCCGCTCGAGCTCCGCCTGCGCGGCTACGCGCTGTCGATCCGGCGCTGCGACGCCCTGGGCGTGGAGGTCCACGCACCCGAGCACCCCTGACCCCGGACATGACCTCGGCGGCGACGTCGACGGCTGCGCGCCCGCTCCTGGTGCTCCTGGCGGGCAACCCGAACGGCGGGAAGACGACCGTCTTCAACGCCCTGACCGGTGCCCGAGCCAAGGTCACGAACTACCCCGGCGTGACCGTGGCCCGGCGCTCCGCCCGGCTGAGCCTCGGACCGGACCGGGTTGCCGAGCTGGTCGACCTCCCCGGGGCCTACAGCCTGGCGGCGCGCTCCAGGGAGGAGCAGATCGCGGCTGACGCCGTCCTGGGGAGAGACGCGCCCCGGCCCGACGCCGTCATCGTCGTCGTCGACGCGACGACCCTGGCGCGGAGCCTGTACCTCGCGCTCCAGGTGATCGAGACCGGCGTCCCTTGCGTGGTCGCCCTGAACGTGATGGACGAGGCCCGGGCGCGCGGCCTCGAGGTGAGCGCCGAGGAGATCTCCGCCGGGCTGGGTGTCCCCGTGGTACCCATGGTCGCCCGCCGGGGAGAGGGCTGCGCCGAGCTGTGCGCAGCGGTCGCAGCGGCGACGGCCGGCCCGGGGACCTCACGTGGCCCGGCCTCCCTCGACGAGCCCGTCGCCGGCTGGGTGGCGAAGGTCGAGGAGGTCGTCGCCGCCTCCGTGCCGGAGGGAGGGACGCTCGGCCCCGGCGCCCGCCGGGCCTGGGCGCTCTGGGCGCTGCTCTCCCTCGAGGACGGAGACGAGCTGGCCGGGATTCCCGAGCCGCTGCGACGGGCCGTCGCGCGCGCCCGGGACGAGGCCGCCGCGGCCGGCCGCGACCTCGACGCGGACATCGTGTCGAGCCGCTTTCACCGCATCGACGGGTTGCTGGCCCGGGCCGTCCGGGAGGGCGGCTCGGGGCGACCCACCCCTACCGAGCGACTGGACCGGATCCTGACCCATCGCGTCTACGGAGGTCTGGTGTTCGCCGGCGTGATGCTCCTCGTGTTCCAGTCGCTGTTCGCGTGGGCCGAGCCGGCCATGGGCCTGATCGAGTCCGGTATCGGCGCCGCCCAGGCTGCGACCATGGCGCTGCTTCCCCCGGGTCCCCTGAGCGAGCTGCTGCGCGACGGGCTGATCGCGGGCGTGGGCAACGTCGTCGTGTTCGTCCCGCAGATCGCCCTGCTGTTCCTGTTCGTGGGGCTCATGGAGGACTCCGGCTACCTGGCGCGGGTCGCGTTCCTGATCGACCGGCTCATGGGCGGCGTCGGCCTCCACGGCCGCGCCTTCGTGCCGATGCTCTCCGGATTCGCCTGCGCCATCCCCGCCGTCATGGCGACCCGCACCATCGAGAGCCGTCGGGACCGCCTGCTCACGATGCTGGTGCTGCCGCTCATGTCGTGCAGCGCCCGGCTCCCCGTGTACGTCCTGATCACGGCGGCCGTGTTCGATCCCGGTGCCCGGGCGCTCGGGCCGCTGAGCACGGGCGCCGTCGTGCTGCTCGCGATGTACGGCCTGTCCGTCGCCGCGACCCTCGGCGCCGCCGCCGTCCTGCGGCGCACGCTGCTGCGCGGTCCCAGGCCGACGCTGGTGCTCGAGCTGCCGCCCTACCGCCTGCCCACCCTGCGCAACCTCCTCGCCAACACCTGGGAGCCGGTCAAGCGCTTCCTGGTCGACGCGGGGACGATCATCATGGCCCTGACCGTCGTGCTCTGGGCCCTGCTCTCCTATCCCCGGAGCGCGGAGATCACCGAGCGCTACGCCGCGCTGCGGGACGCGGCTGTGCAGGCGGCTCCGGCTGCGGGAAGCGGGCTCGAGGAACGCCTCTTGGAGCTGGAGAGCCGGGAGGCGGGCGAGCAGCTCCGCCACAGCGCCATGGGGCGACTCGGCCACCTCATCGAGCCTGCCCTCGTCCCCTTCGGCCAGGACTGGCGGATCGGCGTCGGGATACTCGGTGCCTTCGCGGCCCGCGAAGTGTTCGTCTCGACCCTCGGGATCGTGTTCGACATCAGCGAGGCCGACGAGGAGAGCGTTCCGCTCCGCAGCGCCCTGCGGAGCGCCACCTGGCCCGACGGTCGCCTCCTGATGACGCCACTGGCCGGGGTCTCGCTGATGGTGTTCTTCGTGCTGGCCTGTCAATGCATGAGCACGATCGCCGTCGTGCGGCGCGAGTCCGGAAGCTGGCGCTGGCCCGCGTTCATGTTCGCCTACATGTCGCTGCTGGCCTACGCCGCAGCGGTCCTCGTCTACCAGGTGGGGAACGCCCTCGGCTGGGGAGCGGGCTCCGTTGCCTGAGCTTCAGGAGCTCGCCGTGGCGCTCATCGTCGGCGTCGCGGCCGCCTACCTGGCATTCAAGCTGGGGCTGGTCCCCCGACATCTCCGCGGGCGGCCCGCAGACGTGACCATCGTCCCGGTCTCGCAGCTCAGGCGCCGACCCCGGCGCCCGCCGCCGGCCGCGTCGGAGCGCTAGCAGCCCGCGGTGAAGGTCAGACCGCGTCGAGAGCGGCCCGGTGGCGTCGAGGAACGCCGCTCCGATCCCGACACGGGGCCTCGCCCCGCCACGCCGCTCACCAGCCCCGAACCGGGCGCCATTCGCCGACGACCTCCCTGTCGCGCACCACGTGGTAGCGCTCGAAGCAGGCGGCGGCGAGACAGGAGTGGTTCGGGACGATGCGCAGGCGGGTCCCCACGGGAAGGGAGCCGACGGGATACCCGGCGGAGGCCCGGACCGTCCCGTGCTCCTGAGAGAGCCCGACCAGCCTCAGCTCAGGGAGCGGCGTTCCGTCGAGCCGCCTGATGAGCCCGAAGCCGCAGGCGGGATCCACGTGGCGAGGGCCGGGGTCCTGGGAGAGCGCCAGGGCGCCCGCGTCCAGGACGAGTCGGCCCGCGTCGGGGTGGCTCGCGATCACGGTGGCGAGGACGTTGAAGGCGATCTGCTCCTGCGCGCAGCTCCCGATGGCGGCCTGGAACGCGTCGTAGAAGACGTAGTTCCCCGGGCGGACCTCCGTGATCCCTTCCAGGCTCTCGACGAGACCCACGGTGGGTGTGGACCCGATGCTCACCTCGGGGACGTCCGCCCCCGCGGCCCGGAGCCTCTCCGCGAAGGCCACCATGACGTCGCGCTCTTCGGCCGCGACGCGGCGGATCTCCTCGGGGTTGCGGCACGCGTAGGACTGCCCGGCGTGGGTGAGGATGCCGCGGAAGTCGAGATGCCGTGATCGGAAGAGCCGCAGGCCGAGAGCTGCGGACTCGGGGCGCTCGGGATCCACCCCCGAACGGCGGCCGCCGCAATCGACCTCGAGCAGCACCGGGGTGCGCCGCCCCTCCTCCCGGGAACGCGCCTCGAGTGCGGTCGCGGCCGCCGGGCCGTCCACGAGCAGAGTCAGGCGGTCCAGCCCCCGGGCGATCTCGGCCGCCTCGGCCAGGCGCTGGGGAGGGATCGGCACGGCGTAGGTGACGTCCCGGAAGCCGGCGGCGGCGAAGGCCCGGGCTTCGGCCAGGGTGGAGACGGTGATCCCGCCGAAATGGCCGCGGACCTGGAGTCGCCCGCCTTCGAAAGTCTTGTGGGTCTTGACGTGAGGTCGCAGCCGGGCCCCGAGGCGCTCGACCCGCTTCGCCATGCCCTCGGTGTTCGAGAGGACGGCGACCTCGTCCACCAGGGCACACGGAGTCGGAAGCTCCTCGAGGCTCACGAGCGGGCGCGCTCGAACCGCCCGAGCAGGCGCAGCGTCGCCACCAGCGCCGCGAGGATGCCCAGGGCCAGCCAGGGGTGCTCCTGGGCGCGGGGCGTCAGCAGGACGACGAGGAAGAAGACCCCGATCAGGACGTTCGTCGCGGTGAGCGCCCGCGGCAGGCGGGGCGCGTCGGCCCCCGCACCCACGAACGCGACGAGGGAGAGCAGCGCCATGAGACCGATGGCCAGCAGGAAGACGGAGTCCTGCGACGGCGCCGCAGCAGCAGGACTCGGCTCGGGTGCCCGGATCGGATCGAGCCCCGGCCCCTGGACGGGGCGCGCCACGGCCAGGGGGATCCGACCCGACGCGAGGGACGGGTCGGCGACCCGGGCCTTCAGCACCGTGAGCCGAACGCGCGGCTGGTGGCGCGCGCCACGGGGCACGCGGAGCATCTCCCGGAGCACCTCCACGCCCCGCTCCAGGTGGCCGAAGACGGTGTACGCGCCGTCGAGGTGGGGGGCGAAGTCGAGCAGGATCGAGAACGAGGTCTCCGCGCTGTCCAGGTCGTCGTCCCGGCGCGCCATGGACAGGGCGCCGGGGCGATGGGGCCGGTCGCCCAGCTCCGCGGGCAGGCGCCGTATCAGGGCGCGCTGCTCCGCGGTCAACGGGGCCAGGCGGTCCTCGACCCCGGCGAGCTGGATCACGAAATCGGGCTCGACGCGAACGAAGTGAGTCCCGTCGTAGGCCCCGGCCTCGACCAGCTTCAGGACCTGCTGCACGTGCGCGGGCGCGACGTCGGGGTAGAGCTCGAGGAGCAGCTCCCCCGCCACGGTGGTCAGGATCACCCGGGGCGGCTGCGCCGCCGCGGGGGCGGCGGCGGCGGCGAGGGCCAGCCCGACTGCGATCACGCCGCCCCCGCGGGCGCGGCGCGCGGAGCCAGCATGTCGTCGAGGCTCACCATCAGGGGAGAGAAGACCGAGGCGTGCCTGAGCTTCCAGATGACCCCGTCCACGAAGAAATGGTGGATCTGGACGCCGGCGAGGACCACCCCGCTGGCGAACAGGAGGTCGGTCCCGGCCCCCCAGGAGAAGATCCGCGGCAGCAGCCAGAAGAGCAGCGCTCCCCCCGCGACGTTGATCGCGTACCAGCGGGCCGTCTCGTACCCCACGAAGCGACCGGAGGCCCGCCGGGGCGCCGCGTCGAGCCGCTCCTGGAGCTGGATCCCCCATGCGATCAGCAGGTACTGCAGGCTGTGGAACGCGGGAACGAACTCCAGGAACGCCGCCTCTCCGGAGCCGGGGACGAACCAGATGAACTGCGCCACGCTCGGGATCAGCACGATCGGGGCCAGCCGCCGCCCGACGGCACGGCAGGCGCGCAGGGTCAGTCCCAGGAACGCGATCCCGCCGAGCCACGTCCCGGCGAGGGCCGCGTCCACCGTCCAGCTCGGGACGCCGAAGGCTGGATAGGGCACGCCGAAGTAGGCCGAGCCCAGCACCCCGGACTCGAAGCGGAGCGTCTGGGTCAGGAAGCTGCCGAAGACGAACACGACCAGCCCCCGACGGGCGAGGGGCCCGACGGGAACACCCGCCCGGCGCGCGTAGAGCAGCGTGATCCCGAGAGTCTGACCGCTGAAGTGGTACGGGGACCAGATCAGGAACAGCTTCACGAAGTAGGGCGCGACGCGCTCCGGATAGCCGAAGGAGGCCAGGACGCCCAGCAGGACGAGCAGCGGCGTGAAGGCCGCCGTGATCGGGTATTGCATCACGTTCTCGCGGCGGTGGTAGAGCCGGTAGCTCGTGGCCGAGAAGTGGGGCCAGTTCACGACCCACAGCAGCAGCGCCGCCAGCTGGGCCGCCGCGGGGCTCGCCTGCCCGTCGAACCAGGCCCGCAGCCCGGTGAAGACCGCGATCGAGAGCCCTCCCGCGCAGGCGAGGTCGACCCACGGTCCCACGAAATAGAGGCGGGAAGGCGTCGACGCGGACGCCCTCGGTGGCGGAACCGTCACCCCGGCACGTTACCACGCGCTCCCGAGCGGCGGCGCTCGAGCTCCTCGAGGGTGCGCGGCCAGTCGCGCTTGAGCAGCCGGGACAGGCCCCGGTCGGCCAGGAGCCGGCCTTCCGTCTGGCAGGTCGGGCAGTAGTTGGACTCGTTCTCTGCATAGACGATGCGCTGGACGGCGCCGCCGCACCTGGGACAGGGTTGTCGGTAGCGCCCGTGCACCGCCATCCCCTCCCGGAAAGCCGTGACCTTTTCGGGGAAGCCGTCGCCGACCTCTTCCCGCAGCCGCTGGATCCACTCCCGGAGCGTGTCCCGGGTGGCCTCGTGGAGCCGCTGGACATCGCCGTCGCTGAGACGCCTCGTCAGCCGCGCCGGCGAGAGCTGGGCGCGGTGGAGGATCTCGTCGGAGTAGGCGTTGCCGATGCCGCTGAAGAGATGGGGATCGGTGAGCGCGCGCTTCAAGGTGTGGCTCTCGGAGCGGAGCCGCTCCGCGAAGGCCTCGAGGCCGACGTCCAGCACCTCGAGCCCCCCGGGGTCGAGCTCGGCGAGAGACGTCGCTCCCTTCACGGCCCGGAGCCAGGCGCGCCTCTTCGTCCCCTCCTCGGTGAACAGCACCGTCCCGCCGGGGAAGTCCAGGGCCGCGAGCCCGCGGCGGCCCGGGGTGCGGGCTCCGGGGTCCCGCCAGCGGAGCCGCCCCGCGACCATGAGGTGGATCGCCAGGAACAGCTCGTCGCCGAAGTCGAGGACGATGCGCTTCCCCAGGCGCCGGATGCCGGCTACCGCGCGGCCCTCCAGGGCGACGAGCGGCGGCTCCACCGAGCGCAGGACGAAGGGGCTCGCGATCCGGATCCGCTCGAGGGTCGCGCCCAGCACGCGCCTCTCGAGAGACTCGATGTAGACGACGACGTCGGGTAGCTCCGGCATCCCGACCCGATGCTGCCAGCGACGGGAGGCCCGCTCAAGTCTCCCCGCACCCCCGGAGCAGATCAGTCCCCGAAGCGGGGTATCACCTCCACCGTGGTGGCCACCGCCGCGACGGTTCGCCCGCTCCGCACCAGCGCGAACCGCAGCTCGTGCCGACCGCTGCTCCGGTAGACGTGGCGCGCACTGTACCGGCGCTGGATCTCCTCGCCCGGCTCGTAGGGAGGGCAGTCCGACTCCCGCAGGCTCCGGGCGCCGTCACCCCACTCCCAGACCAGCCCGGGACAGTAGAACTCCTCCATGTCGTCGCCACCCACGAGCTCGACGGTGACCAGCACGTGGGCCGGAGCGATCGCACCTCGGGGCTGGGCCCTGATCACGACGGCGGGCGGAGCCGGGTCGTCTGCGCCCGGAGTCATCGCGAGCGCCGCGGCGACCACCGCTGTAGCCGCTTTCATCATTCGTTCCTCCCGCCGCTGCCGCGGCTGAGCTCGTGCTCTCGGCGGCGACGCGCACCGCGCGCCACCTGCCGGGTTCAGAGCAAGGATCGCGCCGGACGGGGCCGGAGCGTGCTCTCCCGTCACTGGCTCTCGCAGTGGCCGCGGAAACGAAGCACTTCCGCCGAAAGGCGGCCAGCCTCGACGCCGACACCCGTTGTCGGTCGGGTCGGCGGCGCCACATTTGTGTCGGCGACACCCGGACGAAAGCGTCTGGCTTCCAGAGCCCAAGGCGGCGATGGCGGGACTCCGCGGACGCTCGCGAGAGCGCTTTCACGAAAGCGCCGCGTCTTCATCCGGAACGCCCGCATCGCTCGATGGCGCGCCCCCACGCTGGCGCCCCGCGACCGGACCTGACCTGGAGCGGCGCACCCGCGGATCTCGACGCGGCGTCGATGCGGAGCCCGTCTCCAGGCTCCTCCGTGTAGAATCCACCGAGGGAGAGGCGGCCCGGGATAGGATCGCCTGCATGTCGACCTTCGACGACCTCCCGATCACCGACGAGCGCGAGGTGCTCTCGTTCCTGGACCGCGTGCCACTCGCACTGGACCGGGAACGCTTCACCCGCTTCGCTCTCGGCTTCCCCCACCGCTACCTGTCGTCGACATCGCCGGTGGAGGTGCTGAAGCACTTCGCCCTGGTCGACAGCATGGGGCAGCGGGGATCGATCTCGGCGATCTCCCGTCTCGAGGACCACCTCAAGCTCGTGATCGTGGCCCGGGACCGGCGGGCGCTCTTCTCCCAGATCGCGGGAAGTCTGGCCCTGTTCGGCGCGAACATCCTGAGCGCCGAGGCGATCGCCAACACCGTGGGGCTCGTGCTCGACGTGTTCGTGGTGGACGACCAGGAGGGGCAACTCCGGCGCAACGAGGACCGGCGGCGGCTCCAGAGCTTCCTCGAAGGGGTCATCGAGGGCAACGTCGACCTGGCGGCGGAGCTGCGGCGTACGGCGCCGGTTCCCGACTCACCGGTGGCGCTTCAGCCGAGCTGGGACGACGCGGACTCCCCCACGGCGAGCGTGCTCCGGGTCGGCGGGCGGGACTCCCGGGGTCTGCTCCACCAGCTCACGCGGATCCTGGCCGAAGCGGGCTGCAACATCGAGATCGCCCGGATCGCGACCCCGGACGGGAAGGTGGACGACGAGTTCCACCTGACGCTGGACGGGGGGAGGGTGCCCGAGGACGTGCAGCAGCGCGTCACCGCGGCGCTCGTATCCCTCGGCAGCGGCGAGACCCTGGCGAGCGGAGCGTGAGGCGGCTGCCGCTGGCTCAGCCGCTGCGCGCCGGCATGCCCGGGACGATCCCGTGCTCGCGCTCGAGGCGCTCCAGGGCCGCGATCCGCACCGGCCGTCGCACGTCGTGCTCTTCGGGCCGGTAGCCCGGACCTACGTCTACGAGCCGACCCCGGGCGACCAGCCGGTCCCTGTCGATGATCAGCTCCTCGCGGCTGGTCCCCACCAGGTCGTTCTCGCGGCTCATGAAGATCGCCTCCTCCGGGCAGGCGTCGACGCAAAAGCCGCAGTACACACAGCGCAGCAGGTCGATCTCGAAGCGGGTCGGGTACTTCTCGATGCGCTCCTCGGGGCGCTCCCCCGCTTCGATGTAGATGCACTCCGCCGGGCAGACCGTGGCGCACATGTAGCACGCCACGCACTTCGGCGTGCCGTCCTCCCTCACGGTCAGCAGGTGCACGCCACGGTAGCGGCCCGAGATGTTGCGCTTCTTCTCGGGGAACTCGATGGTGGCGTGCTGACCGATCAGCGAGCGGAGCATGTTCTGGAACGTGATGGCCAGGCCCGTCAGGAGCGGACGCACGCCGAGCCCCCGGGCCCGGCTCCGATCCACGGTGACGATCCGAACCGTCACGCCCGGCCTCCGGCCGCGGCCGCCTCCACCGCGCCGAGCACCCGGCCGCCGGGGCCGATCGCCCGGTAGCTGAGGCCGGAGTAGTCGGGGACGGCGTGGGCGAGGAGCGCGAACAGGTCGCGGGGCGAGGCGGCCCCGAGGGGCTCCGCCAGGCGGCGCAGCAGCTCCTCGGCCAGCTGCCAGCGCGGCGAGACGCCCTCGGGCGCGGGCACGGCGGCCTTCAACCGCTGCACGCGCCGCTCGAAGTTCGTGAACGTCCCTTCGTACTCCGCCCAGAGCGCTGCCGGGAGCACGGCGTCAGCGCTCCCGAGAGCCGGCGAGGCGTGGGTGGCCATGACGGCGACGAAGGGCACGGCGACTCCTTCGAGCAGGCCGCTCTCGAGCAGCTCCGGCCCCTGGAGCAGCAGCGCCCTCACCTCCCCCGAGCGGCAGGCCGCGGCGATCTCGGCGATGCCCGCCCGCCCCATCTGCAGATCGGTGCAGCCCTGAGTGTTCGGGTTGCGATCGGCCCGGAGCAGGACGTGGTCGGCGCGCTCCCTGACGCGGGAATCGGGGTCGCCGACGCGGAAGTCCAGCCGCGCCCCCAACGCCTCGGCCAGGGTCCGGAACGCGAACAGGTCCTCGTTCGTCGCCTGGGGCGTGGCCAGGAGCCCGACGCCGCCTCGGGCGGCCCGGATCCGCTCTGCCACGGCGTCGAGGGCCGCTCCGAGCGTGACCTCCCGGGCGTCCCCGCCCCGGCCCAGGCGCGCCCCGCGGAGTCGATCGGCGGCTCCGATCCGGCGATAGAGCGCCCGCCCCTCGTCGCAGATCCACGACTTGTTGACGTCCGGGTTGCGCCGGGGGCGAAAGCGGTAGATCTCGCCGTCCCGATGGTCGATGGAGATGTTGCACCCCGTGGAGCAGCCCGGGCAGACGGAGTCGGCGGGCTCCAGGAACCACACCCGCATCTTGAAGCGGAAGTCGTGCGAGAGCAGAGCGCCCACCGGGCAGACGTCGGCGAGGTTGCCGGAGTAGTTGTGGGAGACGGGCCGGTTCTCGAAGGTGGCGATCTGGGTCCGGTTGCCGCGATTCACGAACTCGAAGCTGTTCGTGCCGGTGA